>Ga0209067_10000646_pt1 | contig 21824 bp, 16 predicted proteins | sample ColStrG_CSR_2013_FD_187199 | JGI IMG/M metagenome (GOLD analysis project Ga0209067, IMG submission 187199) | Freshwater sediment microbial communities in response to fracking from Pennsylvania, USA - Cold Stream Run_MetaG_CSR_2013 (SPAdes)... | ecosystem: Environmental > Aquatic > Freshwater >...
ATGCGCAGCAGCTCGACGAACTCGGGCAATCCGACACTCAGCTCGGGGGCGCGATCGCAGCATTCAAGGCGGAAGAACTGGAACATAAGGAAACTGCACTCGCGCAAGGTGCTGAGCGCGCGTTAGCTTATCCGCTCGCGCACGCCCTGATCCGGGCGGGATGCCGCGCTGCTATCGCGCTCTCGAAGCGGGTGTAGCTCGTGCCTGAGCGGGCCAAAGTCAGCCGAGGTTCATCTACGAGATCGGATAGGAAGATGATGAGATTATCGTTGATCATAGCCGGAGTTGCGTTAGCGTCGGCGCTTCCCGATGGCGCTGTCGCACAGTATGTTGACGGCGCGCTGATTATTTACGGCAATGACAAATGCCCGACGAACAAGGAGGGGCAGGAGATCACGGTTTGTGCCCGTCGACCCGAAGGCGAACGTTATCGAATTCCCAAAGAATTGCGTCAGGGCGGCAAGTTCGCCGAAAGCGAAAGCTGGACGCGGCGCGCCGACACCACGCTGAATACGGGACGCACGGGCGCAGACAGTTGCTCCGCTGTCGGCCCGGGGGGCTTCACCGGATGTGCGGTGCAGAATTTCAGCGCTTGGAAGCAGGACAAGAAGGAAGCCAAAGCGGCAGACCAAGCAGTACCCTGAGTCACTCCCCGACTTTGAGTGTGCCGAGATGAACGCTGGGGGTCTTGTCAGCCACGAGCACCGTAACACCCAATGCGCTGGGTAGGTGTAGTGCCTGCGCGGTGAGCTTGGCGATTCGCACTGTATATCGGCCATAAGCGACTCCTTCGAAAAGCAAATATCCATCATATTCGGTGCGTGTCTGGGCCGCGATATGGCCGTTGCCATCGACCAATTCAACGTCCACGCCTTCGAGCCGACCGCCACCAGCCTTGATCAATGTGCCGTCGACCTCGCCCGCACTCGCGACGGCGAGCTCGACATCTGCGAGCACTCCGGGGCGCGGCGTCACGACAAGGCCGACCGTTTCTGGCTTCATCAGCGGGTCGGCGAGGCTCGATGCATCAATCCCCACGAGCAGCGGCACAAAGGGCTGGAGCCCATCGACAATCACCTCGCCATCGGTGTTGGTTGCGTCGGTTACCGGCACGTGACCTGTGGTGATCAGCACCCCCTTTTCCCATGGCTCGCCGGGATCGTGAATGCCATTGTGATTGAGGTCGCGGAACACGCGCACTCGCACTGCGCCGTGACTCGCAAGTTTTTCTGAACTGACACGTGTGCCGCCACGCCCGTTGGTGCCTAGGCTGAACGCGAGACTCAAGCCGCCCGCCAGCGACCCGTCGCTGGCTACCTCGCCCGTCGTCGTCAGTGCCACTTTTTTGAACTGACGCTCATAGCCGAGAGCCGCGCGCGCACGCGATGCCGATTGGTCATATCCCAACTCAGCGCGCCAGTGCGCTGATCGGCGGTCGTCATGCCCCGCTTGCCATTCGGCAATCAGCGAAACGCTCGACAAGCGCGCAACAGGGGCAATCTCGAAGCGGGTTTCTCCGCGCACCCGGACACCGCCGATGCGGACATTGCTGAGCAGATCGGCATCGAGTTGGTCGGGCGTAGGCGGGCCGGTTTTGGATTTGGTCTGAATCCAGTCGAGCGCGCCCGTTGTCAGCCAGCGACCGATGTTGACGGATACCCGTGCCGAGGTGTCAATCGTGTCAGCGGCGGCGGCATTGGTCGTGTATTTGGTTTCAAGGTGAAGCGGAAAATATATGCGCCCGAGCTTCACATTCTGGTCGATCATCAACGTCTGTATTCCGGTTACGCCCGCACCAACGCGGTCGGACTGGAACCCGTGGCTGGCGTTGATCGATTCCGCTGAAACATAAGTCGAACCAAATTGTGCAAGCATTTGCGCTCGCCACGCCGTTCCGCCATCGGCGAGACTTGATGATTCAGACAATTCGAACAAAGCGGGACCAACGGCGCGCCGCAGCGCGTCCTCAATATAATAACGCTGCCCACCGGTCGCCAGCAACAATGAATGGAACATAAGTGCAACAGACGTTTTTTTGTCCAATCCACGCTCGATGCCCGCAGTGCTTCTCCACCCACCCTGACCAGGAACCGTCGGGCTGGCGAGATCGACCAAATCACGACCATTCTCATCTACACCAATCCAATAATAGGTCTGTTTAGGAGGAATCGAGTCTGGCCCTACCGTCACTGTCTGTTGGCGGCGTCTGATCTGGCCTTGGGGGCCATACAGGACGACCTCGAAGCGGTTTTGTCCGTAAAGCAGGGCGATATCGAGAAATTCGTAGCGTCCGTCAGCTCGGCTCTCGGCAAAGCCCAGCAACTGCCCGTTGCGATAGAGCTCCGCGTCCCACCCGCGTGGTAACTCGCCTTCGAAATTGGTTTTGCTGAAACTGTCGGCGCGGCCGATTGGGCGATTGGTTACAGTCACGCCCCGACCAATGGTTGTTGCCGCGACCAGTGGCGTCGATGTGCTCGTGACGTCACCAACTTCGACATGGGTCGCGCGCAACGGGCCGAGCAAGTGGCCGTCTGGATCGGTGCGATAAGCACGCACGCGCAGGCTCGTCGGATTGGCGTTGGTGTCGGAGGCAAGGCGCGCATCATAGGCCACGCGGCCGACCTCTCCGGCAGCATAGACCTCATAGGTCAATGACGCGGTGTTGCCGAACTGCGTGTCGCGCACCCCATTGAATCCCGCGACCACGTCAATCGCGGGCAGACGGATCCCGGCGGAGACCACGCGGGCTTGCGGCAGCGTTTTGAGGTCGAAGCTCGCTTGGGGGTGAAGGCTCGCCGCCTTGGCTTTACGCTCCAAGGCGCTTTGCACAGGCAGCTTCGTTTCGGATTGCAACAACAGCAAAGCGTTGGCGCGGTCTTCCTTAATTTTGATTCCGAGCCAGTCGGCAAGTTCGGGAACGAGCACACACCATCCCTCGGGTGTGTCTTGTATGCTGTTTGAACTAAGTATGTTCTTTATGTTTGCAATTTGTACCGTGTTTGCGTCACGATCAATCGTGATCGTACGGTTTTCATTGAACATCCAGCCGGATGCGCGCCTTGCTTTTTTGTCGAGGCGAACGGGTAGATCGAGCGTTTCGATGACATCGGCAAAATCGATGCACGTTCCGCTCGGTGTGGCATAGCCGCGAACGCCATCGCCCAGCCGGAACTGCGCCAGATGGACGTCGAAGAGCAGCGCATCGTCAGCGCTTGCGACCCAATGCGTTGGGGTTGAGGGTGGTGACGCTGCGACAGCCGGGGCCGCAAAGGGTGCGATCAAACCCGCCAGCAATCCGGCGACATGCACCCGTGCTGATGTGATCACGCGCATGGGCGCGCTCGTTCCCCGCGCTCCTAGCGCAAGTCAGTCTTGAGCGACGTAATGAGGCCGCCGCCAAGTTCGTCGGGCTCGCGATACTCGATGGTGACCGGCCCGTGCATGTCTTTAACACTTTCGGGCTTGAGCGCGAGTTCCACGTTGCGTTGGGCGATCTCGGCATAAACAGCGATCCCCTTCACCTCCAGCAAAGGCTTCTCGACCCCCGCGCGCAACACGCGAATGTTGCCAAACACCGATCGTGTGCCCGAGCGTTTCAAAACGAAATCGAGCGCGGGAACAGCGGCGACCTCCGGCGTGGATGCCCCAGACGGCGATTTGGGGGGGTGAACGATGCCAAGATGCGCGTCCGTGATCTCGGCACTGACTTGCAAATTGCCGCGACGCACGATGACGGGAATCAACACGCCGTAAATCGGAATGAGTTTGATCGAGACGTTCTTGTCCGCTGTCGCCGCAGTTGCTGTTGGCGCATCGGGGATCGCGCGAAACACCATGTGCGCGCGATATTCGCCGTCGGGCAATCCTTCGGGCGCGCGAACGCCGACACGAATCGATTGCGGTTGATTGGGTGGCAATGTCACACGTCGTGGTGCGTAGCTAATGATGTCTAGGGTCTGCTTTTCGTGCTCGTTCGCCTGATCAAGCGGCACGTCCTGCAAATTGCCGTCCGCGTCCATGCGACGCAATTCAAGAGAAATGCGATAGTTGGCGACGTCGACACCGATGTTGTCAAGCACCACTTCGGTGCCGCGATTGCCATCGATCACAATCCGCGTTGGTGCCACGAGCAGATCGCCGACGCCCGCCTGCGCGCTCGAGCTGAGCATCGCGGTACTCAGCGCGCCCAATGCGACGACAAAATGCGCAGCGCGCCCTGCATGGAAAAAACGCATGTTAAACTCCATAATGATCAGTTTGATCCGTTATGGAGCGATAATGGTTATTTTTCCGCTAACCCTTGTCGATAATGTTCGCTTTAGACCGTTGTAGGGGTGGGGTTTGGCATTTTCCCTTGCGCGATTTGCCGAGCGAAAATATCGCGCGACAGCGACAGCGAGAACAGGTGCGCATGGACGAGCGGAAGCAAGCCCGATTGCATCATTTTGCGTAGCACGTCGCCGCGCAGATCACGCAGCGCGTCTTCGTTGACCATCTGAAATCCACGATAAACAAAGGGCTGTGCGCTGCCGTCGGGCTGGATCGTCAACTCGCCTTCCATAAGCAATTTATGCTCGTTGAGTTCATTGACAAAAGCGGTGGTGCGCATGCCCGCTTGCTCAAACTCCTCGCAAAATTTCAACAGTGCACTGACGACTTCAGTCGGTTTGCCATCATCGAACAGGGCATCGCCTTCCGCAAACGCTCCTATGGCGTCGGCGGTCGGATCAAAGCAAAGCGACAGTTCTTCGGCGTCGGGTTGAAGCTTGGCCAGCATGAAGGGATAACGACGAACATAGGCGGGCACATAAACCTCGCCCAGCAACGCACCATCGTCACCGACAAAGGTATTCATGCCTTCATTGAGACCCATCAGCACCAACGGCACCGGATTCTCGCCTGAGGAAAAAACGATTGGGTAATGGCGTTGGCACAGTGCGAATTCGTCGATTGTCACAGGAATGGCATGCTGGTTCGTGAGCCAAGGAGCGGTATCGCTCCGCCGGGTCCGCCACGTCGCATGATCGACCGATGACAGCGGGACAAGGTCTTTATACAGAATTGGCAAATTATTGGCTTGCGGCGCACTCGCCATAACAGGTCTCCCAAAAACGATTGGCGTCCCCTATTCAACCACGTCATCCGACGCAAGTGAGATCAGCTTGCCCGGATTCATAATGTTGAGCGGATCAAACGCAGCTTTTATCGCGCGCAACGCCGAAATGCGCGCCGGATCCGACAAACGCAACAGTTCAGAGCGCTTCATTTGCCCGATGCCGTGCTCGGCAGAAATCGAACCCTGTGCGGCGACCACCAGATCATGAACGCGGTGACTGGCGGCTTCACCTATGGTCGTGCGCCAAGTTGCAGCATCAACGCCCTTGGGCGCACGCACATGAAAATGGACATTGCCGTCGCCTAAATGGCCGAAGGCGCTTGCGGTAACACCCGGAAACTCGGTTTCAATAGCTTGGGCAGCGGCGAGCATGAAGTCGGGCATAGCCGCTACAGGAACCGAAATATCATGCTGCATCGCGGGCCCGTCGGCGCGCTCAGCCTCGGAAATTGATTCGCGTAGCCGCCAGAAGGCCCTGCTTTGCGCCTCACTCGCGGCAATCACTGCATCTTCCACTAGGCCTTCGCCAAGCGCATTGCCGATAAGCTCTTCAAGCGCGACACTCGCCGAGCAGCCGACAACCGACTCGGTATATTCGAGCAGAACATGCCAGCGATGCGCCCCAGCCAACGGTGCGCGCGTGTTCGGGACATGGTTCAAAACAAGCTGTAGCGAGTCGTTGGGGATCAGCTCAAAACTCTCCATATGGATGGCGGCGCGCGCCTCGACAGAGCGCAACAGCCGGAGTGCGACCTGTGGACTCGCCAGACCTATCCACGCGGTCGCGTGGTCAGCAACAGCCGGATACAGCCGCAGCACCGCCGCTGTCACGACTCCAAGCGTGCCTTCAGCGCCGATCAACAACTGGGTGAGATCATAACCGCGATTGTCCTTCTTAAGGGGTGCAAGTCCATCGTACACTGAGCCGTCGGGCAAAACGGCCTCAAGCCCGAGCACGAGACCACGCATCGTTCCAAAGCGCAGCACCTGTGTTCCACCGGCATTGGTCGAAATCAGCCCGCCAATTGTCGCAGAACCCTTGGCCCCGAGGCTCAACGGAAAGCGGAAGCCGAGCGCATCAGCTTGCTGGTGGAGATGCTCAAGGATAACGCCGGCTTCGACGGTGATCTGTTGCGCGTCAGTATCGTGAGCGCGGATGGCGTTCATCCGCCGCAGCGAGAGAATGATCGCGTCGCCACGCGTATCGGGCGTTGCGCCGCCGACCATCGACGTATTGCCGCCCTGCGGCACCAGCGGCACACGCGCCGCCGCTGCGAGCTTGACCACCGCTGCGACCTCGGACGTGGTTTTGGGCGAGACGATTGCGCGCGCACGTCCCGTCCATCGACCGCGCCAATCGGTGAGCCACGGCGCGAGCGTGTCCGCGTCGGTTGCGACGCCATTTTCGCCCAACACTGCCTTTAATTGGTCAATTAAGTCTGATTTCATCACTCATGCCTAAAAAAGAGGCTTGCGTTTGAATTCAGCGTCTGTTCAATCGCGAGGCGCCATGCGCCGGAAACGATGGATTGGTTGCTCATGAGATTATCAACTTATGCTCTGCTCGCGTGTTCGGCAAGTGCTACCTTGGCCTTCGCGGGGGCGCCAGTCGAGTTCGAGCAACACATGGTGGTACGCATTCGCACCTATTCCACGATTTCTCCCGCCCGACCGATGGTCTGGAAGGAGCATAAAGGGCCAAGATGCGTGCGGATGGATTCGCTCGGAAGCGCGACGATCACACAACCGGACAGCGTTGATCTCGCAATGCGTGGAGGTCAATTCTTGCGCGCACGCCTTGAAAAAGGATGCCCAGCGCACGATTATTTTTATTCGGGCTTCTACCTGAGCGCGCCCGTGGACGGACAAATTTGTGCGGGGCGCGACGTGTTCCACGCTCGGATTGGCGGCGACTGCGCCATCACGAAATTTCGAAACCTCGTTCTGCACAAATAGCTGCGCACTTGACAATTCGCGTGGATTGCGCGAGCGCAAATGTGCTGATGGGGTCCGGCGTTCTGCGGCCCCTTTCCGGAATTGATATGCATTTTGCCGATCTCGGCCTTTCTGACGAATTGCTGCGCGCCGTTACAGAGGCGGGCTACGATACGCCTACGCCCATTCAAGCGAGTGCCATTCCCAGTGTGTTGATGATGCGCGACGTGATCGCGATCGCGCAAACGGGCACCGGTAAGACCGCAAGTTTCGTCCTCCCAATGATCGACATCTTGGCGGAGGGACGCGCACGTGCGCGGATGCCGCGGTCGCTCATTTTGGAACCAACACGTGAGCTTGCCGCGCAGGTGGCCGAAAATTTTGAAAAATACGGCAAATATCACAAGCTCACCATGGCATTGCTGATCGGCGGCGTGCAGATGGGAGATCAGGTGGCAGCGCTGGAAAAAGGCGTTGATGTGCTCATCGCTACGCCCGGGCGGCTGAAAGACTTGTTTGAGCGCGGCAAAATCCTGCTCACCGGCTGTTCGTTGCTGGTGATCGACGAAGCCGACCGGATGCTCGATATGGGCTTCATCCCCGACATCGAAGAGATTTGCACCAAGCTGCCCGCCAATCGGCAGACTTTGCTTTTCTCCGCAACGATGCCCGCACCGATCAAAAAATTGGCCGACAAGTTTCTGAGCAATCCCAAATCGATTGAGGTGGCGCGTCCGGCGAGCACCAATTTGCAAATTACCGAATATGTCGCGCATACGACCAGCAGGAACAAAGCGAAGTTGCTCGATCAACTCCTGAGCGAAACATCAGTCAAAACCGCGATTGTTTTTGCGAACCGCAAAACGACCGTGCGCGAGCTGGCACGGAGCCTCAAGCAGAATGGCTATCGCGCGGGAGAAATTCACGGCGACATGGACCAATCGAGTCGCATCAAGGAACTAGACCGCTTCAAAGCCGAAGAGATCAACATTCTTGTCGCCTCTGACGTGGCCGCGCGCGGGCTCGACATTAAGGGCGTCACGCATGTTTTCAACTATGACGTGCCATGGCATCCCGATGATTATGTCCATCGCATTGGGCGCACCGGGCGCGCAGGAGCGACTGGGATTGCGATCTCGCTGGTGACGAGCAGTGATGCTGAAGCACTGTCGGGAATCGAAAAACTGACGGGTAAGACTATCGAGACATTGGGGGGCGCGGCTCCGACTGCGACGGATGACGCCGATGGGGCTGAATCTCCGCCCAAGCCAAAGGCCCGCGCGCGCAAAACAAAAGCGACGGCTTCAGCAACCGTCGCATCAACGCGCCCCGATTCGCCGAAACGCTCAACCACGAGCGCAGCCGATTCGACCGCCGATGAAGGGTGGAACGGCCCGATCCCGAGCTTCCTTTCGGCGAGTGCGTTGGGCTAATCGCTCAATATCGGTAGCGCTTGATCGGCAATATAGGCACAAAGACACGTGCTTTGTGGCATCAAAGCAATATTGATGCGGCCGTGCGCCAGCCAGCATTCACCAGCGGCCATCGGAACGCCGTCGATGAGCCCGGTTCCGGTGACCGGAATGATCCAGCCCCGCACGTCTTCTGGCAGCTCGAGTTCGCGGGTTCCCGTCCAGTCCCACTGTTCGAGGACGAATTTGACTCCCTCGGTGAGAGCGACGCGGGCGGGGCGGATTTCACGCTCACGCGTCACCGGCGTGAAAGGAATGGGCATCGATACGGCCATTGCCTCCTCCAGATGCAAAGCGCGCGGACGACCATAATCGTAGAGCCGATAGGTCAGGTCGAGACTTTGCTGCACTTCAATCAGCGTCAGTCCTGCACCAATCGCATGGATTGTGCCTGCGGGCGAATAGATGACATCGCCCGCCTTGACAGGGTGCCAGTGCAAGAGCGGCTCGATTTGTCCATCGAGCGCCGCAGCGCGAAGCTCTTGGGGCGTTACAGTTTTGGTCAGCCCGACGCCAATCACCGCGTCGGGTTCGGCGGCGAGCACGACCCACGCCTCATCCTTCCCACGCGGAAAGCCCGCAGCCTGCGCAGCAGCATCGTCGGGATGAACCTGGATTGAAAGTCGCTCGGCGGTGAACAGATATTTGACCAGCAATTCCGGATCGCATCCGGCTGGCGCTTGAAACCAAATTTCGCCAACGGGCGCGTCGCTGTCTGCCACAGAATCAAAACCCGGCCACAGATTGCGCCGTCCCCATGGCTTTTCGACGCGGATGGTGGTGAGTCGGGAGGCTGGCATCGCCGCGCGATAGCGAAATTTTGGCGCGCTGACATCCTCAAAATGCGAAGGTGTCGTCGACACCGTTGCTCACTCGAACGCGTCCTACAGCGCTTCATTTGCATCGGCTGGAGTTCCGTCATATCCTCGCCGCTCAACGTCGCGCGCTTGATCGGAAGTGCCGATATATTTTGATGAGGATTGTGATGATCAAATCGATACTGCTTGCGGGCGTGGCGGTGCTGCTCGTCTCGGCCGAAGCCGCCCCTGCCCCCAAGCCCGAAATTGGCAGCTATGGCTTCGATGCTGCGGGGATGAACCCGATGGTGAAACCGGGCGATAATTTTTACGATTATGCGGGCGGAACTTGGCTCAAAAAGACGCAAATTCCCGCCGATAAGGCGGGCTATGGGATGTTCAACAGACTCACTGATCGGTCGGAGGCGCGCACCCGCGCGATCATCGAAGCCGCAGCCGCACAAAAAGCTGCCCCCGGCAGCGAGGCGCAGAAGGTCGGCGATTATTATCACGCCTTTATGGATGCGTCGGCGATCGAAGCGCGGGGTGTCGCCCCACTGCACCCCGAATTCGCGAAAATTGATGCCATCAAGACCAAGGCTCAGCTCGCTGCGGCGCTCGGTGCGGGTGTGCGCACCGGAGCGGATGTGCCGATTGAGCTAGGCGTGGGGCAGGATGACCGCCAGCCCGACCGATATATCGCGATCATTGGTCAGGGCGGGTTGGGGCTGCCGGACAAAGATTTTTATGATCTGAAGAACAAGCAGTTCAACAGGGCGCGAGCAGCCTATAAGACCTATCTCACCGCCCTGTTCTCATTGGCCAAATTTGGTGATCCGGCGGCGCGTGCGGCACGTGTCTATGCGCTGGAGGCCAAGATTGCAGACGCGCATTGGACCAAGGTTGAGAATCGCGACGCGGTCAAAACTTATAATCTTCTCAGCCGCGCTCAACTCGCTGCGCTGGCACCCCATTTTGACTGGGACGCCTATCTCGATGCGACCGGAACGGCGAGCCAGACGCAGTTTAATGTGAATCAACCAAGCGCGGTTAGCAAATCAGCCGCTCTTGTTGCGACCACGCCGCTCAGCGTGTGGCAAGATTATTTGCGCGCGCACCGCATCATGGCTTCGGCCCGTTACCTGCCTAAGGCGTTTGTTGATGCCGATTTCGCGATGTTTGGCACCGCGCTCTCCGGAACGCCAACGCAGCGGGTGCGTTGGAAGCGGGGCGTCGCGAATGTGCAGGGCGCGCTTGGCGAGGCTGTTGGCAAATTATACGTCGAACAATATTTTACCCCGGCAACCAAGGCGCGGGCCGATAATCTTGTGCAAAATTTGCTTACCGCGATGGGCCAGCGGCTCGATGGGCTGACATGGATGTCGCCGGAGACCAAGGCGCGCGCCAAAGCGAAACTGGCCACCTACATGCCCAAAATCGGCTATCCGACCAAATGGCGTGACTATAGCGCGTTGGTCGTGAAGCCAGACGATGCGTTGGGGAATGAAGAGCGCGCCCAAGCGTTTGAATATAATCGCGGACTCGCCAAACTTGGCACCCCCGTTGATCGCACCGAATGGGATATGACGCCGCAAACGGTCAACGCCTATTATAATCCGTTGCTCAACGAGATAGTTTTTCCCGCGGCGATCCTTCAACCGCCTTTCTTCGATCCAAATGCCGATGATGCCATCAATTATGGCGGGATTGGTGCCGTGATCGGGCATGAAATCAGCCATGGTTTTGACGATCAGGGCAGCGAGTATGACGCCAGTGGGGCACTTAAAAACTGGTGGACCGCAGAGGACAAGGACAAGTTCAACGCGGCAACGGCGCGGCTGGTTGACCAATACGACCATTATTGCCCGTTCAGCAGCCCCAAGCCGCTCTGCGTCAATGGCAAGCTGACTTTGGGCGAGAATATTGCCGATCTCGCCGGTCTGACGGTGGCGTATCAGGCCTATCATTTATCGCTCGGCGGCAAGGAAGCGCCGGTGATTGATGGCCTGACCGGCGACCAGCGCTTTTTCCTCGGTTGGGCGCAGGTGTGGCGGGGCAAGTTGCGCGATGCGCGGGCGCAAACGCTTTTGGTGAGCGATCCGCACAGCCCGACGCGGGCGCGCGCCAGCGTCGTGCGCAATCTCGATGCCTGGTATGCAGCCTTTAATGTCAAGCCGGGCGACAAACTTTATCTCGCCCCGCAAGATCGGGTGAAACTGTGGTAAGGTGATGGCGGAGTCGCGTGAAGCGCTATTCCGCGACAAGCCGGAATGAACCCGACTGGACACGAGCGAGGAAACCCATGGACTTCACTTTATCTGAACGCGAATCGCATTTTCGCGAGGCCATCCGGCATTTCATCGATACGAAGCTTCGGCCACGCCATGCTGATTATTTGCGCCAAGAGCATGAGGGCGCACGCTGGAAGGTGCTCCCCGTCATCGAGGAGTTCAAGGCGCAGGCCAAAGCGGCAGGGCTGTGGAACCTGTTCATGCCGCCGCATTCGGGGCAGGCGCATGTCGATGACAGCTTCGTGTTTGAGGGCACGCAGCTTAGCAATCTTGAATATGCGCTGTGCGCCGAGGAGATGGGGCGATTGCTTTGGGCTTCCGAAGTGTTCAACTGTTCGGCACCCGACACCGGCAACATGGAGGTGCTCCACCGCTACGGCACGCGCGCGCAGAAAAAGGCTTGGCTGAAGCCGCTGATGAACGGCGAAATCCGCTCGGCGTTCTTGATGACGGAGCCTGATGTCGCATCGTCCGATGCGACCAACATTCAGTGCTCGATCCTGCGTGATGGCGAAGACTATGTCCTCAATGGTCGCAAATGGTGGTCGTCGGGTGTGGGCGATCCGCGGTGCAAGGTCGCCATCGTCATGGGCAAGTCTGACCCGGAAGGTTCGCGCCACGGCAGTCAGAGCATGATCCTGATGCCGCTCGACGCGCCGGGTGTGACGATCGAGCGGATGCTGTCGGTCTATGGCTATGACCACGCGCCGCATGGCCACGGCGTCGTCAAGCTCGATAATGTGCGCGTGCCCGCCACCAACATGCTGCTTGGTGAGGGCAAGGGGTTCGAGATTGCGCAAGGGCGTCTCGGGCCGGGGCGCATTCATCATTGCATGCGGACGATCGGCGTGGCGGAGGAGGCGCTGGAGGCGATGGTCAAACGGCTGTCATCGCGCGTCGCATTCGGCAAGCGGATTTCGGAGCATAGCGTCTGGGAAGAGCGGATTGCGCGCGCGCGGATCGATATCGAGATGAGCCGCCTGCTGTGCCTCAAGGCCGCCGATATGATGGACCGGGCGGGCAACAAGTCAGCGCGCAACGAGATTGCGATGATCAAGGTGCAGGCCCCTAACATGGCGCTGCGCATTCTCGATGATGCGATCCAAGCGCACGGTGGCGGCGGCGTTTCGGGTGACTTTCCGTTGGCGTTTGATTGGGCAAACATCCGCACGCTGCGCTTTGCTGATGGGCCAGACGAGGTGCACAACCGCGCCATCGCCCGCTGGGAAATGGGCAAATATGGGGATTACAAGGCTGATCGCGCAGCAAGTGGCGATCTCGGCACGAAGCGCTGAGCGGATCCATGAAACCGAATTCATTAGACGCGACCAAGTTGGTCACGGCGGGTCGCCGCAAGGAATGGACGCAGGGTATCGTCAATCCGCCGGTCTGGCGCGCGTCAACGATACTCTATGACACAGTGGCCGAGCTTGAGGCAGGGCTGAAGACCAACGCGGACGGTAAATTGTTTTATGGTCGGCGCGGCACCCCGACCCAATGGGCTCTCGCGGAGGCGCTGACCGAATTGGAACCGGGCGCAGCCGGGACACTGCTTTTCGCTTCTGGGCTCGCCGCCATCGCTCATGCGCTGCTGGCGGTGCTCAAGCCGGGCGACCATCTGCTGATGACCGATTCGGTGTATGATCCAACCCGCGCGCTGTGCGACAACATGCTTGCAAAAATGGGAATATCCACGACTTATTACGATCCACGCATTGGTGCCGCCATCGAAAGCCTGATTACGCCGCACACCCGCGCGATCTTCATGGAAAGTCCAGGCAGCCTGACCTTCGAGGTACAGGATGTGCCCACGATCGTCGGTGTGGCGAAGGCGCATGGACTGGTGACGCTGATCGATAACACGTGGGCGACCTCGCTGTTCTTTCAGCCCATCTCGATGGGGGTTGATCTGTCGATCATTGCCTGCACAAAATATATTGTTGGCCATTCGGATGTGATGATGGGCGCGGTGACCTGTGCGCCGCACATGTACACGCAGGTGCGGCTGGCCGCGCAGCAATTGGGCGCGTTTGTCAGTGCCGATGATTGCGCGCTTGCGCTGCGCGGGTTGCGCACCCTCGATGTACGGTTACGGCGGCATCAAGACAATGCGCTCACGGTTGCGCGCTGGCTCGTCACACAGCCCAAAGTGGCAGAAGTGATCCACCCTGCGCTCGAGTCGCATCGCGATCATGAGCTTTGGGCGCGCGATTTTACCGGTGCCTCGGGTTTGTTCGGCCTTGTTTTGCGCGGCGGCGACAGCACGGCGCGGGCGACGTTCATTGATGGCCTTACCCATTTCGGCATCGGTTACAGCTGGGGCGGGTATGAGAGCCTTGCGCTGCCAGTTGATCCCAAGCGTTGCCGCACAGCGACGCGCTGGGAGGCGGATGGCCCGTTGGTGCGGCTGCACATTGGCCTCGAATCGCCCGACGATCTGATCGCTGATCTGGCGAATGGTCTGGCCGCGTATCCCGATTGACTGGTGTTGCATGATTGCAACAAATGTTGATCCAATCACCACTCGCGACATTTTGCGCTTGTGCGGCGCAACAATTTAAGACATGCTTTCTTCGTAGTCGTGATTTGCTCCCGCGAGAGAGGGCATCGGCGGCCACGCAGGCTGGGACGACGCATTTTTACGAAGGGAATATCCATGCGCCTGTCCATTCTCCGCACCAGCGGATTTGTTGTTGCTGTACTCGCCGCGTCACCCGCGTTTGCAAACGACCAAACGACTCCGTCGCCCGATGCGGCGTCTTCCGCCGCACCCGCGCCAGCCGCTGCTCCGGCCGCCCCTGCTGCCCCGACGCCCTATCTCAAGATTACGGGCCATATCGAAGCTGGACTGACCGGAAACACCAGCAAGCCGCAGCGCACGCTCAATTGGGGACATTTGTTTACCGATCGCTCGACCGAGCCGCTGCTCAACCAAGCAATGTTGACGGTGGAGCATGATATCGATTCTTCAGCCAAGACGGCGAATTGGGGCTTCAAAGTTCAGGGTATTTACGGGTCAGATGCGCGCTACACCCACACGCTCGGCATTTTGAACAACGCGACCGACAGCATTAACCAGTTCGACATTGTCGAAGCGCATGTCGATGCCCACCTTCCCATCATCGCCTCTGGTGGCGTCGACATCAAGGCGGGGATTTATCCGACGCTTGAGGGTGTCGAGGTCATTGATGCGACGGGCAACTTCTTTTACTCGCACAATTACATCTTCAATTTCGGTATTCCGCTCAAGCACACTGGGGTGATGACAGTGTCGCACTTTTCGCACGGTATCGACATTTATATCGGTGTGGATAGTGGCGTGAACACTTCGTTCGGCAAGGCTGGCGATGAAAATGGCGCCCCCGCCTTCCACGGTGGCATCGGCTTCACCGTCGGCAAAAACGTGACTGTGCTGGCCACCACACATATCGGGCCAGAAGATGCGCGCGGCTCATGCAATTTTTACGTGCCCAGTTGCCCGACGATCAACGTCAATTCGGCGCTGCGTTATCTCAACGACATCACCATCACCGCCAAGCTGAGCCCCAAGCTGACCTCGTCGACCGACATCAACTATATCCGCGACGATGGCTATAAGGTTTCCGGCGGCGGCATCAGCGAGCAGCTTGTCTATGCCTATAATGATTATTGGAGCATCGGCGCGCGCGCGGAAGTCTGGGATGATGGCAAGGGCTATTTCGTCTCGTCTTTCCCAGGCAATCACGATTATGTGTCGAACGAGTTAGGCCTCGCTGCGTCAAGCGGCGGCGTGCCCAACACGTCGATCTTTGCGCCAAGCGTCGATACCACCTATGGCGCGCTGACGTTGGGGATCAACTGGAAGCCCAAAGTGCCGGCAGTGACGAAGAATTTCTCGATCGTCGTCCGACCCGAAGTGCGCTATGATGCTTCGCTCAACGGTACCAAGGTGTTCAAGCTTAGCACCTCAAACGTCGGCACCAAGTCCGACCAATTCACAGTTGGCTTTGATGCCATCGTGAGTTTCTAGGGCGGAAAATGAGGGGTTGGTGCGGCTGATCTGCTTCGATCAGATCTCGGGCCGCGCCAACTCGATGGCTCTGGTTGTTCACGGCCAATCTGCTATTCAGTGACTGGGGCGGCATTGTGCCGCTCCGGTTTTTTTGAGGCCTGATATGCGGATTGCCGCGCAGTGGATTTTATGTGTGCTGTCCGCGACGGGGGTGAGTGCGGAGCCGGTTCGCCTCTCGGGGAGCATCACGATCACAAATGACTACCGCTTTCGTGGCGTCTCACAATCGGACGGCGATCCGGCGGTGCAGGCTAATATTGAAGCGAATGCGTCATCTGGCGTTTACGCCGGGCTTTGGGGGTCGAGCGTGAGCGGCACAGCCTTGTCGGGCGGTGTGGCCGAGGTTGACGGATATGTTGGTTATCGCCAGACGCGCGGTTCGATCAGTACAGATTTCGGCGTGCAGATATACAGCGCCCCCGATGCGCGTTCGGGCAGTGGGCATAGCCGCGCCGAAGCTTATGCCAGTGTCGACTATACGCTGCCCAAACTGAGCACCGATGTGCGATTGGGCACCGCCATCGCGCCCAAGCAAGGCCAATATCCGCACACCACGCTCTATGATTATGTCGACGTGGCACAACCCGTGCCCACGACGCCGCTCACGCTACGCGCGCATCTCGGGTATACGCTCGCAGGCGGCGGCAGCGGGCCAAGCCTTCCACCGATCAACACGACCGATCACCTCGATTATGAGTTTGGTTTGGCTTATGTGTGGCACAAACTCACCGCGACTGTATCAGCCGTCGGCACCGATATTTCGCCGGCGCGAGCGCAAAGCTACAGCCTCGGCAGCGCGAGCGTCCGCACAGCGACCAAACCAAGGCTTATCGTCGCGCTGACGGCACGTTTCTGATCCCGACCATTGCTCCATGCGGAGTGGCTATCGGGCGATCCGCGAACGAGTTGCGGTTATTTGCCCGCCGAAGCGCGCGCGGCCTGACCATCGCCTTCGGGAGCGGCAATCACATCGCGCGTAATCGCGCCCTTATCGACCGTTTGTGTGCTCGGATCGCCCGCATTTGAGCGAATTCCGGCTGCGGCCCGATCTCCGCCCGCACTATCGACAGCGCTTGTTTCAACGGCGGATCGTGGTGCCGGGCCACCGAATAAGGCCTGCAACGCTTGCGTGCTCGAATCGGCGTCTTGCGGACGCGGCGCACCGGGTTTGGGCGGCACAAGCGCGAAATCAGGCGGGACGATCAGCGGGGCTTCGCGCGTCACGGCAAATTCGTCTGGGCGGGTGCGCGAAAAGGCCGCACTGCTGTTATGATGCGCGCAACCCGCTAATGTGCCGATTAGCACGGGCGCAGCGACGCCCAAAATCAATACCTTACGCATTAAATGTCTCCAGTTGCGCCTTTGTCATGGCCCGTCATAAGCGCGCGCGCCAACAATACCAATACCCCTAGCGTAATCATGCTGTCTGCAACATTAAAAACCAAAAAGGGTGACCAGCCGCCAAAATGCAGATTGAGGAAATCAACCACATAGCCGAGTCGCACCCGATCAAGCACATTGCCCGCAGCACCACCGACGATCATCCCGAGGCCGAGCGCCTCTGTGCGGTTGGTTTCGCGCGCCAGCCAGATGGCGGCACCAATGCTGATGGCAAGCGTCACCGCAACGAGCGCCCAGCGCTGCGCTTCCGAGTTCGCCGTGAACAAGCCGAGCGACACGCCGTGATTTTGTACAAAGATCAGCCGGAAAATCGGCAGCACGTCAAAGCCGTCAGGGTTGTACGGATCGCGATAGTGCAGGAACGCCGCCTTTGAAGCCTGATCAAGCACGAAGATCAGCGCGGCGAGCGCGAAGCCAGTGCGGGAGGGGGTCATTTGCTGAATCCAGAAATATAAACGCTGTCGTATTCCCGCGAAGGCGGGAATCCATCTCTCGACAAGACATATTTGGTAAGATGGATTCCTGCTTTCGCAGGAATACGGCGAGTGCGATTACCCATGACTCAACACATCCGCACACCGCCCGCACAGCGCGCCATCTTCGGTGACTTCGGGGAGATGCCGCCAGCAGCGCCCGCATTTGTGGTGGGTGGTTCGACCAGCAATCCCGTGCTTAATTGCAGCAACGGCAAATATATAGCCAAAGCCGCCCTCCTTTTCGGGCCAACCGTCAGGATACTCACTTGCATGTTTTAAATTTATTTTGCTAACGATACAAACTTCTTCGAAATCAACTCGTCTTATTATGTCCATTTCTTCTTTATTGTTAACTTTAATACCTTCATGGGTATTGTAAAAAAGCTCGATAACAGCTTCCAAGCTCGAACCGAGAAATTTATCACGACGTTCTTTTTCAACAAGTTGAGTTACTAATGACCGAGACGGGCGTATGACTCTTTCCCACTCAGACGCCAATCCGACGTCAACCCAACCCGCATCAACCTCCGGCCACTCGGCCAGATGCACGCTCTCCGCATCCGGCCCGAAGCGCGTCGCCCAAACCTCTTCTGCCGTGAACACCAGCACTGGGGCCGCATAGCGCACCAGCGCATGGAACAGTATATCGAGCACCGTCCGGTATGCGCGGCGCTTTTCCGTCTGATAGCCGCTCGGCGGGTTCACTTCGCAATAGAGCGCATCCTTGCGAATATCGAAGAAGAAGGCGCTGAGATCATTGTTGGCAAAATCGGTAATCAGCCGCAGATAGGTGTTGAAATCAAAGTCCGCGACCGCCTGTATCAGCTTGCCATCAAGCTCTGCCAACAGGTGTAGCACATAGCGCTCCAGCTCGGGCATCTCGTCGTAAGTGACTTCTTCATTGTCCTTAACAAACCCATCGAGCGCGCCGAGCAGATAGCGGAAGGTGTTGCGCAGCTTGCGGTATTGATCCGCGACGCCCGACAGGATTTCCTTGCCGATCCGGTGATCCTCGGTGAAATCGACGCTCGCCACCCACATCCGCAAGATGTCCGCGCCATAATCGCGCATCAGATCGAGCGGGTTGATGGTGTTGCCGAGCGATTTGGACATTTTCATGCCCTTGGCATCCATCGTGAAGCCGTGGGTGAGCACCGCGTTGTAGGGTGCGCGGCCGCGGGTGCCGCAGCTTTCGAGCAGCGAAGATTGGAACCAGCCGCGATGCTGATCGCTGCCTTCCAGATACAGGTCGGCGGGCCAGTGATGATCGGGCCAGCGCCCGGATTCGAGCGTGAAGACATGCGTGCAGCCCGAATCGAACCACACATCGAGGATGTCGGTTACGCGCTCATAATCGGCGAGGGCATAAGTTTCCCCGAGGAAACTCTGCGCCGCTTCATCGCTCCACGCATCGACGCCCTCGGCGCGGACACCCGCGATGATGCGGGCGTTGACTTCCGCGTCGTTCAGGTACGCGCCGGTCTTGCGGTTGACGAACAGCGTGATCGGCACGCCCCAGGCGCGTTGGCGCGAGAGCACCCAATCGGGCCGGCCTTCGACCATCGAACCCAGCCTGTTGCGGCCCTTTTCGGGCACGAAGCGCGTGGCGGCGATGGCAGCAACGGCGGTTTCGCGGAGCGTCCGTAGCCCTGAGCCTGTCGAAGGGCTGTCCTTCTTGTCGACGTCAGAGGAAAAGGGCAGTCCTTCGACAGGCTCAGGACGACGGGGTATTTCCTTGTCCATGCTCACAAACCATTGCGGGGTGCAGCGGTAGATCAGCTTGGCTTTGGAGCGCCACGAATGTGGGTAGCTGTGCGGGAAGGGGGCTGCCGAGAGCAGCGCGCCCGCCTCGCGCAAATCCGAGCAGATCGGGCCATCGGGTAAGTTTAACTTGTCTGGCCCCTTCGGGCTGTAAGGAACGACTGGCCCTTGACCGCCCATCCACGCCCAATCAGTGCGGTATTTGCCATCACCTTCCACCGCGAACACGGGCGTGAGCGGGAGTTCGGGTGTGCCGAGCGTTGGCGCGTATTGTTTGCACAGCGCAAAGTCATCCTCGCCATGATCGGGCGCCATATGCACCAGCCCCGTGCCCGCATCGGTGGTGACGAACGACGAGCCATCGAGAAAGGGGCGGGGGCGGGTGAAGAAGTCCAGCATTTTCGTATTCCCGCCCCCTGCTGTATTCCCGCGAAGGCGGGAATCCAGTTCGGCGGTCAAATCTGTGTTGCAAGCAACTGGGCTCCCGCCTTCGCGGGAGCACAACAGATTATACATCGGGTGCCGCGCGGTTGCGCCTGCGAGTTGGGAGCCGCTAACCTCGAAACGACAAGCTCCATCGGAGTAATGAGTGTCGTAAGCATATACCTGCCCAGAGACCATATGGTCGGTCGAAGGTGTGGCAACTGGCAGGTCAGTCCAGTTCGGTGCGTGGGTAGTTTCAACTACACTAAGAGACCACCCGCCTTGGCCGTTGCGTTCAACATGATTCCGAAACAGTCGATCTCCGAACTGACGCAGCAATGCCTTGGCGACTACAAACGTAACAAACTCGTTTTCTACCGATCCACATGTGGCCTTCAGCTTTACAACTGAATACTCAACCTCAGCCCCATAGGCCAAAGCCTGATTGACCGGGATCGTCCAAGGCGTTGTCGTCCAGATGACGGCATGAACCTTCTCGCCCTTATCGATCAAATCCTGAATCGCGGGGCAGTTCGGCGCGGACAGCATCTCAAACGCCACATCAATCTGCGTCGAGGTGATGTCCTCATATTCCACCTCGGCCTCGGCGAGCGCAGTCTTCTCCACGCATGACCACATCACCGGCTTTGATCCGCGATACAATTGCCCGCTCTCGGCGAACTTCAGCAACTCCGACACAATCGTTGCCTCGGCCTGAAAATCCATCGTCAGGTAAGGGTTGTCCCAATCGCCATTCACGCCCAGCCGCTTGAGCTGGTCGCGCTGCACATTCACCCAATGCTGCGCATAAGCGCGGCACTCGGCGCGGAATTCCTTGACCGGCACTTCATCCTTGTTGAGCTTCTTCTTGCGATATTGCTCCTCGACCTTCCACTCGATCGGCAGGCCGTGGCAATCCCAGCCGGGGACATAGGGCGCGTCTTTGCCGGTGAGCGATTGCGTGCGCACCACCAAATCCTTGAGGATATGGTTGAGCGCATGGCCGATATGCATATCGCCATTGGCATAAGGCGGGCCATCATGCAGGATGAACTTCTCGCGGCCCGCACGCGCGGCGCGCAGCTTGTGGTAAAGCTTCTCGCTCTCCCAGCGCGCCAGAATGCCCGGCTCCTTTTGCGGCAGCCCCGCCTTCATCGGAAAATCGGTCTTGGGCAGGAAGACGGTGTTGCGATAGTCGGTCTTGGTTTCTTCGGTCATGCGATGGCGCTTAAGGCGTCGCGCGCGGCTTCGCAATCCTTCGCGATTTGTGCGGTGAGCGCGTCGAGGCTGTCATATTTCTCCTCGCCGCGCAGGAACGCGTGGAAGGCGACCTCGATGGTCTGGCCATACAGGTCTTCATTAAAGTCGAAGAAGAAGGGTTCGAGCAGTTCAATCGGCGGATCGAAACTCGGGCGGATGCCGATGTTGGCGGCGCCTTTGAGCACGCGTCCATCGGGCAGATGTCCCGTTACCGCATAAATGCCATAGCGCGGGCGGAGGTAGGAGCCGAGTTGGAGATTGGCAGTGGGGAAACCGATCGTGCGGCCGAGTTTAGCGCCATGCTCGACTGTGCCTTGGATCGCGAACGGGCGGGTGAGCAGGCGCGTGGCGGTCGTGCAATCGCCTGCTTGCAGCGCGTTGCGGATGCGGCTCGACGAGATGGCACCTTCATCATCACAGACCGCGCCGACAGCGGTTGCAGCAAGGCCATGCGCGCCGCCTATTTCGCGCAATACGGTAATATTCCCGCCGCGCGCCTTGCCAAAGGTGAAATCCTCGCCGGTCACGATGCCGGCGGCACCCGCGCGGGCGACGAGCCAATCGGTGACAAAATCATGCGCGGAAACGGCCGCGAGTTCGGCGTTGAATTCGAAGACCAGCATCGCGTCGGCTCCCGCTTGCGCGAACAAGTGCGCGCGCTGATCGAGCGTGGTGAGCCGGAAAGGCGCAGCGTCGGGCTTGAAATAGCGAACCGGGTGCGGATCGAACGTCGCGACGATGGCGGGAACACCGCGCGCTTTTGCCTGACGCACCGCCTCTCCCACCACCGCTTGATGGCCGAGATGAAACCCGTCAAAATTACCAAGCGCGATCACGCCGC
>Ga0209067_10000648_pt1 | contig 21815 bp, 13 predicted proteins | sample ColStrG_CSR_2013_FD_187199 | JGI IMG/M metagenome (GOLD analysis project Ga0209067, IMG submission 187199) | Freshwater sediment microbial communities in response to fracking from Pennsylvania, USA - Cold Stream Run_MetaG_CSR_2013 (SPAdes)... | ecosystem: Environmental > Aquatic > Freshwater >...
ATTAAGCCATGGTAGTGTTAAAAATTTTATTTGTTAAATAATTATTAAATCTTGGATTGCGAATAGGGGGTAAAATTTCAAGTATTAACTTAGTGGTAATTAGTTATTTAGTTAGTGATTTACTAATAATCTTATAAAAAATAATTAGAATCCTTTTAAAAACCGAATTATTCCATGAATAAACTAATAATATCCCTTTTTGCATTATCTCTCCCTTTGTGTTCCCTTGGTCAGAGCTTCCGGGCCTTTAAGTTTGATATCAGTATTGGGTATGCCATTCCTCTGGTGAGTTCCTCTGAAATTAATTCCGGCATAACACTTAGTCTTCATCCTCATTATCGCTTCACGGATAATTTTGCCCTTGGTTTAAGAGCTGAAGGCGCTGCATTAGGTTATCAAAATGTAATTCAGTTATATAATGGGACCTTCCAATATTCCAGCTCCAAAGATTATAATGTGGCAATTCTGTATTCTCTGGGATTAAGCGCAGAATATAGTTTTGGAAAAGGTGGCTTCCGTCCTTTTATAGGATTGGGAGGGGGATATTTCCGAAACTCATCTCTTAATCTGAATAATAATACCTATACGTATGCGCTCAAGCAAAACAATATTGGTTTTTTTCCAGAACTAGGTTTTGAATGGGGACATTTTCGTTTGATGGGGGATTATAACCGGGTTGGAAATAATAATGATTATTTTTCTGGTAAGATTGGTTTCTTTTTTGGTGGTCGAAAAAAATCAAGAAGATAATCTATCCCTAAATTCCGGAGGTATGGGAAGCCTTTCTTGCTAAATTCTTTTTTGGACTTATTGGCTATTTTCTCAAAGGGGTCTTGGGATAGGAAATATTCAGGAGAAATATTAAGAACCGTTCCCCCCAGCATAACTTACTAGGAGTTCAAATTGCTTAATCCTTATTTACCCTTATATTTAGAAAAGCCATTCCTAAAAAGATCTATTATGAGGATATTGTATTCCTTTCTATTCCTGATTACCTTTTCCATTTCCTTTGGACAAAATAGGGTTCAAAATCTTTTGGTCAATAATTCCATAAATCCAATTGGATTGGATAGTCCAAGCCCGGGGTTTAGTTGGCAATTATCCTCAGGGAAAAGAGCTGTTTTGCAAAAAGCCTATGAAATCAAAATGATATCGGGTAAAACGAAGGTTTGGAATTCAGGGAAGGTATTATCGGAAGAATCTGTTCATATTCCTTATTCCGGACCCGCTCTGGAATCAGAAAAAAAATATATATGGCAGGTTAGAACCTGGGATAATAGTGGAAAAGTATCCGAATGGTCAGAACCGGCTTTTTTTCAAACCGGTTTTTTGAGCAAATCAGATTGGAAGGCAAAATGGATAAGTCCCGGTTATGAAGAAGATTCCCTGATGCGTCCCAGCCCATTATTTCGAAAGGAATTTCCAACCAGCAAAAAAATAATTTCGGCCATAGCCTATATTACCTCTCATGGTTTGTATGAGGCCCAAATTAACGGGAAAAGGATTGGGGACGCCTATTTAAGTCCAGGCTGGACATCCTATAAGAAGCATTTACCATACCAGGTGTACGATATTACCGGCCTATTAAAAAACGGTAAAAATGCACTAGGAATCACATTAGGTAATGGATGGTACAGGGGATATCTGGCCTGGGGCGGAAAGCATAATATCTATGGAAAGGATATATCTCTTCTTTTTCAAATGCGGATAAATTATGCCGATGGAAGTTCTGAATTAATTGTTTCAGATGAAACCTGGAAATCATCGACGGGTTCCCTGGTCTATTCGGAGATTTATAATGGAGAATCACAGGATGCCCGCTTAGACAAAGCCGGCTGGACTTTACCCGGATATGAGGATAAGAATTGGTCAGGGGTAAAGTTGGAAGACTTTTCGAACGATAATTTGGTGGCTTCCATTAATGAGCCTATACGAAAACATGAATATTTCAAACCCATTCGGATTTTTAAAACACCCAAAGGGGAGCAGGTATTGGATTTTGGACAAAACCTGGTAGGCTGGGTTATTCTAAAAGTAAAGGGGAAAGCCGGTGATAAGATTATTTTATCTCATGCGGAGGTATTGGACAAACAGGGTAATTTTTATATCGATAATTTACGTGCCGCAAAGTCCCAGGATACCTATATACTAAAGGGGGGAGAAGAGGAAACCTTCGAACCCCATTTTACCTGGCATGGGTTTCAATTCTTAAAAGTTGAGGGATATCCTGGAGAATTAAAGCCCGAGAACTTTATGGCAGTGGCCTTGTATTCCGATATGAAACCCACCGGCAATTTTCTAAGCTCCAATGTTTTGGTGAATCATTTACAACATAATATTCAATGGGGCCAAAAAGGGAATTTCCTGGATGTGCCTACTGACTGTCCTCAAAGAGACGAGCGCCTGGGTTGGACCGGGGATGCCCAGGTTTTCTCCCGCACAGCAGCTTTCAATATGCAAGTGGATAATTTCTTTTCAAAATGGTTGCAAGATATTGCCTTTGACCAGGAACCAAACGGATCCATACCTTTTGTTGTTCCCAATGTTCTTGGGGAAGGAGCAGGTGGTTCAACTGGTTGGGCCGACGTATCGACAATTATACCCTGGAATATGTACCTGGCCTATGGAGATAAAAGCGTTTTGGAGAGACAATATGCAAGTATGAAAGCTTGGGTAGGCTATATGACCAACCATAGCAAACAGGATTTATGGAACACGGGATTCCATTTTGGTGACTGGTTATTTTATAGACCCCTCGACGACAATGATGGAAGAGCCGCCGTTACCGATAAATATCTGATTGCTCAATCCTTTTATGCGCATTCCACCCAATTATTATTACAAGCCGCCAGGGTCCTGGGCAAAGAGGAAGATATAAATGCATACACCGCTCTAATAAAAAGGATCAAGGATGCCTATCTGAAAGAATATGTTACACCAAATGGTCGGTTAATTTCTTCCACCCAGACGGCCTATGTATTGGCGCTTAATTTTGATATGCTTCCGGAAAACCTTCGTGCACAGGCAGCAGAAAGACTGGTTGAAAATATAAAATCCTATGATAATCATTTAACCACAGGATTTTTGGGTACCCCATATTTATGCCATGTGCTTAGCCGCTTTGGTTATGATGATATGGCCTATACCTTATTATTACAGGAAACCTATCCATCCTGGTTATATCCGGTAAAAATGGGAGCAACCACCATTTGGGAAAGATGGGATGGGATTAAACCCGATAGTACCTTCGAAGTACCTTCCATGAATTCCTATAATCATTATTCTTATGGAGCTATTGGGGATTGGATGTATAGAAAAATGGTGGGTTTGGATACCTATGAAGACGGGGTAGGGTATAAGCATAGCAAAATCCAGCCTCATATTGGAGGAGGCTTTTCCAGTGCCTCGGCCAGTCTTGAAACCTATTATGGAAAACTTAGCAATTCCTGGAATGTAGAAAATAATAGGATTATCATGGATGTGGAAATACCGCCCAATACCCGGTCAAGCGTTTTCCTGCCTACCCGGAATAGAGATTCGATTTTGGAAAATGGAAAGCCCATTGGAACGGAAAAAGAGATCCTAATTTCTGGCTTGGAAAATGGCTATACCCGACTGGAATTGGGTTCGGGTACCTATCATTTCTCCTTCCGGAAAGAAAAATAGGGGAATTATTAATCCATATCCGAATAAGGTATTAATGGGCTTGGTTCGACAGGTAGGGATTGGGTATTCCATATAGAATGCAGACTAAGGGCTGCGCCCAAAGCGGTGGATTGGGCCTGAAAGGAGGCGTAGATATGCTTATCTGGGTATAGCCTGGCCAGTAAATTCATATAAACCGTATTATTTGCAAATCCTCCGTCGATACAAATTTGATTTAGGGTTTTGTCCCCGATAATGAGGTTGGTGGAATAAAACTGAAGGTTTACCAGATCCTGAACAAGCCTATAATACGCCTCTATATCATTTTTATAACCCGATAATTCCCGGGATGAAAATTCGGATTCCAAAAGCCTATAGGGGCCTGGGTTCCGGGAGGAGGATGCTGAATCGAAAAAAGAAATCTCCTGGTTAAATTCCAGGTTTTGATACTTTTTAGGATCGGTATTAAAAAAAGAGGCAATTCGCTTGACCTGAATTTCATGTTCATTTCCCAAAAAAATCCTGGAGGCTTTTACCGGATTTCCCTGGTATTGCAAATAGGAAAGACAATCGTTTTTCAGTTCTAGAGGAGTAAGCGGATTTGAATTAAATGGGTTTAAACTAATGCACCAGGTTCCTGTAGAAATCAGGACAAATGCTTCCTTAAATCTGGTCAAATAGGGTATTAATGCCGCAGAGCTATCATGTAAACCTATGCCTACGGGAATAGATGGGATGAAAGAATTGCTTGGGAATACTTTTTCGGAGGATATTAGGGGCGCTAGTTTATCCAGAATGCCCTCTTTTATGACCCAGTTATGATAGGTATTTTTATTAAAGTCCCAAAGAGCGGTATGACATCCAATACTGGTAATATCCGAACAGGGAATCCCGGTTAGAAGAAAGCTCATATATTGGGGCAAATGAAGGGCATAATAGACCTTATCGAATAGGTTTGGTTTTTCCTTTTTGAATCGATAAAGCTGCAATCCGGAATTTAAATTCCCTAGAACCGGGGAGGCCGTTTCCAGACTAAAAACTTCCTCACCCCCATATTTTTGATAAAATTCTTTCCTTAGGCTTTGAGGATAGGGTTTTAGATAATTATATAATGGGGTTAGGGGCTTGCCGTTTTTATCCAAAATTACCAGGCTGGCCCCATAAGCCGACAGCTGGATGGCCTTAATCCGGTATAATTTGTTCCCCAATACTTCCTTTAGGGAATCGAATAAAAACTGTTGTAGCTTTTCCAAATCTTCACAGGGAAATCCGTCTTCATCGAACAATTCCCTAAACGTCTCTGATTTTTCATACACGATTTTATAGGCTTCATCGAATAAAAACAGCTTTTTATTGGTTTTACCAATATCGAAAACAGCTATTACAGGAAGGGATTCCATGGTATTATAAACCCGAAGCAAAGGTTTTATTCCCCCGTTCCTGAATTAAGGTCTCTCGTATTCGTAATTTTCGGTATGCCCCAATAGGATCCAGGGCGCCCCCCTTTCTATAGTTCGATTCGGCGAGTAAGGGGCGCACATCCGTTCTATAAGCATTTTGCAAAATTTCCTGGGCTAATACTGTATCATTCAAATTCTGAGCCTTTTCCAAAGCGGCCCTGTCAATTAATAAGGCCTGGATATAGGCTATTTTAATGGCCTGAACGGATTGGATCAGGTCTTCCAGGGGATCTTTAAGGTTATGGGATGCATCGATCATCCATCCTATGGAACGGGCATGCTGCATCTTTTTTGCATCCATACCCTCTACCAGTTCATTAAATACCAGGAATAATTGATATGGATTTATGCTGCCAACCGTTAAATCATCATCCCCATATTTTGAATCATTGAAATGAAAGCCGGCCAATTTATCTTCCATTAATAATAGGGAAACAATTTGTTCAATATTGGTTCCCGGCAAATGATGCCCTAAATCCACCAGAGTTTTGGCTTTTGGACCCAATTTAGTAGCGAGGAGATAGGATTGGCCCCAATCGGCTATTGTGGTGGAATAAAAATTGGGCTCGTAGGGTTTATACTCTATCCATATTTTCCAATCGGAAGGAAGGGCGTTATAGATTTCCTCCAAACTTTCCAAGGTATTTTCAAATGCTTTTCGAAAATTTAATTGACCAGGAAAATTGGACCCGTCCGATAGCCAAACCGATAATGCTTTGGATTCTAAAGACTGGCCGTACCGGATAACCTCCAGATTATGCTGTATGGCTTGTTCACGAACCGATCTGTTTATATGGTGTAAGGAGCCGTACTTATAGGATCTCTTTTGGTCTTTTTGATCCTGAAAAGTATTGGAATTAACTGCATCAAAATGTAAACCCAATTCCTGGGCAAGGGCCTTTATCGTATCGGTATTTTCAGGTATATCCCAGGGAATATGGAGAGAAATGGCATTACTAGACTGGTTAAGGGCATGGATAAGGCCCACATCCATAATTTTTTCTTCCAGAGTTCTGGGTTCACCTCCTCCGGAAAACCGACCAAAACGGGTTCCCCCTGTTCCTAATGCCCAACTGGGTATGGCAATTTGGAAATTCGCAACTTTTTCCACGATCGGTTCTATGCCCTGGATTTGCTGTTTCAGGTTTTCAAAATTCCTTTTATGTACCTCAAGCTCCTCATCATTCAGAGCGGATAGTATATTCTTATTTATTCGCATCAGGTTTTACTTGTTTAAATTACCGAACAAATCCAGCGGCCAGACCTCCGTCTACATTGATAATATTCCCGGTCGATTTATTCAATAAACCACTTGTTAAGGCAAAACAAGCATTCGCTATGTCCATGGGAAGGATGATTTCTCCGAGTAAGGTTCTTTTGGCATAAAATGCAGGAAGTTCCTCTATACTAATTCCATAGGCTTTAGCCCTGCCCTCTGCCCAACCTCCTGCCCAGATATTACTATCATTAATGACGGCATCGGGGTTAATCACATTTACCCGAATATGATCCCCACCCAATTCGGCTGCATTTAATCTGCTTAAATGCAATTGAGCCGCTTTGGCACTACCATAGCCGGCATTATTAGGGCCACTTACCAGGGCATTTTTACTGACAATATTGATGATATCACCACCCATATCCTGTTTTCTCATAATATGGACTGAAGCCTGGCTTACCAGGAATTGTCCCTTAACCAATACATCGTACAATAAGTCCCAATCTTTTTCGGTATGATCTTCCAGGCTTTTGGAAATGGATAAACCTGCATTGTTTACGATTAAATCTACCCCGCCAAATGCTAGAACGGTCGCATTTATAGCCTCCTGGATTTCCTCCCTATTGGTAACATCCAGGGGCGTGCATATATAAGCATCCCTACCATAGGTTTTTTGGAATTCCTCTCCCGATCCGTCGAGGCGCTCCCGGTTCATATCATTTAAAACCACAACAGCCCCTTCTTCTACCATTTTTCTGGCTATGGCCTTCCCAATCCCCCCAGCGCTTCCTGTTATCAATGCAATCCTTCCGGATAAAGCCTTGGGTTTGGGCATACGGGATAATTTTGCCTCTTCCAGCAACCAATATTCAATATTGAATGCTTCCTGCCTGGGAAGGGAGGTATATTGAGAAACGGCTTCAGCCCCTTTCATCACCTGGATGGCATTGATATAAAATTCTGCGGCCACCCTGGCCGTTTGTTTATCCTTGGCAAAGGTAAAAAGGCCAATGCCTGGGTACAGGATCACTACCGGGTTTTGATCCCGAATAGGAGGGCTATTGGGGTGTTTGCAGGCATTATAATAATCCGAATACATTTTCCGGTAGGTATCGAAGGCTGGTCTAAGCCTTTCCTTTATGGAGTTAATTGGGGAAAGGTCTTCGTCGGGCTTTAATTCCAATACCAAGGGACTAATTTTGGTTCGGAGAAAATGATCCGGGCAGGAAGTTCCCATAGGTGCTAATCGATCCAGATCTTTTGAGTTAATAAATTCCATTACCCTTGGATCGTCGGAAAAATGCCCTATCATTCGGGTTTTGGTCGAGCAAAATCCTCTTAAAATAGGAGCAAGGGAAATAGCCTGTCTTTTTCGTGTCTTCCCATCCGGGCTTTCTATTTTTGCACCACCGAATATGGGCCCTTTTTTCCCATAATTTTCCTCCAGGTACTCAGCACATTTTTCAATGACTTCCAGGGTATTCCTGTACGATTCATAGGCCGTATCTCCCCAAGTAAATAAACCATGGGATCCTAACATAATGCCTCTGATTCCCGGATTTTTATCCAGGCAATCCCGTAATTTTAACCCAAGATCAAATCCTGGACGTTGCCATTCTACCCAGCCCAGGCTTCCCTGAAATAAATCTTCTATAATTCGTTTCCCATCCTTAGCAGCCGCAAGAGCAATGGCTGCATCGGGATGAAGATGATCGATATGTTTAAAAGGCAGGAAACCATGTAAGGGCGTATCAATACTCGGGGCTTTTGATTCCAGATCAAAAAGGCAATGATGGAATAATTCGACCATTTCATCTTCATGATCCAGACCACGATATACTTTTCTTAAGCTATGTAAGCGATCGGTATATAATGCCGCCAAACCAGTTTTTTTTAAGGTTCCAATATCACCACCGGATCCTTTTATCCACATGACTTCGGTATCCAAACCCGTTAAGGGATCTTTTGCTAGGAGCTTGCAGGAGGTATTGCCACCCCCATAATTGGTTATTCGAAGGTCAGCGCCTAAAATATTGGATCGGTACAGTAATAAGCCTATTTCGTCACCAGCTAATTCAAGAGCCCTGGCATTGTCCCATAAATACCGTACATGTTTGAATGAAGCATTATTGTTGGTCATAAAGGAAAATTTAGCGTCTGTATCTTCTATTTAATCTTATTCGTCGTTGGATTTATTTCTTTCAGGGCATTTCCTCTACCCACTACCCCAACCGATAGAATAATTACCAGTATTCCCAATACCAAGGTAATCAATGCCTTTCTGCTAACTCCCTTCCATTCCCGAAGAATAAGCCCCCAGACATTGGCAATTAAAATAATAAAAGCCATATGCAATATCCAGGAACTGGCCCCATTGCCTAAACGGCTCTCACCCATTCCATAAAAAAAGAATTGAAGAAACCAGGTGGTACCTGCCAAGGCGGAAAATATATAATTGTATAAAAGTGGAGTCTTTTTATTTAGGTAATCGGCAAATGTTTTATTCCTGGCATTGAGTACCATACACCAAATAAAATTGGTAGTAAGCCCCCCCCAGAGGATAATAATGTAAACCACATTATTTTGAAACAGGAAATTACCGAGTCCATGATGGCTGGATACCCATCGAGTATTCGCCTCCTGGGCCATAACTTTCCCCGCTTCTAATCCAAAATTAAAACAGGCACTTAGGATACCAGAGATTATAGCCACCAGGATTCCCAATCCAAACCGGTAATCTTTATTATCCTCTACATCCGCTTTGCCTTCCGTTAATTCCTTCTCCTTCATCATTCCCGCCTTCCCACAGATTATGATGCCGAATAGGGTTAAACCTATACCTGCTAAAACCCAATGGCCCCAATGGGAATGCATTAGGGTATCCATACTATCTTTACCAGGCTTGGGAAAGAATTTATAATACAGGGAAGGAATTAAGGAACCGAAAACGGCACAAAGACCAAGAATGATCGTACTACCCAGGGATACCCCCAGATATCGTACCCCTAATCCATAGGTTAATCCACCAATGCCCCATAATAATCCGAAAAAATAGGTGAGCCATAAAATTTCTCCTGGGGTTCCTGCAATAATCTCCGAAAAATGAGGGATCGTTAGCCATGCAGCCAGGGGAGGGATTATGAACCAGGAGAAGATTCCTCCTACCAACCAATAGGTCTCCCAGGCCCAGTTTTTTACTTTCTTAAAAGGAATATAAAAGCTTCCTGATGCAAATCCTCCCAAAAAATGAAATAGAATCCCTAAAATAACCTGCATTATTGGTTCAAGTGATGATACTAAGGGAAAACTACGGAAAAAATTAGTCTATTTTTACACATGAAAAGGACTTTTACCCTGGTTTTAGCGGTTTAGGATTTTAATTAACCTAACGAGGAAGCTCATCGCATCCTGGAAGTTTTGGTGTCCTTATTATTTCTACAAAATAATAAATAGTCTTGGTTCAGATTTTTCCAAATGCATTCCTCAATAAACCCCCGGAATTCCTCTAATTTTTAAATGGATCTATTAACTGAATCGTTCCATCTGCATTATGTACCAGATTGGTCACTTTGATATTCCGTAAATAGGTTTTACCTGAAAGCTCGGTATCATGGTAAAAAATATACCATTTTCCTTTAAATTCAATAATGGAATGGTGGGTGGTCCAACCCTGAACGGGTTTCATGAATATGCCCTTATAGGTAAATGGGCCAAATGGATTATTCCCAATGGCATAGCAAAGAAAATGCGTATCACCCGTTGAATAAGTGAAATAATATTTTCCATGGTATTTATGAATCCAGGAGCCTTCAAAAAAACGCCGATTATGATCTTTGGTTAATAAAGGCTTCCCCAGGCTATCCAAAATAACCACCTCTTTTACTGGCCCCTCAAATTCTTTCATTGTATTATTTAACATGGCCACTTTACAACAAATTGCAGGTGCATCCTCCATTTTGGAATCTGTTTTCGATTCATTGGCATATTTACCGTTTATCCATCTTTGTAATTGACCTCCCCAAATTCCCCCAAAATACATATAGGCCTTACCATCCGTATCCATAAATACAGCGGGGTCAATACTATAGCTTCCTGAAATGGGTTGATTTTCAGGTTTAAATGGTCCTTCCGGTTTGGACGAGGTAGCAACCCCAATATGAAAAATGTCTTTTTTATCCTTCACCGGGAAATACAAGAAATAGGTGCCGTTTTTATAGGCTGCATCCGGAGCCCAAAGTTGTCGGCCAGCCCAAGGGATATCTTTTAGGTCGAGCCCGATTCCATGATCCGTTACCGGTCCATTTATGCTATCCATAGAAAGAATATGGTAATCCTTCATGGCAAAATGATCTCCATTATCATTTTCAGGAATCCCAGCATCAATATCATGGGAAGGATAGATATAAATTTTATTTTGAAAAATATGCGCGGAAGGATCGGCTGTATAAATACCGCGAATAAGCGGACTTGAAAGGTATTTTATTTTATGGGTACTATCCGTACGGGATATTTTACCAGATACTTTCTTAACGTTTGAATTTTGGTTAGGATCAAGGCAAGCCCCGGCGGACATGAATCCTAAAACCAGGAGAAGGATTAAAGTTGGATTCGCTTTATTTTTTAGCATATCAGGGAGAATAAAAGTAGTATTGGCAAATTCTTTATGAACTCAATATAGAACAAATTTTAATAAAAAGGCAATCGATTGCTAATAGTTTGTATTCTCCTTATATTTGCCTGGGTACAGCGTTTTCTTTTCCTTCTAAAATGCATCGTTTCCAAGAAAAAATTCCTGATCGGATATTTTTATTTTTCCGGAAATCAAAAATCCTAACAGGTAGTTTTAAACCCTACCATTAACCCATAAAGACTCTAATGAAATTTCATCTTTATAGTTTTTCCCTGATTTTTTTTATCGCATATTTTTTCCCGATTCGTTTGCAGGGTCAAAAAATTCAAAAAAAGGAAATGTTCCCGTCCTGGAATAAGAAAGAATGCGCTGTAGTGCTCACCTACGATGACGCAATAAATGTGGATCTGGATAATGTTTTTCCAATTCTAGATTCTTTAAAGATTCGAGCCACTTTCTACCTGATTGGTTCCTCCCCGGTAGTACATAATCGGATGGAGGAATGGAGAAAACTTGCTAAGGAGGGGAATGAATTAGGGAATCATAGCCTATTTCATCCTTGTGATGGGCTTTTACCGGGAAGGAGTTTTATTAATCAGGATAATGACCTAAGTAGATATACAGTAAACAGGGCTGTAAATGAAATAAAGATGAACAATACCCTGTTAAAAGCCCTCGATGGTAAAGAGACAAGAACCTTTGCCTACCCTTGTGGAGATCTGAAAATTGGTAATAATAATTTTTACGATTCCCTTAAAAATGATTTTGCTGGTGCCAGAGGAGTAAAGGAAGGTTTCGAAAGCCTGGATAAAATTGATTTAAATGATATTCATTGCTTTTTTATAAATGGCCAATCGTCTGATTATATGATTGATCTTGTAAACAAAGCCCTGCAAGATCATACTTTATTGGTTTTTCTATTTCATGGGGTAGGAGGCGGTCATAACCTAAATGTAGGATTAAAGGACCATAGCAGGTTATTACATTACCTTAAGGAAAATGAAAACCGGATCTGGATTGCTCCCTTGGTGGAGGTTGCCGAATTTATTAAGAAACATAAATCATGAAATTCAGGGTTTTCTTAAATTTCCATGATGGAACGGCGATCTTATTTTTTTCTGGTGGAAGATCGAACGATTAAATTTGGTTTTATGCTAATGGTTTTTGGTTTTATCTCCATTTCCTGCTCATCCATTTCTTCAAAGTATAGATTGGCTATGGTTTTGCCCATAAAAAAGCTATACTGATCTACTGTGGTAATAGAAGGACTAGTAATTTCGGTAAAAGCCTCATTGGAATAACCGCAAATCCCTAGTTCTTCTGGAATTTTAAAACCCATATCGGTTGCTACCTCAAGCACGCCTAAGGCAGAAAAGTCGGAGGTAGAAGCAAAAATCCCATTGGGAGGCAGAGAAAGGCTTAATAGTTTACGGGTAGCCTTGGCACCCAATTCCTTCGTCCAGGCATTTTTTATAATCAGCTCATTCTGTGGGGGAATATTGTATTTCTTTAAGGCCGCCAGATAACCACATTTTCGTTGTCTAAAAATATCCAGGTTTTGAGGACCTTCCAGAAGGGCGATCCGATTATATCCTTGTTCAATCATATGAGAAACTGCTTCCATAGAGGCCTGCTCATTATCATTAATAACTTTTAAGGTTTCTAATTCCTCTACTACCCGATCAAATTGGATTAATCGAATGCCATGATCCAGTACATTTTTTAAATGCTTGGAATCGGAACTATCGGCAGCAATCGATATAACTATACAATCAACCTGCTGATTTATAAGGGTGTTAATGCATTTTACCTCTCTTTCCTGTAATTCATTGGATTGGCAGATTATTAAATTATAGTTTTGGTGGTAGGCCACTTCCTCTATTCCGGCTATGATATTGGAAAAAAAGTTCTGATTAATTCTTGGCACTACAATCCCTATATTCCTGGATTGTCCCTTTCGAAGGTTTGATGCAATTATATTCCTTTTATAATTCATTTCTGCAGCGGTTTTAAGGACCAACTGCTTGGTCTTTTCGCTTACATTTTTGCTATTGTTTAAAGCTCTCGAAACACAGGATGCATTTAGGTTAAGTTTCTCAGCAATATCATAAATAGTGGTTCTTTTCTTTTTTCCTTCCATAAGGGATAAATTTTAAAAATTCTTTCGCAATCGATTGCTTAATCAAAAATTTAATTTAATTTCGTTTAACCTTGGTATCAATATTAATCTAAAGCTAGGAAAATTAATCCCTGAATTTAAAATGCTATTATTAGGAATTGATATCGGTACCTCCTCCATAAAAGCAAGTGTTGTGGATTCGGTATCCCAAAAATTAATCAGTTCTTCTCAATTTCCGGAAAACGAATCCCCCATTGAGAGCTTATATCCTGGATGGGCAGAGCAATCCCCAGAATTATGGTGGGACCATGTTCAGAAGGCTATTTTACTTTGCCATCAGTCCAAAAAATATGATCCACACGATATAGGCGCCATAGGAATTGGGTACCAAATGCATGGACTTGTAATAGTAGATAAAAATCATTCCGTATTACGAAATTCCATAATTTGGTGTGATAGTCGATCGGTTGAAATTGGAGAAAAGGCCTTTCATTCCATTGGAGAAGGTGTTTGCCTCTCCAGACTATTAAATTCTCCAGGAAATTTTACTGCTTCCAAATTAGCTTGGGTGAAGGAAAACGAGCCTGAAATTTATGGCCGGATAGATAAAATAATGTTACCAGGCGATTTTATTGGATTAAAACTTACTGGTGAGATTACTACTTCCATTTCTTCCCTGTCAGAAGGAATTTTCTTCGATTTTTTAAATAATGAATTATCGCAGGATATTATGAATTATTTTGGATTCTCGAGGTCATTCTTTCCGGAAATTAAGCCGGTTTTTTCCCATCATGGAAACTTGCTTAAACATATTGCTTTCCAGCTTGGCTTAAAAGAGGGAATACCTCTTGGTTATAAGGCAGGTGACCAGCCCAATAATGCCTTATCCTTAAATGTTTTCAATCCTGGTGAAGTGGCCGCAACCGGGGGAACTTCCGGAGTAATTTATGCCGTAACCGATAAATTGATAACCGACCCTCAATCCAGAATAAACACCTTTGCCCATGTTAACCATACCGCCAAAGATCCAAGATTTGGGGTATTGCTTTGTATTAACGGGACAGGAAGCATGAATCGGTGGGCGAAAAATAATTTCCATTCCCATTTTACTTATTCGGAAATGAATGCCGCTGCCGGCAAAATAAAACCGGGTAGTGAGGGCCTACGGATACTACCTTTTGGGAATGGAGCAGAGAGGATGCTGGGTAACCGTTTATTAGGAGCCAGGATAGAGCATATCGATGTAAATCTCCATAACCAGGATCATTTATTTAGAGGGGTTCAGGAAGGAATTGCCTTCAGTTTTCGCTATGGATTGGATATTATGAGGGAAAATGGATTGAGCCCGAAGGTAATACGGGCAGGAAAGGCTAATCTTTTTTTAAGCGGGGTTTTTACCAAAACATTTGTGGAAATAACTGGGATACCTATTGAGTTGTTTAACCATGATGGGAGCAAGGGAGCAGCCCTGGGAGCCGGTATAGGCATAGGACTTTATGCCAATCCACAAGAAGCTTTTCAAAATATGGAAATACTAGAATGGGTAGAACCTACCGGTTCTGGTGAACTGGAATCCATTTATCAGGACTGGAAAAGAATTCTGGGGTCCTTATTATAAAACGTATTATAAAAGAATACATACCAAAATATCTAAATCAGATGGGAAAAATAGTATTAGGAGAAAAGGAGTATTTTAATGGGGTTGGTCAAATTCGCTTTGAGGGAACACAATCCGATAATCCATTGTCCTTTAAATGGTATGATGAAAATAAGATAGTCAGAGGAAAATCATTAAAGGAACATCTTCGATTTGCCTGTGCCTATTGGCATTCCTTTGTAGGGAATGGAGCGGATCCTTTTGGGGAGCCTACCCATATTTTCTCGTGGAATGAAAAGGGGGACCCAATTCAAAGAGCCAAAGATAAAATGGATGCGGCTTTTGAATTTATTTCAAAAATGGGGATGGAATATTATTGTTTCCACGACCTTGATATAGTGGACTATACGGAAAATATCAATGAAAACGATAAACGGTTAGAAGCGCTTGTAGAATACGCAAAAAAAAAACAGGAGGCCTCAGGAATAAAATTATTATGGGGTACGGCTAATTTATTTTCCAACCGCCGATATATGAATGGGGCGGCCACAAATCCTGATTTTCATGTACTTAGTCATGCGGGAGCCCAGGTTAAATCGGCCATAGATGCCACCATAGCTCTTGGTGGAGAAAACTATGTTTTCTGGGGAGGAAGGGAAGGCTATATGAGCTTATTGAACACAGATATGAAAAGGGAGCAGGAGCATATGGCTCAATTCTTACACATGTCCAGGGATTATGCCAGAAAAATGGGTTTTAAGGGCAATTTCTTTATTGAACCCAAGCCTTGCGAACCTACAAAGCACCAATATGATTATGATGCTGCCACCGTGATTGGATTTTTGCAAAAATTTGATTTGCTGAAAGATTTTAAATTAAACCTGGAAGTAAACCATGCTACTTTGGCGGGTCATACCTTTCAACATGAACTTCAAGTGGCGGTTGATCAGGCTGTATTGGGTTCTATCGATGCCAATAGGGGGGATGTGCAAAACGGATGGGATACAGACCAGTTTCCGAATAATATTTATGAATTAACAGAGGCTATGTTAATCATTTTGGAAGGTGGGGGTTTTTCAGGAGGAGGGATCAACTTTGATGCCAAAATACGAAGAAATTCTACCGATCCGAACGATTTGTTCTATGGTCATATTGGCGGAATGGATTTATTTGCCCGTGCCCTGATAAGCGCCGACCAGATACTTGAAAAATCGGATTATAAAGCCGTTAGAAAAACCCGGTACCGCTCTTTTGATGCAGGTATAGGAAAAGAGTTTGAGGAAGGAAATTTAAACCTGGAAGATCTGAAAAATTATGCCACACTTCATGGAGAGCCTGAAAGTCTTAGTGGCAGACAGGAATATTTAGAAAATATCCTGAACCAATTCATTTAAAAACTTTATTCGGTTTCTGGCAAAGAAAAGAAGGGTAGGAGTCTACCAGGATATAGATGGTTAATATCCTTCTTTCGATATTAAATTTCTAAAGATTTTTACCGCTATTTGGAAAATTCCCGCCTTTTTTTCCTGGATTCAAAAACCAAAAAATACCATTTTTGTTACGATTACAATCGATTGAACCAAATTATCAAGGCATAGAATAAATTTTCATCAGGTATTCGTATCGAAATTGTTGGAAACTGAAAAAATTCCTTTGCATTACATTCAAATTTTTACAATAAATAGGCTTTTTTGTCCTGTTTAATCATAAAAATTTTTAAAAAAATAATTACAATCGATTGCTTTTATCATTTTTATTTCTAAATTTATATAAGATTAATTGTTAAATACTTTTAGATGTGGTATTTGAGTACTAAACCCTCCAATCTTTTTCCAACATTTTGGAGGGTTTACTTTTACCAAAAAGTATGGAGCAGCCCAAAAAATAAAATCTCAAGTATATTTTTTCAGAAAGGAGGGGAATAAAAATAGGATAATGCCTAAAAGGCATTCACCCCGTTACACTGCGAATGTAATCAGGGTAAATGCATAAGTAAAGATTGTAAGTAATTAAATAGGGGATGACTAAAGAAGCTCGCCAAACCTACAATTCAAAAATATAAATTTTAATCCATATTTACTGCAATTATTATATTGTAAGTGAATAATGAATAAGATTCCTTCATTGAATTCGAAAAGAAGTCCATACCGTAATGGGCGCTTACCATCTTTTTCTTTTATACGCCTAGGCTAATAACAACTTCTTTATTACTCGAATCCCACCGGGAAATTGGCATTTGTTTATAAAACCTGTCTATAAAATTGATTTATAATGTTTTATAGTTTGGGTTATATCTCTGCTCCAATAATTACCCAATTGGCACTTAGGCCCCCGGTAAGTCTTTTTAATACCGCAGAATTCATTTCTACCCTTTAAAATCCTGAACGATTGGAAAAGAAGAATGATAAATCTTAAACCTATTCAATGTATAGCCATGTAAAATATTCCAACCATAAAACCCATAAAAAATATAATAAAATCAATTTAACCTCAAACCATTATGAATATGAGAAAAATTTTACGAGCGAGTTTTCTGTTAGCATTCCTTCTTGTGAATATGTTCAGATTAAGTGCTCAAGTTAGTTCAACTGTGGTACAGGGTACCATCACGGACGAAAAAGGTGTGACCTTGCCAGGGGTCAGTATAACCGTTAAGGGAACCACCCTGGGTGTTTTATCGGATATTGAAGGTAAATACTCGATTCCTGTTCCCAGCAATAAAAATATCTTGGTTTTTTCTTCCATTGGCATGGTAACCCAGGAAATAAACCTGAATGGCAAATCCCTTGTCAATATAATCTTAAAATCAAAGGCCACAAACTTAAACGATGTCGTGGTTATTGGATATGGTTCTCAAAAAAGAGGGGATGTAAACGGCGCTATTTCTTCCATTTCTTCCAAAGAAATTGAAAATATTCCCCTTCCCAGTATCGATCAAATGCTACAGGGAAAAGTGCCGGGCGCCACCATTACGCAGAATTCGGGAGCACCCGGGGCTGCCGTTTCTGTCAGGGTGAGGGGAATTTCAGGATTCACCGGGAGCGAACCATTATATGTCATTGATGGAGTTGCCATTGATGGAGGGGCAAATAACGGACATCAGCTAACCAGTCTCGCGAGTCCTAGTGAGCAGGAATCCAGCCAAAGTCCTTTAGCTCAATTAAATCCAAATGATATTGCCTCTATTGATATTTTAAAAGATGCCTCAGCGACGGCCATATATGGAAACAGGGGATCCAATGGGGTTGTTATCATTACCACCAAAAAAGGTAAGGTTGGAGCAGGAAAAGTATCCTATGATGGTTTTTATGGGGTCCAAAGCCAGGGGAAATTTCTGAAGGTGATGAACCTTCCTCAATATGCTACTTTTGAAAATGACCTGGCAAGTTCATTTGGATTGACCCCCCGTTTTGAATTTGCCGATCCTTCCCGGTTAGGCCCAGGTACCAACTGGCAGTATGCTATATTTAAATATGCCCCTGAGCAAAGCCATACCTTGTCATTTTCCGGTGCGAACGATAAATCCGATTATTATGTTTCGGGAGGGTATTTTAAACAGCAAGGAACCATATTGGGTTCCGATTTTCAACGGTATTCGGTTCATACAAATCTGAATTCCCAGATAAAATCCTGGTTTAAAATGGGGACTAGTTTCTCTGCCAATCAAAGCTCAGAGAATATTGGACTGGGTAATACCTATGGAATTATCTATAATGCTCTTTTACAAGCTCCAGATGCCGCCATCTATAATGCAGATGGTTCTTTTGCGGGTCCTGTGGTGGTGAACGGAACCATTCAGGGGGGACGAAATCCTGTTCAGCAAGCCCTTAGTATTACCAATACCCTGGTAAGGAGTAATGTGCAGGGGAGCATTTATGGAGATCTGAATTTTACCAAAGATTTATCCCTGCATTCGGAAATTGATGGAAATTTTGACTGGTCAGAGGCAAAAACCTTTTTACCTACCTATTCTTATGGGGCTACCGGATCCACCGCAGCCTTTGTCAATACCCAGGCTAGTTTGAATACCTATAACGCCTATGATACCTATTATAATTGGATAGAACATTTAAATTATAGCCATACCTTCCATAAAAAGCATGTCGTAACCGCCCTGGTGGGTCGGGAAGTCTGGAATTCAAATTATGATGGTATTCAGGCAGGAACCAAAGGCTTTACGGCTGGGAATACCATTCAGACCTTAAATCTGGGAACCCAGCTTAATAATACCCTGGGAGAGCCAAAAGGAAGTCAGGCCCAGGAATCCTACCTGGCCAGGGTAATTTATACCTTCGATAATAGATATAGTATTACGTTTAACGATAGGCAGGATCGATCTTCTAATTTTGCACAAGGGCATCAGATAGGAAATTTTCCCGGAGGGGCCGTATCCTGGAGAATTTCAGAAGAAGGATTTATGTCCGGTCTGAATAAAATCATTAGCAATTTAAAACTACGAGTAGGATATGGAGCTACTGGTTATGCGAATATACAGCAGTATGCTTATGGAACTGCCATAAATCCGGTGGTAACCGGCCTAGGTACGGGTTTTAGTTTTGCCAATTTTTCAAATCCCAACCTGAAATGGCAAACTTCTTTGCAGAAAAATATTGGTCTTGATTTTAGTCTATTTAATGGAAGGATTGATGGAGCGGTAGATTATTACCAAAAGAGCTCTTCCAATTTCCTCTTCCAACAGCCATTGCCTTCTTTCCTGGGAGGCGGGACTGCTGAGTATTCCAATGCGGCCGTTGTACAACCGCCTTTTGTAAACGGAGGTGAAATCACCAATAATGGGATTGAATTTGGAATTACCACTAGAAATATAGTTTCCAAAAATTTTACCTGGACTTCCAATCTCGTATTCTCCCATTATACCAATAAGGTAAAATCCCTGAATGGATTTCCAGCCATAACGGGTATTGTATCCACCGGTTTTGGTCCTCAAATTCCAGCTACCTATACCCAGGAAGGGGGACCGGTGGGAGAATTCTATGGATATAAGGTTAAAGGGATTATTAAAACCACCGATCAATTACAAAACTTAGCCAAGCATCCTCAAAATGTAGTTGGAAATCCTTCGGTGGTTAGCAGTGATAGAACCTTAGCAAATGGTATTTACCTGGGCGATATTGAATATGAAGGAGAAAACAATAATGGAAATTCGCCAAATACACAATATCCTTTAGGCAATCCCAACCCGGATTTTACCTATAGCATCACAAATACCTTTACCTACAAGGATTTTGATTTATCGATATTCTTAAATGGTTCCCAAGGAGGAAAAATTTTGAATGCCTTAAATTTCCAATTACAGGGTGGCTATAGTTTATATCAAAATCAATTAGCTTCTGAACTTAATTATTGGACCCCAACCAATTCAAGTTCCAATATACCGGCCCCCAGATCTGGATTTGGTAATAATAACCTGGTTATGTCGGACCGGTTCCTGGAAAATGCGTCATTTCTAAGAGTTCAAAATATCCGGCTAGGCTATAGCCTTCCTTCCCGATATGGAAAATATGTTAAAGTAAATCGCTTAAAGGTTTTTGCTTCCGGACAGAACCTATTGGTCATCACTAAGTATTCTGGTTTAGATCCGGAAATTGGTTCTTTAAACCAAAAACCTACCCTACAAAACATAGATTATGGTAGATACCCATCTCCACGGGTAATCACATTTGGAATCAATGCTGAATTTTAATCTTTTAAATAAATTAGATATGAAAAAGCTATTAAAATATATCCTAAGCCTATCCATTCTTACCTTGGTATTAGGAACAAGTTGCAAAAAAGATTTTTTTAACCGTCCCCCCGAAAATGCATCCACAGTAGGGACTTATTATCAAACCACCGATCAGGTTCTTTCCAGTACAAATATCTTGTACGCTGCACCCTGGTTTGGATTAAACGGAAAGGCCTTTCTTGCCATAAGTGAACTTCAAAGTGGTAATGCGCTTTGTTATGCAGGTACTGATGGATCTTTCGATGCGTTTCGAAATTATTCAGAGGGGAACGCAACCCAAACTGTTCAAAGTGCCTGGAATTCCTTATTTACGGTAGTGGCTCAATCGAATGCCCTTTTAAATAATTTGGGCACATCGGCTGGTTCTGCCGTTCCGGCTTCGGTGGTCAATAACGCCCTTGGAGAAGCCCATTTAATGCGTGCGGCGGCCTATTTTTATTTAGTCAGGCTTTTCGGAAATGTTCCCATTGTAACAGATCCAACCCTATTGGTAACGAGTTTCCGGACGGTTTATCCGAATCCTGTTACTGATGTCTATAAATTCATTGTTAACGATTTAACATTCGCTGAAGCCAATTGCACACCGGGTGTAGCCAGTACAGGCCATGTTTCGAGCGGTTCTGCCTCAGCCATGCTGGCCAAAGTTTATTTGTATATGCAGGATTATGCCAATGCCAAGAAAGAGGCCGAAAAGGTTATTAATAGCGGGGAATTTGGTTTAATGGGGATCGACTTTGCCGGATCTTATGTAAATCTTTTTGAAACCGCCTATAACAATAATAAAGAATCTATCGTCGCTTTACAATGGACTTCTAATGGAGGATATGGTTTTGGGAATCAGATTCAATCCGTTGTAGCCATCAGTAATAATGGGAATGCCCTTACAGGAACTGGAGATGGTTATGGGGAATTAGGGCCTACCTGGGACTTAATTGATGCCTATGCCCAGGAAGGAGATGTGGTTCGTCAACACGGTACTATAATGCTGCCCGGTGATATTTATCCGGAACTCCATAAAAAAGATGGAGGGTATACGGTTCCTCCGGATGTGAATGCGCAGGGAACGCATTCTGGGGTGAAGAAATATGTGGTGGGAACCCCAGCCGATAATAATGGAGCCAGTGCAGCCCAGGCCGCCAGTAACTGTACCTATATTATGCGCTATGCCGATGTATATTTAATAGAAGCAGAATCTATACTAGGACTCTCGGCCAATCCGGGTGTAGGAAAAGGAATTGATACCAACGCGGTATGTTCGGATGCCACTGCCTTGAAATACTTTAATTTAATTAGACAAAGAGCAGGATTGAGCAATAGAACGAAATTTACCTACCGAGACCTTTTAAATGAAAGAAGGCTGGAATTTGCCTTTGAAGGAGATTATTGGTATGATATGACT
>Ga0209067_10000650_pt1 | contig 21793 bp, 13 predicted proteins | sample ColStrG_CSR_2013_FD_187199 | JGI IMG/M metagenome (GOLD analysis project Ga0209067, IMG submission 187199) | Freshwater sediment microbial communities in response to fracking from Pennsylvania, USA - Cold Stream Run_MetaG_CSR_2013 (SPAdes)... | ecosystem: Environmental > Aquatic > Freshwater >...
ATTTAGCAGTTGGTCAAATCCTTTCAGTTGGCTTTTGAGCAATTCAAAAACTGTTTCACTGCATGAATAATTGAGTTTTTGATACTGAGGGTCAACATTTCGGTTCCATAACGAGTTCAGTCAATTTTTGAGCTTAACCATTGGTATCTTGAATCAAAGACCTGGCCAACCAATTTTAGCTCCGTGTGATAGGATACGTTCGATTTCAAAGTAACAATGATTTCGCCTCAAGATCGCAGCAGAGTTAATAACGGCCAAATTCTTTTTAATTGACCTTTGTCTCAATATTGGCAAAGAAATCGTAAAAATGTCGCGTTTCTGCCGGGGGTAATTAACAATGAACCTACTGCCCATGTAGAATTCCCAAAACTGAGTTTTACGGGACGATTACTTAATTACAAGCTGTTAAATTGGTAGTCAATACTCCTTCACAAGTGTTTCCAGCGGAATATCTAATTGATCATGGAGTTTGCGAATCATTGCGAGGTTAAGTTTCCGGTGCTTATTAAAAATATCAGTTACCCGGCTTTTGAAACCTAAAAGCGACGCTAAATCCTTATTGGTTAATCCCTGCTGCTCCATCCTATATTTAATGGCTTCCAGCGGATCAGGAGATTCCACCACATAATGTTTATCTTCATACCCTTTTATTAACACTGAGAGCACATCAGCTTCATCACTTTCTGGTGAACCCGGTTTTGCCTGAAATATTTCCTCGAACCGTGATAGCGCCGACAAATAATCTTTTTTTGTTTTGAGTATTTTAAGTTTCATCCTTTCTATTTTTTACGGTTGAACATATCCACTGTTTCCGCATCCACCTTATCGCAGGCCGCATGGGTGCCGATAAATTTTATAAACACCCAAGCTTTCTGGTAATTAATCTCAGCGATCAGCCGATAATCATTGTGATTAATGCGAAATATTACCCGACCATTTCCAACCGTTCGAGCGGTGCTAAAATCCCGGGTAACGTCTCTTGGCCGCTTCCACCTTTTCGATTCTACATCATGATACCATTTTTCAAGGGTCTCTTTACAATCTGGATGCCTACTGTAAAAAGCAATAAGCGAACTCCGGTTGTAAACGTTCATCGCGCAAGTAACGGAAAAGTAACCAAATTGGTTACTTCTAAGAGAAATAAATTAACTCTACTAACATTTTGAATAGTCTTACTTGGGGCTTTAGTACATCCTGCCAAACTCGGGATGAAATTCGGGATTTGCCCGAAAATCTAGTTTGGTTCCCTTGAAATTCCCCCCAGCAAACGACATACCCTTTTCGCCTGGGTATTCTTGATGCATCAAGAATAATATCGCTTTGCTTTAGATTAGTACTTTTAGGAAGTATTATCCTCCCCTCCCTCCTGTTTCGAGTTCTTTGACTAAAGACTTGGTAAGGTCATGTTTCTCCTTGTAGCTTGAATCGGGATTATGTTGCCGAACAACTTGGTTCTGGAAAACTCTATCATGTTCGATTACGCGTATTATTTTTCGCCGAGTGGAATGAGGAGAACTTTTCGGAATTCAACTTCTGCACCTTCAGCCTGTAGCGCAATTTGTCCTTGGGAGGCCGTACAGTCGGTACCTTCATTAACGAAGTATCCATTGACCCAAACCGTTATCGTGTTGTTGAGACATTTTACGGTCATCTTGTTCCATTCACCCAACGGTTTCTCGGATCCATCAGTAAGGTTTTTTATCCTTCGTTCTTTACCTTCAGTAATGCCCCAATTCTTCTTGGGGCCACGTCTGCTTTCCATATTGGGCACAGAAATGTCTTCTACAATACACCAAAAATCTCCCGCATTTTCATGAAGCATCTGCACTTCAATCGACTTTGGAAACATTTTGTACAGCGCGCGAGGGGTGGACACATGAACCAATACTCCGCAATTACCTGGCGCAGATACAAAACGATATTCAATCTCAAGCTGATAATTCCGATAGATTTTATCTGTGATAAGATGTCCCTCCGGTTTACCCAAACTTACCAATAGGTCATTGCGAACAATAAAAGTCGGCGGCAACCCCTTTACCGAATCTGCGGCAGGCACATCAATATGCCAGCCCGTAAGGTCTTTCGTATTAAATAGATTTATTGATTGAGCAGATAGTTCGCCCAAACAATTTAAGCAGACCATGAACAATGAAAGGAAAATGTTTTTCATTTTGTTGATATTTGACCCGGCAGTTCAACGACTTTTCTATTATACGATGTTCCAAATATGGAACAGATATTGAACACAATTGATGTCTAAATTTGACTTTAGTAGCATCCTGCCAAACTCGGGATAAAATTCGGGATTTACTCTAAAATCTAGTTTTTTAAACTAGGGATCTCAGAAATATATCCTTCATAAGTCCAATTCCTACACTAAAGGCGAAAGACAAAATGTTCTAGAATTTAAGCATTAAAATAAATCCTTTCGTACCTGCGCTGTGAACGATCTTCTAGTGCGTTCCTGGCCGAGATGATAATTATCCCACTATTTGATGATTTCGATTTCAGTTCTTTGACGATTGTTAGACCATTTCCGTCTGGGAGCCCGATATCAACGACTATACAATCGTATTCATATATATTTATTTTTTCGAAAGCCTAGCTGTAAGTTGAAGCCTCCTCACAGAGATACCCCTCGGTAAGCAAATATTCCTTAGCGGTGTTCAGCAGTTCTGACTCGTCTTCAACGATTAGGATTTTCATATCTGCGATGCATATATATGAACATCCGTAAAACTTGTTCGAATAGTAATGAAAAATTAATCATTTGTCTATTTCTGATTGAATAAAAACCAAAGCATGTAGCGATAAATTGCAAGGAAGAGAGAAACCAAAGCTCGTTTATGTGACCGGAAATAAGTGGTCTCCTCCATCGCCGACAATTCTATTCGTTAGTTGCAACTATAAGATAACATTCTTAAGTAAACCTGAAGAATCCTAACCGTTCGTTATTTACTTAAACACAGGTGATAATTCCCTGAAATCATCAGGAATATTTTCAAAATACCTCTTAAGAGATTAATTAATGCCTCTTTTATAAATCCTTATCTTACGGAAGATGCAGTTAAGTAGCTTGGAGTCCAAAAGGCCTGCACGCACGAAAAATAAAAAACCCGAACGCCTTTCGGGTTTTTTATTTTTTAATTTAACCTACGCCTTCCAAACCTAAGGAAGGTTGTTGGCCCAAAGGTTTCTTAAACTCCATCCAAAAAAAAGCCTGCAATGGGTGTATTTTGATGTCGAAAGAAATACACCAATTTGGATTAGAAATTTCCTTGAAAAACTTCTCCAAGTCAAGGTCTATCACATAGATTTTCCCCTCGGTTTCAATGACCTGCTTGCTGGAGGGTTTGATGCCTAATTGTCGATTGCCTCCTTGTTGCTTTGGAATGGCAACAACGCGAGCGGTTTGCGGAAAGTAAAGGCCTTCTTGTAATTGAACCCGCAGGGATTGTTAGTTCTCTTTAGGCATTCCCTACGTTCTGACACTTCCATGTCATCGACTCCTCTCCTGCCTGCGTTGGGATTTACTCTTCGATAAGCTTTTTGTAGATTTAACGGATCAGCTACCGTCTCCACTTGTCACTCCGTCAGGATACGATCTTCTTTACATGCACAAAGCAAAGGGCTGTCGTTATCACAGCCCCTCCTAAAAAAAGGAATTAAACTAATAGGGTGTAGAAAATGAACTGACTGAAGTATACAGGTTAACGCTTGTCGCCGCCTTCGCAATATTAGGGTTCGTATTTATCTCAATCTGAGAGTACAAACCTCGTCTTGGATAATCCGGCTTTCCGGCCGCCAACGGCAGATTCAGGAAATTACCAGTTCTTCTCATGTCATTCCAACCTTCAATTTGGCCTATAAGCGTCACGTATCTTTCCTCCAGAATCTCTCTTAGCAAAGCCTGATCTTGTGCAATGTTATCCCCATTCTCAATTCCGCCTGGCGCAAAATCGGCATAAATATAGGGTGCATAATTGAACCCTAGCGCCAGGTATCCGGAATTAACATGGGCACCAGTTGCATAATAGGTCCGCAGTGAATTTAAACTGGTAAGGGCATCGTTAGGGTTTCCGGATTTAGAATATGCCTCTGCCAAAATCAGTTGATTCTCCTGAAAAGTAACTATCGGGAAAGGAGTCACACCTCCAAAAAATCCATCTTTATTTACCGGATTTCCCCAACCGTCAAAATTAGATAGCACGTTAGGTTCGTATGCGATGGGCCCGAAGTTCAATCCACCGCCAGGGTAATAGATATAATTCAACCTAGCCGTCTCATCGGTTTTTGCATTATTCCGATTGTTGGGCTGGCTTTTATCCAGGAGCTTGGGAGCAAACGAATTAGCCCCCATGTATCCGCTCCGGTCATAGGTGCAGAATGAATAGTAGAGGTTAAAAGTTTGAAGATAGGCACTTCCGTGTGGAGCCATTACATTTCCTGCAACATTACTTATTCCGGTTAATGAATTGGTAATTGCATTTGCATAGTCTCGAGTGTGCAGGAATAATCGCGCTTTTATGGTATGAGCTACAGCCGTCCAAGCCGTCGCGCTGCCCCCCAATAAAAAGTCACCCGGCGCATTTCCGCTTTGTCCCAAATGAATAATCGCCGAGTCAAGCAAGGTTTGTGCGGCTGAGTAGACAGAAGCCTGGGTGTCTACCGTGGGGTTAGCGATGACTGGATATTGAGTAATCTGAGAGTACGGCACGTCACCCCAAATATCTGCAGCAAGTCCTATGCACATTCCCTCAATCACTTCTGCAACTCCTATGCTTACAAAGTTTTTGGCAGGTCTGGCATTTTGCTTCAGCAGTTTGGTATTCGCGAAGATGCCCGTATAAATGTTTACCCACTCACCATCAAAATCTTGGCCGGAAGTTACATAGTTGCCAAGGCCTGCATATTGTCTGTCTTCGCCACTGAAATAATCAGCCCACATCCCTAGTTGGCGTGCCTGATCTCCTTCAAACACGCCCATCAGTTCCACCTCCACTCCCGCCATATATTTGCTGGCATCAATGACCGACGGATCGGTCACATTAACAGGATCGGTTGACAATCCATTCGTTAGGTTGGTACAGTTGCTTGTAACCATCAATGAGACGATGACAAGGAATCCCGCAACGCCACCTTTTTTGAATATATTTTTCATAATGGTTTCGATTTAAATCTTAATAAGTAATCGTGAGTTTAAACAAAATGGACTTCGTGTTGGGGTTTTGGAAATAATCCAATCCCCGTCCATTGGTCGCCCCCGTTAGGTTCGTATCCGGGTCAATTCCCTTATAAGGTGTCCACAGTAGTAAATTCCTGCCGGTTAGCGAAAAGGTCACTGATTGAAGTTTGGTTGAACTTTGGAATGCTGCGGATTTCAGTGCATAGGATAGTGTCGCTTCGCGCAACCTTGTCCATGTTGCATCTTGAACAAATGGTGAATTGACATTAAATCCATTCCCCGCGCCAGTGTAAAATGCTTGGTCTGCAGCAACTTTTCCTCCGCCATAATTTTCAACTGTACCTCTGAAGGAGTATGTTCCATCGGAGTTAGCAGTAACTCTGGATGAACCCGCAGCTGACAGCCCCTGAATGGTTTGGCCATCCCACGTCTTAAGCACAGCGGCATCGGTGGCGCTAACCGTAGTCGAACTTGCAGTGTATTTCGTCGTTCCAAAATTGAACAAAGCGCCCTGAGTTCCATTCCACATTTGTCCGCCAACTTGCGCGTCAATTAAAACGTAAAAGCTTAGATTCTTATAGGAGAATGTGTTACCAAAGCTTATCTTATAATTGGGTTGCGTGATTCCAATCGCACCAGTGGCCGAAGAGACCTGAGGGAATCCATTAGAATCAAGCGCATAAGATCCATCCGCGTTACGTTGATAGCCTGTTCCCCACAATGTACCTAAAGGCATTCCTTTCGTGGCGACTGAAGCTCCATCAGTGAATCCCGCCAGAAACACATATTGTGCACCAGCTAAGTCAACCACATTATTTCTATTGGCAAACCAGATGACATTGGTGCTCCATGTGAAACTATTCTGAAGCCTCATCCAGGTTACACCAAGATTAACTTCCGCTCCCTTATTATCAATAATGCCTGCATTAGCAATCGTAGTACTAAATCCGCTTGAAGGCGCTACTTGTGTTCCTAATATGGCGTCTGTGGTGCGGTTGTAGTAAGCCGTTGCGCTTAGCGTAACCCGATCATTCAGGAATCGTAAATCAAAACCACCTTCCACTTCATGCTTGCGTTCTGGTCTGATTTTGGAGTTGCCTGATTGCGTTGATATGGCGTATCCCCCAACACCATAACTTGCGGCCGTCAAGGTACCGCCATAGGCATCAACATAACTTTGAGGCCCAAATTGAGTTAAGTTTAGATACGGACCGGGCTGTTTGCCCACAACGCCATAAGATGCTCTCAGTTTTCCGAAATTGAAAAAATCACTTGTCCCCGTCATCTTCGAAAATTGCCAAGCACCGGTAATGGAGGGATAGAAGAATAAACTCTGTGCCTGCGGACCAAAAGTTGAGGCCGATTCAGCTCGCCCTGTTGCTGTTATGAATACTTGATCCGCAAACTCGCCATTAATTTCTGTAAACCCTGCGCTCGTCCTTTGTGTCGAAGCAGCATTAAAGGCCGTGCGGTTTGAAGGAGGTGAGTTCAACAAATTAGGTGGTGCATTCGGAATGATAAAGTTTGTTACTGTTGCACCAACATTGTTGTATTGAATGTTGTTGTAATTGAACCCCAACAATATCGATCCCTTGAAAAAGTCAGAAAACTTCTTGTGAGCATTCGCATAGAGATTAGTATTGAACTGCGAATTCTGAAAATACTGTTCAGTATAAGAGCCAGTTAAATACCCTTGCGATTGCGGATTGCCATAATCAGTTCTGCGATCCGCGTAAGTGTCAATTCCCGAATTTGCTTTCAATGATATCCATTCCGCTAAATCATAATTCAGTTCCAGGTTACCGATAAAACGATTCACCACCGCGTAACTCTTGTTTTTGTTGATTGTCCAAAATGGGTTATCGTAGCCAGGGTTGGCATTTGCACCAATCGGGTTCCGATACGTAATCTCCTTACCAAGGGTAGCCAGCCCTGAGGAATTATATGCCGTTCCGATGTACTGTGTGTTGTCAAAATCAGGCGAAGTCCGAAGTTGACCTAGCAGAAGACCAGACACATTACTACCCTGTTGAGCTCGGTTCGAGCGGATATTATTAAAGTTTGCACTGGCCCTGATATTAAATTTTGACGTAACCTGGCTGGACACATTCAACCGAATTACATTTTTGTTATAATCGCTGTTGGATTTGATGATACCTTGCTGCGAAAGGTTCTCATAGCTGGCATAAAATTGAGACCTGTCATTACCCGAACTTAAAGTAATGTTGTGATCCACATAATGGCCAGTTTGAAATACATCTTTAGTATGATCATACGTGTCTTGAGAATTCTTACCGCCATGTGGACTGGCATTGCTGCCACTTCCCACGGCATAACGAGTCGTTCCGTCCGGAAACTGAACGTAGGCTGTACCTGTGTTGGAATCAGCGCCGCCTTGGCGCCCAGAAATCAAATCACCATAACTGGCACTACTTCCAAACGAATAGTGACCCTTTGTACCCTGACCATACGTTCTTTGCAACTCAGGCATCTTGTTTACCATATCAAAAGACATCGTGCCTGAGTAAGAAGCATTCAATTTGCCCTGACTGTTTTTTCCTCTTTTAGTTGTGATTACAATAACTCCGTTAGCTGCGCGACTACCCCAAAGTGCGGCAGCGGCAGCACTCTTTAATACTTCCATGCTGGCAATATCAGCAGGATTCAAATCATTTAATCGTGATTGCTGTTGCGTTCCACCAACCTGATTTGCACCGTTATCAGCTCCAAAGGTGTCATTATTCATAGGCATCCCATCGATCACAATGAGAGGTTGCAAACTGCCGGTGATCGTGCTCTGTCCGCGAAGTTGGATATATGATCCAGAACCGGGATCTCCACCATTGCGCGTAATCGTTAGACCAGCTGCTTTTCCAGCCATACCATTAATTAGACCTGCCTCCCCCGACTGCACCACAGATCCACCGGCAACTGAGGCGGCAGCAATTCCTAATTTATCTTTATCACGAGATTCACCGATCGCGTTAACTACTACTTCCTGCAGTTGTTTTATATCTGTTTTTAATTGCACATCAATCACTGACCTTGCACCTACTTCTTCCTCCTGAGTGGCCATTCCTATAAATGAAAAAACAAGAAAGGCGCCTGAGGCTGGTATGCTAATCTTGTAGTCCCCATTACCATCCGTCACTGTACCGTTTGTGGTTCCTTTCGCAACTACGTTCACACCAGGCAAAGCTGATCCGTCATCAGCCGACGTCACCCTTCCTGTTACCATCCGGTCTTGCGCCAAAACACTGAAGACAAAACCAAATGAGAAGCACATAAGTAAAAACTTCTTCATAATTAATGTTTAGTTTTAGATTAAGACTCCTTCCTCCTTATTATCGGAATGTTATTCATCAAATCTCCATGAAAAAGAATCGAGCAAAACCCCTAAAACCGGTTGATTTATTTTTGAATTGGATGAAAAAAAGGGTGATTATCTTACCTCCTTTGTAGCCGTTTCGTAATTACAAAGAATGCAATGGTTTCAGCGAATGATAAAATGTCTTATGCAGCAGAAATTTGATGTAGGTGAATTATTATTAACACAAGTCATTTGCAACACGTTTTTTTTTGTTGAAGTTCAAAAACGTTTAGGTTAGATGTATCGGTTCTTGTTTGCAATTTCAATCGCATCAGATTTTTTTCTGACCTGAAGTTTAGAATAAATATTCCGGATATGAGTTTTCGCTGTTTCGCGAGAAATAAAAAGGGCATCGGAAATTTGTGTATAGGTTTTTCCCTCCGCGATCAGTTGCAGAACTTCTTTTTCTCGGCTTGTAAGCGGAGAGTTGGGATTCATATGAAAGTTATGAATGACCATGCGAGCGATTTTTGTGCTCATTGGTGCTCCTCCCTTTACTATTTCTTCTAATGAAGCAAGGATTTCCAAATAGTTTGAGCTTTTAGTGATATAGCCTGAGGCTCCAGCTCTCAGGGCATTGAATACAAGTTCATTATCTTCATGAACCGTCACCATTAATATTTCAATGTGGGGGTATTTCCCTTTAATTAATTCAGTAGCATCGATGCCATTCATCCCAGCTAACTCAATGTCCATTAAAAACATTTCGATTTTCTTTCGTGGCAAATCAGCAATCGCTTCCTCAGCAGAATCATAACTTCCTACGACTGTGAATTGTTCTGAGCTGTTTACAATATAAGTAAAACTGTCAAGAAGAATTTTGTCATTCTCGACTATGGCAACCCTTTTTTTAAATGTTAAATTCATGTTTTTAGTTTTACGTAAAGGCTTATTTCAGTTCCGTGCCCATTGGAATGAATTTCAAATCTTGAGTTGATTCGTTCGGCGCGTTCTTTAATATTTGACAGTCCCCCATTTCTTAAATGCTTCTTATCCTGCGGAATCCCAATGCCATTATCTTTTAACGAAATCTTTAAATCGAACAAAAGTTCCTTGAAATCGAAATCTACACATGTCGCGTGAGCATGTTTAAAACAGTTAGTCATCGATTCTTTCATAATCAAATTAATTTGCCGTGTATGCCCTACCGGTAATTTAACATCTGAGTTGATAGTATGAAATGCACGAAACTCAATATTTTTTTCGCTAAACAACCGGTCTCCAAAATCCTTCAAGTGAACAAAGAGATTGGAAAGTGAATCATTTTCATGATCCAGTGCCCAGATAAAATCCTTTGTTCCTCCGATTAGATTCTTTGCCGAGTCCTCCACAAGTGTAAGCATATCCATGCTCGTATCGCGATTGAGTTTAATAAGACTGACGTAATTAACAATTCGTGCCAGTTGATTACCCAATTCATCGTGAAAATCTCTGCCTATCTCCTTTCGGAGTCTAATCATTTCGTTCGTCTTCATCTCTTCAATGGCAAGGGCGTTCATCATATTCCTTCGAACATTGAAATAAATCGCCCAACCAATAAGCGCAACTAAAAGCAGTAACACAACACCAATGAACAGGGAGGTTTTATAAAAAGGGGCTGCTATCGTAAAGCTGTATTCTAAATCGGGATTCGTCCATTTTCCTGAGAAATAATTCGCCATCACTTTAAATGTATACTTCCCTGGAGGAAGGTTTCTATAACTTACTTCGCCATCCATATTTTGCAAGGACCATTCTTTCTCATATCCAGCTAACATGTATTTGTATTCTATTGACTCAGGATATCTTTTTGAAACTTTTGAAAAACAGAACCGAATTGAATTCTGATTAAACGGCAGTTGTGGATTAAGGGGTACCTTATAAAATCCGTAAGTTTCGTTGCTAAACACTGACAGTGAACAACTTGAATTCAATAGTTCGACATTGGTAAAGTGAATATCAAAATCAGTGGGTGGGTTTACTTTTTTTGAAGTATACCGGTAAAGGCCATCAATCAAACCAAAATACTTCGAGTCACCAGAAATAAAGCTGGCATTGACGTTTGTCTCCAACCCATTTAGTCCGTTAACATCAGAAAAATAATAATGCTCTTCAATTTCGAGTTTTTCATTGAACTTTATCTTCTCGATGCCATAGTTACTCCCGATCCACACGTGTCCATTATCATCCGTATTTACAAAACAAATTAGGCCCGAGATCAAACCGTGTTTCTTGGAATAATACTTGACAGAGGAATCATCCAAATTATAAATGCATAATCCCTTCCCGTCAGTTCCAAAAATCACAAACTTCTTATTATAAGGTGCAGCACATAAAACAGGCGTTTTGAGGAATTCTGGAATATTCAGTTTCTTCACATTTCCATTTTTCACTTCATCTACACCATTCGAAGTACATACCATCATACGATCCCCATAAGGAATGTATTTCATCCCTAAAACATCCCGGGATGATAACTTATCGTTCCATGGGAAGTCCTTGAATTTGCCTTTATCTAAATATTGAATTCCCTCACCTCGATAAGAAACCCAAATTGTTTTGGAAGGCTCTGTTTCAATATTGTTTATACTCGTATTCTTTAAGCCATCCACTTTCGAGAACCGTTGTATGTGATAGGATACCCTGTCTATCATCGCTAAATCTGAGGTAGCGGAAACCCAAATATTTCCATTACAGTCTTCTCTCATTGCTTTTAATCTCCGCCCCAGGCTCTCCATCGGAATTATTTTTTCAAGTCGATTATCACTATAAATGTTCACGCCCTGGAAACGGGTCGCTACCCAAAGTTTCTTATTCGATCTCAACACAGATACGGTTATCGGGTTACCCATAAATTCAAAATCATTTGCAAAATATTTCATCAAGCCATTGCCCGATGTTCCAACCCAAGTATTTCCTTCTGCATCATTAATTGCGACCATGGCCATAGCGTCCAGCTTAATTGTCCTCTTAATGAACCCCGAAGAGTTCTTTGTGAAGTTCACCAAGCCTGTACTATTTCTAGTCCAAAATGTTGTCAGGCTATCATTCGTCAAAATCAAGGGGGCATTAATTCTGCGGTCGACTTGTCTGAACCGACGTTTGTCCCATCGATAAGCACCGGAAGATGCAATTATAAGAACGGTGTCTCCGGTTGGGAAAATATTATGTATCTTTCCCAGGGTTGAAATATCAATTTTTTGATTACCTAATCTATATCGGCGATGCAAATAGGAAGAGTCTTGAACGAAATAGAAGCAATCGGGGGAGCTCGATACAAGAAACGCAATTTTACTTACACCATTAATTGCACAATTAATACAGCTAACAGAATCATTAATTATTTTCGACAAATTATTATCTTGGCTAACAGCAAACAAGGTGTCATTGGATTCTAATATCTGTGTGTAAACGTCAGTGAGTCTTTTATAATTTGTAAACTTTCTCCCATCAAACTTTGAGAGTCCTTTAGATGTTGCCGCCCAAATATTATTATGGCTATCAACATATATCTTATGAATATAATTGTCGCGTATTCCATCTTCTAAAGTATAAACGGAGAAATGCTTGCCATCAAATCGTGCAATTCCACCCCCATTAGTGCCGACCCATAGATAACCCAACTTGTCTTCAGCAAGGCTTAGCACTTGCGACTGTGGCAGACCATCCTTTACATTAAAAAACCGGGTTGAATACTGTGCCAAACTGGAAGTTGATAGGCAAATAAGAAAGAATGGGAATATTAGTCTCCACAGGCTCATTGCATACGCTAAATTATATTATATTTTCTCTGATTTTATGCCTAAAATAACGTTACCGTCAGTTAGTTTTTACCCCTATTTTGGGGATAAATCATTTTTCTGCCAGGTCCTCTTTTTCAGTTTCCGGAACTTTTTGAACCCTTTGCCAACAATCGTGTCGATTGTCGTTTCGGAGTTGGGTCCGCTCAGATCGAAATTTGCCTTCACCCGCCAAATCAATAAATTGTTATTATCGTAAATGTCAATGATTAAAATGCCCTCCGTATAATCTGGGGACCATGTTCCGCCGTTTGAGTCTGCCGTCACTCCCGTAGAAGTATTGGCCTCGATATCCAGCTGCGCAGTTCTGATCAATGCATACATAATGTTCAAGTCAGCAACAGAATCGACTTGCATCATCCCCTTTTCTTCAAATACCTTGGTTATTCCATTTATAATCCAACTTGAAAAAGTAACATCGCTGATTTGCTTTTGCGTTGTCGCTGCAACCACGAGGCCTTCGCCAAAACAGAACGTTTTGTATTTCGAGAAATCTGTCCTCTTGTTGCATTCCACACTAATTTCCTGGCCTTGGACCTGAAGGGTATACGATAGCGCAATTGCGATTATCAGACGCATGATTGAATTTAACTAAATTGGTAATCTCTCTTTGCTCTCTAATCACAATTTAATTTTCCTTTAATTTTCTTTTAATCTCCTTCACGCGCTCAATTTTATGACGTCAAACGGTGCATCGATGTTACTGACTAAATCGTTGAGAATCGTAAGATATCTAATCCGATGTTTTGTAACTTCGTGAACCTTAATTCCTTTAGAAAGGACGCCGCCACGTCTACCTTGGCAAAAAATGGAAGCACAGTATTTCTGTTAGGTAATACGTTCGTTCTTTTGCTGTAGCCCGATTTACAATCTCTTCCAATGCCACGTGATTTCTAAATAATTCGCACTTTTTTATGAAGTATCCGGACGCTCCAGCCGTAGGGGCCTTAAATACAGGCTCTTTGTCTTCATGAACAATAAACGATCACACCTTCTATTTGCTGATATTCCTCGTTGATATCGCAGTAGCCTCAAACACCATCCATTCCTGGAAGTTCAACATCCATTAAAACAGTTTTCCATCTTGGCAGTTCTGTAACTACCCCTTCATCAGAATGGAAGCTTCTTGAATGATAGGCTCGTAACCCAGCTTTATAAAAGAGATTGATTCCTGTTCCACACCCATTTCTTGCAACTCTTGTACAGAGATTCCCGCAGAGATGCGTGTCAAATGGATATTCTTGGATTCAATCGGCAACTGTGACCAGGCTTCAGCAATTGGGATTTTCATTTCCAGAGCTATTGTGCATGAACATTCTTGCGTCGTTTTCAAATTGTATCAAGAATAACTCAATCATTCTTCCTTTCTGACTGAACAAAAAACCAAAAGCAAGTTGCCATAACGATAAGGAAAAAAGAAAGCCACCAAAGCTCGTTTATGTTGCCAAAATAACTGCTCTCATCCATAGACAAAATCCGTATGCTAGTTGCAATTATACGATATCATTCTAAAGCAAATCTAAAGCGACTGTGTTAAAGGTTTTAATGACTTGGAGCAGGCAGGTGTGTTTTAACGTGCCTTGAAGGTGTAATATTTTCATTTTGGCCAGAGCATTTTAAGACCTATTAAAATCAACACAACTGCAAATATTCTTTGAAGTGATTCACTGCTAATTTGTTGGGCAATTTTAGCACCAAACAAGCCGCCCGCTAAAAATCCTAGCGCTATAAAACCTGCCGCCTTTAAATCCACATTACCATTTTGATAGTAAACATACGCCGCTAGAATGCCGATAGGTGGAACCATTGCAGCAAGTGTCGTGCCCTCTGCCAGATGCTGTGAAAATCCTAAGAAGAATATTAGGGCAGGTATAAGAATTATTCCTCCCCCGATTCCGATCAAACCACTCAGCAACCCTGCGGCATAACCTATTAGAATAAAAACAATTGTGTGTTTCATATACATCGTCAGCTAACTGAAACCTAAGTGAGAATATTATCTTTTCGCAAGATTATTCACTACGATAACTTTTATCTTTGACTTTTGCCTGATTTCATCTGAGGCGGCATTAAGAAGTGTATCCCCTGGGTTTAATTCACCAAAGACCTCCACTCCTTCATTTTGATCTTCCCCTTTTTCGACGTCCACATAAGTCACCTCATTCTTGTTTTTGATTTTTATCACAAACTGCTTTTCCATATTAGTAACAATGGCAGTTTTCGGCACTACCATAGACCGTTCATTTCTTCTTATCGGAAGGGAAGCAATAGCATACATTCCAGGCAGCAATTTTCCGTTGGCGTTGTCAATTTCCATCTCTACTAATTCCGAACGAGTCATTATATTCAAACTTCTTGATAAGCGAGTGATCTTGCCCTGAAAAAGTTCATCTGGATAACTCTTAACATGAAACGTCACAATTTCTCCAATTGAAACTTCCGCAAGGCTTTTTTCCGGAACAGCAATATGAAGGCGCAGTTTTGATTCCTTCTTTAATTTTAAGATCGGGACTCCGCTCTTTTCATTTGGCCCCACGAACGCTCCGGGCGCAAGTGCACGTTCGGTTATTATCCCATCAAATGGCGCAGTGATTTTTAAGTAGTCGGCTAGCTGTCTTATTGATTCATATTTTGCCTTAGCCGCTAAATGAGTTAAGCTGTCCGATATAAGGGAAGTCTTCCCAAAATCCATGTCGTACGGCGAAACGGCACCAGGTGTTTTGTTAGTCTGTTTTAATCGTATGAATTTTCCCTTTGTGTTTAAAAAGACTGCCTCGCTGGCCTGAGATTCTGAATAAGCACTAATCAGCTGACTGACCAACTCAGGGGCCTCCAGCTCCGCAAGCAGTTGCCCTTCAGCAACACGATCACCAATGTCTACCAACATTCTTTTGATATAGCCATTCACTTTCGCGGCGATGCTTGTTTCATAATACCCTTCCAATTCGCCGGGCAATGTGAGCTGAGATGAAACATTTTCTCTTTTCAGAATGGATGCTTCATACACTATCTCTGAATCAATTTCATTATCAATTTTAGCTCGCGAGTTTCCGCAACTTATAATGATTGTGGTACAACCAATAATTGACGCTATGAGCGAAATACTGTTTAAAGTCTTATTTTGTTTCATGTTCATAAAGAGAGATAGTTGATTCAAAACGAAATGATTTAATTTATTTCTTATCATAGTAAATGCTTTCCGGATCATCTGGGTTTAGCGACACTGAATTGAAGGATGCTGATTTTTGAACTGCCGCAAAGACGGCTGGTAGTATTAGCAAGGCGGCAAACGTTGAAGAAATTAAGCCGCCGATAACCGCTCGGCCTAACGGAGCAGCCTGCTCGCCACTCTCGCTTAAGCCACTAGCCATTGGCAACATTCCGGCTACCATGGCAATCGAGGTCATCAAAATAGGTCGCAAGCGAACAGCACCGGAAACCCTGGCGGCTCTATCCGAGTCCTTAAAATCGATGCGGAGTTTCTCCGCATAAGTGACTAATAATACTGCGTTCGCTACAGATACTCCAACGCTCATTATTATTCCCATATAGGATTGAAGATTGAGGGTTCCGCCCGTAGCCAGAAGAAGCAACATCGAACCTGCCAACACCGCTGGTACTGTCACCAATACAACAAACGAAACTTTGAATGATTGATAGTTAGCGGAAAGCAATAGAAAAATTACAACTACAGCCAATAAAAGACCCGACTGCAAGCTACTTAGTGTCTCCTCTAGCAATTTTACTAATCCTCTAACCTCCACTACCATTCCCTTCGGCTGTGCCCCCACGTCTTGTATTACTTTTCTAACAATTTCTGATGCTGCACCCAAATCCTTTTTATAAACATTGGCGGATACCGTAACAATCCTGCGGGGACCAATGCGGTCATATTCAGCGGGGATTTTAACCTCGGTAACCGAGGCAACGTCTGCTAGGGTAGGTCGCAGTTGACCCCGCACCAATGGTATGTTTTCAATGTCCTTCCGAGAATTCATTTCATACTCAGGCACCTGCACCTGAACTTGATAAGCAAAGCCCTTCACCTTATCCAGCCATAAATTTTTTGCCGTAAACCGACTAGATGAAGTGGCCGCAACCAGGGACTTTGCAATGTCACTCGCCGTTAAACCAAACTGCGCCGCCTTTTCCCTATCTAAGTCTATGTAAATGGACGGATAGTTTAATGGTTGATTAATCCTAACATCTCTGAGAAATGATATCTCTTTTAATTTCTTTTCAATTCTTAAAGAGAATTTCTCGGCATCATCAATGTTTTTTGATCCAACCAAAACTTCAATTGGTGTATTGGCACCCTGACTCATGATCTTGTCGGTTAATTCGATGGGCTCAAATGAAAGGTGCACACCCGGAACATTTTTGGATACCTGTTTTCGTATCTCATCTTTTAGATTATCCAAAGAAGATACTTTATATTCTTCGCTAAGGTTTACTTGTAAGATAGCTTCCTGCGGGCCACTGGTGAAAATGTACAATGCGTTGGTGCCATAGCTGGAAGGAGTCATGCCAACAAATGCCGAAGTGATTTCGACGTTCTCCTCTCCCACAATTCCTTGAATTTGTTTGATGGTTTCAATTACCGCCTCTTCAGTCCGTTCAATACGCAACCCATCAGGTCCGATTAGTCGCAATTGAAACTGGTGGGAATGTTCAATTTTTGGCATGATATCCTTTCCGATAAAAAAGAAGCTTATTGCTATGATAGAAAGAGATCCTACCAAGTAAATGGTTATCACCTTCTTTTTATTGGACATTATCTTGTCGAGCAAACTCAAATAACGAAGCTTGAACTTCTCAAAGCCCCGAATTTCTTCGGTGTGCTGGCGTTCGTAATTCTCCATTTTTGTTTCTTCCTCGTTGCGAAGATCCGGAAGAATTTCCTTTGCATGGACTTGTTTATGATGCTCAAACTTCATCCACCAATTGGCCATAACAGGCACAAAGGTTTGAGACTGCAAAAAAGACGCAATCATGGAGAAACCAACGGCAAGCGACAAAGGCAAAAACATTCCTTTTGGAACGCCGTTCATCAAAAACGCAGGCGCGAAGACAGAAAGTATACAAACTAATATTAATAGCTTAGCAAATGATATCTCACGAGAAGCGTCCAAAATGGCTCTCGCCTTTGTCTTGCCCATCTCAAGATGTTGATGAATATTTTCGATAGAGACAGTGGCTTCATCCACCAATATACCCACCGCCAATGCCAATCCACTCAATGTCATAATATTGATAGTTTGCCAGCAAAGACTGAGCAGCAGGATGGACGCGAGGATAGCAATAGGAATATTCAAAACAACAATTGCGGACCCACGTATATCTCTCAAAAATAAAAAGATCATTAGGCCAGTCAGTAAGGCACCCAATACCCCCTCTACTGCAAGACTCTTTACGGCCTGAATCACGTACACCGACTGATCAAATTCATACGTGAGTTCCACATAATCTGGCAGTAACGCCTGCATCTCAGGCAACTTATTCTTTAGTGCATTTACGACATCCATGGTTGATGCGTCCGCCGTTTTAGTAACAGGAATATAAACCGATCTTTTTCCGTTTACGAGCGCAAAGCCAACCGTTACGTCGGCAGCATCTTCAACCGTGGCAACATCTCTTAGAAGCACAGTCGGGCCGGGTCCCTTTTTCAACGGGATTTGTAAAAATTCCTCAGGCTTATCAATGACTGTATTGTTAGGAGTCATCACATTGTAATCCCCAATACGCACATTGCCTGCAGGAGATATCTGATTATTTTCAACCACCGCATTTACAATATCATCCGGGGTGAGCTTATAGCCGATCATCTGTTCCGGGTTCACCTTTACTACAATGGTTCGCTCATTGCCACCGAAAGGTGGCGGCGCCGAGGCTCCCGGAATTTGAGAAAACATCGGCCGAATAAGTGTAGAGGCTAAATCCTGCATTTCGTTAAGCGTAGCCCTCTTACTACTGAAAACCAATTCGCCCACCGGCAAACTTGACGCATCAAAACGTACAACGGTTGGTGGAACAGTTCCTGGCGGCATATAACTCATAACACGGTTCACCTGATTTGCAACCTCACCTGAAACTTGGGCCATGTTAACATCTTCATAGAAGGTGCATTTAACTAAACACAGCCCCTGGACATTTTTTACCTCTATATCTTTAATTCCTGTTACATACAGCAATTGGTTTTGATACCGGGTTGCGATGAAGCCCTCCATCTGATCGGGCGCCATACCACCATAGGGTTGAGCAATGTAAATGGTTGGTAGATTTAATTTCGGAAAGATGTCAACCGGAATCTTGAACAAAGCAAGAATGGAGAAAACAAATATTCCTAGAATAGCTACTATTACTGTGATTGGATTGCGTAAGGCGGCTGAGATCATCGGCTATTTATTGTGAATTTCTGGCACCTTATTAGTGCTGTCTTTTAAATCATAGTATGGACTATTTTTGTCATCAGGATTAAGCGAGACTGAGTTTGTGGATGTCGATTTTTGCACTACCATAAAAACAACAGGCAGAATTACTAACGCCGCAAACGTTGACGCCACCAACCCACCTATCACGGCTCGACCTAATGGCGCTGCCTGTTCTCCACTTTCACTAAACCCACTGGCCATCGGCAACATGCCAGCCACCATAGCAATAGATGTCATCAATATGGGACGTAATCGTAACGCGCCGGCTGTGCGCGCGGCTAGCAGTGCATCTCCATTTTTCAATCTGAGGCTTTCGGCATTGGTTACCAGCAAAACTGCATTTGCAACGGACACACCCACTGACATAATTATCCCCATGTAGGATTGCAGGTTGAGGGTGCCTCCGGTTATCAGCAATAAAACAAGGGAACCTGAAAGCACAGCCGGAACGGTTACCAGCACGACAAAAGCAACTTTGAACGATTGATAATTGGCTGAGAGCAGTAAAAAGATGACGACAATGGCCAACAGAAGTCCTGACTGAAGATTCTGAAGAGTGTCCTGAAGCAATTTTGCCAGACCTCGCAATTCTACTACCAATCCTTTTGGAGGCGCGCCTGCCTCTTTGACTGCAAGGCTCACAACATCAGCGGCTGAGCCAAGATCCTTTTTATACAAGTTTGCTGAAACGGTAACTATTCTTCTCGGTCCAATGCGATCATACTCGGCAGGTATTCGACCCGATGTAATTTCCGCAACATCAGAAATAGTGGGTCGCATTTGCCCCTTTAGCAAGGGAATGTTCGCAATATCTTTGTTGGATTTCATCAGGTATTCAGGAACCTGTATTTGGACTTGATAAGCAAAACCTTTTTTAGAATCAAGCCATAAGTTTTTTGCGGTGAACCTACTTGAGGAGGTGGCTGCTACTAGGGACTTAGCGATTCCGTTTGCGGTCAAAGTAAATTGAGCTGCCTTTTCCCTGTCAATAGTTATAAGCGTTGAAGGATAATTTAACGGTTGATTAATTCTCACGTCTCTGAGAAATTCAACTTTTTCAAGAGCTGCTTTTATTTTGTTTGCATGAACTTTAGCTTCATCGAGGTTTTTGGAAGCAACGAGAACTTCAATCGGCGTATTTGCACCTTGACTCAAAATTTTGTCTGTCAATTCGATGGGCTCGAATGACAATTTAAATTTTGGTATCTGCTTTTTCGATTTTCTGCGAATTTGATCTTTCAACACGTCGAGAGACTCCACTTTATAATCATCACTCAGGTTCACCTGTAGTATGGCTTCCTGTGGTCCGCTTGTAAAAATATATAGTGCATTCGTTCCATAGCTTGAGGGGGTCATGCCGACAAATGAGGATGTTATAGCGACATTTTTTTTACCCACAATTTCATTAATCAAGTTGATCACCTTGATTACTCCTTCTTCCATACGTTCAATTCTCAAGCCGTCTGCGCCTACCAAGCGAAGCTGAAACTGGTGTGCGTGCTCAATTTTCGGCATCAGATCCTTTCCGATGACTGTAAAACAAAATATCATAATGCCAAAACTCCCAACCAGATAAATAGAAATTGTTCTTTTCGGCCGTGCCAAGGCGTTATCAATTAGCGAGAGGTAAAACATTTTGAACCTTTCAAATGAAGATGGTTTCTTTGTGGTGTGGTCCACTTTTATTTCGCCCAGCCACCAGTTGGTAATTACTGGCACAAAAGTTTGAGAAAGCAGATACGAAGCGATCATTGAAAACCCAACCGATAGCGACAGTGGAAGGAACATTCCTTTAGGGACGCCACTCATTAAAAAAGCAGGAGCAAAAACGGCAAGAATACAAATTGTAATAAGCAAAAGAGGAAATGAAACTTCCTGAGAGGCATCTGCTATCGCGCGGGATTTGGATTTGCCCATCTCCAAATGCTGATGGATGTTTTCAATGGCAACAGTTGCTTGATCGACCAAAATCCCAATGGCTAACGCCAGACCGGAAAGCGTCATAATATTAATTGTTTGGCCAAAGGCCTTCAGTAACATAACGGCAGCCATTACAGAAATTGGGATTGTGCATATGACTACAAACGAACTGCGGATATCACGCAGGAAAAGAAAGACCATGAGCCCGGTCAGCAAGGCGCCAAGTATGCCCTCAGAAGCCAAACTCCTAACAGCCTGTATTACATAAACCGATTGATCAAATTCATATTTCAATTGTACATAATCAGGAAGCAATGCCTGCATCTCGGGTAACTTCATCTTAAGTGCATTAACTACATTCATAGTGGACGCATCTGCCGTTTTTGTAACCGGTATATAGACAGAGCGCTTTCCGTTGACTAAAGCGTAACCCACTGTTACATCCGATGCGTCTTCAACTGTCGCGACGTCACGTAAAAAAACTGCTGGTCCCGATTTTTTTATTAATGGAATGTTTAGAAAGTCTTCGGGGTTCCTTATTACAGTATTGTTAGGAGTCATCACATTGAAGTTGCCAATGCGAACGTTGCCAGCCGGCGAAATCTGGTTATTGTCTACAACTGCATTCACAATATCGTCAGGGGTTAATTGATATCCGACCATCAGTTCCGGGTCAACCTTCACCACAATGGTTCGCTCGTTACCCCCAAAAGGCGGTGGTGCGGATGCGCCTGGTATTTGGGAGAACATGGGGCGAATGAGCGTCGAAGCCAAATCTTGCATTTCATTGAGCGTGGCTCGCTTACTGCTGAAAACCAATTCACCCACCGGCAAACTTGAAGCGTCAAAGCGTACAACAGTTGGTGGCACCGTTCCCGGGGGCATATAGCTCATCACGCGGTTCACCTGATTGGCAACTTCACCGGAAACCTGTGCCATATTTACATCCTCGTAAAACGTACACTTTACCAGGCACAAGCCCTGCACATTTTTTACTTCGATGTCTTTGATGCCGGTAACATATAATAGTTGATTTTGATACCGGGTAGCAATAAAACCTTCCATCTGGTCCGGAGCCATACCTCCATAGGGTTGCGCAATGTAGATC
>Ga0209067_10000651_pt1 | contig 21790 bp, 25 predicted proteins | sample ColStrG_CSR_2013_FD_187199 | JGI IMG/M metagenome (GOLD analysis project Ga0209067, IMG submission 187199) | Freshwater sediment microbial communities in response to fracking from Pennsylvania, USA - Cold Stream Run_MetaG_CSR_2013 (SPAdes)... | ecosystem: Environmental > Aquatic > Freshwater >...
GGATTTCACATTCTTATTGTATCAATGATGATACAGTAGAGAATGATAACATCATGCTTGACGTTTGCTGGTCTTATTATCAGCATCATCGGCATCCTTGATGTTATTTGTCAGTATCAGTGGAGTATCAGCATGGTAAATCCATACGCAGAAGCATGTCTTATAGCACCTCATACATCGAAAGATGTTGCTACTGTTGTCAAATGGTTAGGAGGAGGTAATCCAAGAGGTTTCATTCTTGATGATGCAGATAAAACAATGATTGTATTTGATGGATATGGTAACACACACTTTAGTATGATGAAATTTTTTAAGTTGAAGAGCGAGGATATATTTCTTGAATTTATATGGCAACAGAATGGCAATCTATCAATTCCTGATAATCCTAAAAGATTGTCAGCATTGCTCAATCCAGATCAATGTAATTTTGTTATAGATGTTGCTAATAAGTTAGGCTGTAAAAAGCCGCCACGTTTTCAATCCTGGGAATAATAGACATTTGCTAGCGTTATTTATGCGCTAGCTTTTGCCTGTTATTCTAATGTGGAATATCAGGATATCAACACACTAGCAAAGTGGAGTATCAGCATCATGGGACATCTTGTTCTTGTTCGTGGCTTGCCTGGGATCGGTAAGAGCACGTTTGCTAAGAGTCTGCACGGGTATGAGCATTTTGAAACTGATAATCATTTCATTAACGATAAAGGAGAGTATGTTTTTGATAGGAGTAAGTTGGCAGAATATCATAATAAAACACAACAAGAGACAGAATACTATTTGCGGCATGGTATGAATGTTGTTGTCAGCAATACATTCAGCCAAAAATGGGAAATGATACCATATATTGAAATGGCAACCGTTTATTGTGGTCCATTTACTACAGTGATTTCCTTGCGCGCGTTCTCATCTATTCGTGATGAGACTATTATTGAAAAACTGGCAGCAAGATGCAAACATCATGTGCCTGCGGAAATTATTAAAAGTATGAATGATAGATGGGAAAGTTATGAACATGAATTGATTTATTATGTGAATGTCAGTGTTGACTTGCCAGACTAATAACAAGTTGCATTGAGTGATATTTACCAGCGTGCTTCTTATAGTGCGCTGGTATTTACCTATCAATGTTGATAGGAATAGCAGTAACTATGGAGATAGGATATGGCTCTCAGTGTGTATCTGTGCAAAGCATGTTCTCATGAATGGGAACAAGGTTATCCACGTAATACTTGCCCATGGTGCAACAGTGATAATGTTGTGCATCTTGGTAATAGTGTGTCATCAATGCCAAATGTGAAAGCAGTTGAACAAATGGTTGAGACAGTAACGGCTTTTAATACTCCAATCACGATGAAAAACGCAGAAGAACAAGCACTTCATAAGTCTGGTATCTATGCTTGTAAGGTGCCACATACTAACTTCACATACTATGTCAATGTGAAGATTGCAGAAGATAGGAATAGTGTAAGAATTAAAAGTGCAATTCGCAGGCATAATATCAATGATGCAGAAGTAAAACATGTGAAAGGAACAGTTAAATTTATCTTTGGTGAAGGTAACAAGATAAGGTATGTGTTGCTGTATAATTGCCATGATATCACAAGAGTCCAGCAGTTTCCTGTTAGTAATCCTATGACGATTGGAGAGTATATGGAGGTTACTTGGGAATAATTAGCTGATAGTAGCAGAAAATGATAGGTGGTTTGTTTCGATCATGTGGTATGCAAACTTGGCGCAACAACCATCTATCATCTGCAATCTGATAATAGAAATAATGATAAGTATGGACTTGGGATGTCGATCACCATGTATTCAATGTTCCATTTGTGGCTCAATGTGCTCAATGTGACCATGTTCCATGTCGGGGCGTCGGTCATTATGGCCCTCTTTTTGGGGTCTCACCATAATAGTATCTCAATCATCATACTATCTATCCTATATCACTCTTTATACTATACTCTTTTCAATGTTGAATTTTTCTTTAAAGATACCCTATAAATAGGGCACATAGATAAGAGGGGTGGTTGATAGTATGAGAAAATGATAAGTATAAAAAGAGAGCATGAAAAAGGGGGGAAATATTGAGAGGGGGAAAGTGGAACATAGGAACATCGCATACTTGGCACCACAAATGGAACATAGTGATCGGCTTGCAAGAGTGATAGGTATCATTGAGTGATAAGTATAACATATTGTGGGGTAACAAGAATAACCATGATATGTTGTATTTTTCACTTGACAGGTTTGCGTCAATGTGGGAAAATCTAGCCTGTCCAAAAATGTATCAACAGTTATCCGTAACAATGAAAGGACTCCAAGACAATGATACACTATGACGATGATCAATATACATCGCAACTAGATGACTTCATAGCAAAGCGACAAGCTAAGAGTAAGTTTAAAGATCACAAGGAAGCAACTGCTGCATTTCTTCAATATAAGAGAGAATGTAAGGAAATGAGTGATTTCGTAGTAGATGCTGCGAAGAAATCACACCGCTTGTCAGATTGGGAAAGTAGATTTATTTGCTCAATCAAAGAAGGTATCAACAATGGAGTTATCAAAACAAAAGACTCACTAACTCCGAAACAATTGGCAGTCTATCATAAGATCAGCAGAAAGGTATATGCAACATGATTGATTATGATCAAACTAGGATTGAGCATGACAGTGAAGTGAAGAGTGCAATTGAGCAATATAATGCTGACATGAAAGTGTTGCAAGATTATGTTGATCAAGTATCACGACAAGAAAAGTGGTTTAGTTGGATGTTGATAATTCAGATTGTATTTGCAGCAGGATTGTTAGGATATATCATTGCTGATACTATATTGTGATTGTGATTGCAAGTGTGATTGCAAGTATAAGTGGGAGACTGAAACAACAATTGTTCTGGACCGCCAAAAATTGTGATAGTATCGAAGTTGCTATATCAAGATACTATCACAATTATCTGCCGCTACCAATCGCTGCTATCAAATATCAACGCAAGGATGCGCTACAATGAAACTCCAATGTAGGATATCAGGACTAACTTTCTATTCTGCATATCACTTCAAGAATGAGCCAACAGTGCGCAATGCACTACATCCTATTTTTTCTGTATCACTCCGAGATTTACTTGCCAAAGCTCAAAAGTATGGCAGGGGAGACTATACTGAGGAAGAAGAAAAACTATTATTTCTAGCACTTCTCAATAAGACAGATGCTGTTGATTGGGAAGTGCCTGCTAATCCATCGCCTGATACTGTTGATCGCTATCTTGACAGTATATTCATCCTACTTTCATGGTATGAGAAAGTGACTCCGGGCGCCTTAAAACTACCTAGAATGAGAGTATCAGAACATAACAAAAATCTAGCTAACATTGGTATGTTCATTCAATCCTGGTATGATGTCAGGAAAGAATGGATGTCTCCATCTATCAAGAAATTCATGGCTGATCTACTAGAACACCGTGAACACTTGATGCAACGTCTTATCAATTCTAGACGTGATACTTTTGAGTATGCTGGCAAACTAGCATCATGGGCAATGGATGCTGCTGATGTTCATCCTGATAGGAGAGCAGAATGGACAGCATTGTTTAAGATGAAGCCAGATAAAGAAGCACTTACTTGTGATCTTGATGAATTGCTTGATATGAGAGATCACATGGAACGTCATCTTTACGCAGTAGAAGGACTTGGACATAAATCAGGATTATCAGGCGATACTGCTAAGAAAGTAATGGATCATATTCATCGTCTGGTGGAAATACGAGAAGGTGGTATGATTGCATTACTTGGTGGTTTTGGAATTACTGCAACTGATGACTTCCAACACAAAGTCAATACTGGTGGGGTCACAACAACTGATATCCAACAACTCAAGAGTAAGATACAAGAGAGCGGTGCGCCAAACACAGAACCAAAGAAAGAAGATTATCCTAACCTAATCTCTTTCATCAAAGCAAAGTCTGCATGGGTGTTAAGTTCTCACCTGAGAGAAAACTTAGCTTTTGCAGAACAACATTCATCACAAATCATTGATACTAATGAAACCCCGGAGTAACCAACAATGAACGCGCCCGAACAATTCACACTAACACGTAGTCCCAAGATTGATATTGCAATCTATCGTCATGTTTGGCATCTTGAACCAGATTTGAAGAACCAACTAGGTTGTTCTCTGCTAGCAATTACTACTGTCAGTAAGTTCATCTCACTAGTTGAGCCAGAGTGTTATCCTGATACTTACGAAGATAGCATTCTGCATCCTACTACCGGTAATCGTCATTTCATTAGTTATCTCTTCACATCTGGTCAATATCTTGAAGATATGAATAATGATGTCGGTGACAAAGGATCAACACCTTTGGCACTACATTTTAGAGCATCTCGTGTTCTTAGTATTAGATTATGTCTTGTTCGTTGTTGGGACAAAGCATGGACAAGATCATATCTCATGCAACAAGGAGCTGTTGAATTATGAAAACGATAGTAGGTTACACACTGATATCACAATTTCCGAACTCACAAGTAACTGATAGTGTTACAATCATGGAAATTACACCAGAATATGCACTAGACTATCAACAATACTCTGAATACACTCTAGGATTACCAACACACATGCGCAAATTTACTATCATCGAAAAGCTGCCAGAAGAAAGTTACGAGCAATGAGCACTATATCACCTGATCGCTTTAAGATGTTACTAGAGCGAGCAAGAGCACATGCTGCTAGTATCAATCAGACTTCTGTGACCGCCAACATTTCCAATACTATCGACCTTATCAATAAGGAAAAACCTACAGATGTTGATCTATCCAAAATGGGTATCAATCCATCAGATACAACGAAATCAAAAGAAGAAATTGATGAACAAATCACGGAAGTTATATCCGACTTACATGAACCAATATCTATTTCCGATGAACCAACAAAAGAAAAGACTCACACAACAGGAGTTGCTGCTGACGTTGAGCTTAATGATAGGCAAAAACTATTCATTGAGACGGCGCTAAAAGGAGAAGATGTTTGTTTGATTGGTGCTGCTGGCACTGGTAAAACTACTGTCACCGGTAAGTTTATCAAAGAGTTGCTAAACACTGGCAGACTTAAGAAAGTTGGTATGGACACCAAATGGATTAAGTCTAATACTCCAGGTGTGCTTATTACTAGCTTTACTCGTAAGGCTGTTAACAATATCAGACGTGCAGTGCCACTAGAGTTGAAACCTCATGTGCTGACAATGCACAAGATACTAGAGTTTGCACCTGTCTTCTATGAGATCATGGATGAAAACAATCCAACTCAAGTTAAAAAGACAATGCGTTTTGAACCACAAAGAAGTGCTGTCAATCCACTTCCATATAACATCAGTCTTGTTGTTTACGAAGAAAGTTCTATGATTGGGACTGATTTGTATAACATGATGATGGATGCAATGCCACATAATCCACAAGAGATTTTCATTGGCGATATCAGACAGTTGCCACCAATTTTTGGACCAGCAATTCTTGGTTTCAAGATGTCGCTGCTACCAACTGTTGAGCTAACCGATGTATATCGTCAGGCATTGCTATCTCCTATCATCAGACTTGCTCATGCTGTTCTCAGTGGAGATAGTAAGAAGTTTCTTCCTACTGGCAAGAAAGTGAGAATGAAGCATCCACATCTTGATAAGGTAGTGGATCGCATTATTATTCCATCACTGGAAGAGTTTAGTGAAGAGTCTGAACATGGTATCCTTAAAATACAACCATGGCAGAAAAAGCTAGCAGCAGAAGACGCTCTTAGCACTTGTATAACTCAATTCATTGCATGGGAAAAATCTGGATACTACAATCCAGCGGAAGATATCATTCTCTGTCCGTTCAATAAAGCGTTTGGGACAATTGAGATTAATAAAGGTATTCAGAATTATCTAGGTCGCAAACGCAAAGCAATAGTCCATGAAGTAATTGCTGGATATAATAAACATTATCTAGCGGTTGGCGATCGTGTTCTTTATGACAAAGAAGATGCTACTATCATCGAGATCAAACGTAATGCTAATTATCTTGGTAAGTCATTTCTTCCGGCGTCCGAACATCTTGATAGGTGGGGAATTTATCAAGAAAACATCTCACAAGAGCAACTCGCTAAGCTCACTACAGAAGAGACTGAGTATGATCACAAAGTATTAGATGACTTTTTTGAACTCAATTACAGTGATGATACTGAAGAAGAGAATAGAGTTAATGCTGCCAGTCATGAAGTTACTATCCAGTTTGCATATAGCGAGGAAGTAATCAGATTGTCGGGCGCCGCTGAAGTCAATAACTTGATGGGCGGTAATGCTATCACAGTGCATAAAATGCAAGGCTCTGAAAGTCAGACAATCTTCTTTGTGTTGCACAACAGTCACGCTAACATGATCAACAATGAGCTTCTTTACACTGGTATCTCTCGTGCTAGACACAAGTTGCATATCATATGCGAGAGTGACACTTTTTTCAAAGGTGTAAAGACTCAAAAAGTGCGTGGTATAACTCTGCAAGATAAAATTGAATTCTTCAAAGGTAAAGTTGAATTCAAAGCAATGCAGAAAGAGTTGGAAAAACTTACACAACAGAGAGAACGAAAGAAACAAACCAATGCACAACAAGTTACTGCTGCTCCTATCACTGCTAGGATTAGTTATAATTTCACTCCTGCTACTCGTAGTAGTCTCACAACATTGGATGAAATATACGATTACCAATATACAGATGATGGGTCACAAGAACGATATGAGAGTGAAGGCAACACACCAATCAAGCAGTTTGCTAGTGTCAAACCAAAACAACTCTCAGTAGAAGATCGTATTGCTATATTGAGAGCTAAGTTAGGTAAGCGCTAGTAATTACTAACGTGTCGATTTCACTTGACACGTATAGTGATCACCTCTAGAGTGCATATGTTGGCCGAATTGTTCTGCCACACAAACTTGGACAAGTAGAAAGTATCTCAACAATGTCTGAACATCACGAACACACTCACGAACACGCTAACCACGCACATCATGCTGCGGAAACTCCGGTTGTTACTGCCCCTCTCTATAATATCCGAGAGCTGAAGTTTTCTTTTAAGAAGCAGGTTCTCAAGGATGCTGATGGTAATCCTATCAAGGATGAGCTTGGTGTTGAAAAGAAGCGTCCTCCCGTTGTTCTCAATGTGAAGGTTCCTACGTTTGAAGGATTGCTGACAGAGATTTCTGATCCTAATGTTGCTAACTTTGTTCTTGATCTTGTTGAAGAGGCAATCAAGGATCAGGTTCGCCAGCAGCTTTCTGATGAAGAAAACCCTGTTAATCGTCAGGAAGAACTTGACGAAAAGAAGCTCACTCTTTCGTATATTGCTAACATTCCTCGCAGCGAACGCACTGGTAGCGCTCTTAGCAAGGAAGTGTTTGAAGACTTTGGTAAGGATTATATCGAAGTCATGCAGCAGTTTCGTGCTGTTGAAAAGGTTACTCATGCTGCTAAATTGTTCATGGGTAAGCTCAACAGTGTCAAGACTGACAAGCGTATTCTCAAGCTTCTGCGTGAACAGCTTGCTACTTGGGCTGAAAATACTAAGCAGCTTGAAGATTTGCAGGAAGTGTATGTCTTCCTTGATAATCGTATCTCTACTTTCCTCAAGAAGGATGATGTTGACCAGCTTGCCCTGCTGTAATATCTGACACCTTAACTTAACTATAGCGTGGTAGGAGTAATCTTACCACGCTATTTTTGTAGATACACCATGAAGGGATGTTGTTATGAGTGATAGTAATTTGCCAACTCTTGGGACCCCGGTAAAAAATCTTATCTTGCCGGCTAACATTACCGGTCCTGCGGTCAAAGCAATCAATAATCTTGTTACCATTGATGAAGGTGGCTGGCATCTTGAGCATGTTGACGGTGACAATGATGGCGGTTGGACTTTTGGTGGCATGACAAGTAAATTGTTTTGCACTTACTTTCCAAACTATGCTGGATATGATGCAATTGAAAAAGTAGTTAACGATCCTAAGCTGTATCTTGTATTGATTGCTGAGTGTCAAGCAATTTACTATCAGGAATTTTATGTTCCAGTATCACGCATTATGTATTCTACTGTTGTGTTTCCTGGACATCTTTCGTGTGCAATTAATGTTGGTATGTCTAGATTTGCTATGCTGTATGCAGCAACTAAGAATGCTCCATACAAAGATTTTCTTTCAGCGTGGAAAGATTTCTACTTTTCTTTGTTGAGGGACAATCCTGTTGATGACATTAAATTCATTCATGGTTGGATCAACAGAGTGTGGAACCATCTGGGAGAGATCTAACATGGGTAATGACACAGTAGAACACGCAACATATCTTATCTGTGAAGAACACAGTGTGTATTCTACTGTGTCATTTTCTTATTGCTTTCTCTGTGCAAGACGTTCGCGCGCCCAAACATACGCATACCAAAAAATAAACAATACGTTGAAGTCAGGAGACAGTAATGAGCCCGACAACAACTGATGAGTGGATAACACTGTTACGTGAGGAAAAGTTATATTTAACAGTGCATCAGCCAAGAGATGGTTTTTGTATAGTATTACAGTCAATGCCATCACATACTGGTTATGAATATATATTACTTACTAATCAAGGATTAGCTACAAAGCCAAGTAGTTATTACATATCAAACGATCCTACTGAAACTTTGTGCAGTTGCATATCAAAAGCATATCATAACTATAAAAATCCACCAGATCCTTTTTCTTATCAAAAGCAATCAGCATTGGATATACTCCGCAGATCAGTAGCAAAACGAGGAAAGATATCATACGATGACCTATAACACACAAAGTGCTGACATGGAAGAAATCTGGGAAACGTTGTTTCTTGGGAAAACTGTAATAATTAATTTTGATACTCTCCAACAAGCTGAGGCGTTCAGAGTTGCATTGCATAAACTTAAAAATAAAAAAGAAAAAGATCTTATTGGTATTGGTTTTATGGAAACAGAAGAGTTACAATCACTTTGCTTCCATCGTGCGCCAGAAACTCAATATAGTGAATTTCCAATCTATTCTTACAGAATATTTCTTGGTAAACGTAAACGTGGTGGTGCACAGTTTACAATAACTGTATTGGACTAATCTACTATGCGCACATACGAACCATACTGGCGTGAAATAAGATACAAAGGTTTCATAAACCTTCAACTTAAACATGCCTGTTATGTTCCTCGTGTGAAGCGTATGTTGTCAAAAGAAAAAGATGAAGATACAGGTTTTCGTTATATCAACAAAGACACAACATGGAGACTTATTTTTACTTGGACAGATGCAGACAATAAACTACTAGTGCAACTTCAAAGTAAAAATCTAGTCTCTGACATGCAAAGGATACTCAAGATGAGTGCAACTAATTCTACTGTGACAGCTACTCTCAACAATGCTGACATTGTCAAGCAGCGTATCAAAGACTTGCAAGTTGCATTGCAACAGAATGCTCCTAACTATGATAGTATTCTACATACTATTCATCGTGCACTTGCAGAAGATGAGTCCACTGTTCATCTACTTTCTGAGGATGAGATTGGCACTATTGTTGCTGGTCTTAGCAAGCGCACTAACGTTGTGCTTGTTGAGAATGCACTGAAAAGTGGTAGGGGTAAGAAGCCAACATATGATGATTTGTAATATGGAGAGTTATCATGTGCATTCTTTCTGTCAAGATTTTGGACCCCGCTAATTGTTATGACCCAAAATTTTGTCCTACTAACGGAAAATTGATTGCTCAATACAATGGCAATACTATCATATTGTTAGTTGTTAACAGTGTGGTTAATATTCATGTTGAGAGCAAAGAAGGTAGTTTTGATGCTGTCATTGATCCACCATACAAGGGTAGCATTCCTTGGGGTATGATGATTGATAGCGTGTGTGAAGAAATATCACGTCGTATGATGAATGCTGCATTTATGCAGAGAGAGTATCTCATGTCGGAAGGACTATATCATGTCAACTAACAGCTATACAGTTGCAGAACTGAGTGATGATGAGAGTGTGTTTGGCCCCGATGAAAATGATAAGTATCGAGACCCTACACTATACGTGCAAGATACCCATACAAATAGCCCTATTCATTACAACCTAAGAACGTTGTCATACAGTGGTTTACTTACATTTCATTCGTGCCCACGTAAGTTTCAACTCAACAGATTGCTTCCTCGTGAAGCCACAGAAGAAACTGATGAAGGTGGGCATCTTGATTTTGGCACTGTAGTTGGTAACGGTGTGCAGGAATTACTTGTTACTGGATCAATGGAGCGTGCTATTTTTAAAGCATTCATTGATTGGAAAGATAATCTTGAAAGCGAACGTGGCGCTAAGAGTAGCAAGACATTCTGGCACGCTGTTCAAGCTATCAAAAAATTCACAGAGATTATCAATGGTCCACTTGCAATGTATGAGCTTGCTTATTTCAATGGCAAGCCAGCAGTAGAGCTTGGCTTTCGTATTGACTTTGGTAATGGGTTCAAGTTTCGTGGTAAGCTTGACGCATTGCTTATCCATCGTATCAACAGATCATATCTTCCACTGGAATGTAAAACAACAGGTTGGAGTGTAATTGATGAGGCAATGTATGGTAACTCTGCACAAGGTGTAGGTTATGGCGTTGTCATTGATCGTGTTGCGTTTGAGAGCGACACAGAAGTCAACTCATACAATGTATTCTATCCTGTGTATATGACTAAGAAAGCTGAATGGGTGCCTATGTTTTTTCCCAAAAGCAATTCTTCACGTGCAGGATGGTTGCAATCTGTATTTTTTGATGTGATGCGTATCAAAGAGTATGCAGAAATTGATCACTTTCCTATGCACGGAGAGAGTTGCTTTGGCTTTAATAAGCAGTGCAAGCACTATGGTATGTGCGGTCTTAGCACTTCCACACTTGTTGGTGACATGAATAGTGTGCCAATTAAGTTGGATAAAGTTGAAGACTATCCTTTGGAGTTTGATGTTGATGACTTAATCAATGCGCAGATAGCAAAGGAGTTTGAATGATGAAGAGGAAACGTGTAGATAACTATCAACTGAGAAAGCTACAACAATCATACTTTCTCAACAAAGGTAGAATTACAGCAGCGTTTGCGCTGTTGAAAAACTTTGCACGTCATTCTTATTTATCAGACAATATCATTCAGACACTAGATGTTCTCACTGGAATTCTTATATCAGAAAATGAAAAGATGTATCAAGAACAACGTCATGCACTAATTAGTGCTAGAGAGCAGGAGAATGCAGATGAAACCTAGTAAGATGTTCGAGCGTCAAGCTAAGAAGGTTATCGTGTTTGGAGAAAGTAAGAGTGGTAAATCAAGACTTGTTGCTGAGTTGCTCAAGCATGGATACAAGCTTCATTGGGTATCTCTTGATGGCGGCCATACCGTTATTCATAGCCTTGGTTTGTCTATAGATTATCTTGACGATCATCTTGAGTTGATCAATGTTCCAGATACTAAAGAGCAGACACAAGGTATATTTACTTGCTTGAAGATTATGTCTGGCACACCAGTTGATATCTGTGATGCACATGGCATTGTTAACTGCGGTAGTTGTAAAAGCAAAGGTGGTAGCGTTACTCGTTTTGACGCCAGCACTTTTGATAACTCACGCGATATCGTAGTATTCGATCACGCATATCAGATTGCAGTATCAGCTCTTAATGCGCAAGTTAAGAAAATGGCAGCGCAATCCAAGGGCGATGATAAAGATCCTGATATCTATAAACCAGAGTGGTCTGATTGGCGTGTTCAAGGATCACTCATGGATAGGTTTTTCACAAATGTTCAAGCTGCTCCCTTTAATATTATCGTCATCACCCAGGCGACAGAGAGCGTTCTGGTGGATAAAAGCAAGAAGATTCTTCCGGTTATCGGCACGGATAATTTTAGCGCTAACGCTGGGCGTTATGTGGATACTATTGTCTATTGTGAAGTCATTAATGGTAAGCATCGCTACGGCAGTTCTACGGATTATAAACTTGGGATTGGGTGTGGTTCTAGATATGATTACAAGATCGAAGGAATGACAGAACCAAGTTTGTCACCTTTGTTTTCTGGCGCTGCTAAATTGCTTCCGCAACAAATTGATATCAAAGCAGTTGTTACTACTGCTGCTGTCGTTAATAAACCAGCAGAGTCGCCTGAGCCTACGCGTATTGTTAGCGATGTCAAAGATGGTGAGATTATCTCAGATCGTTTCCCACCTATGACACCCACACCTAATGTTTTCTATCCTGACAAAGGTGTGAAACAAGTAGAACCAGAAACACCTTCATTATCAATTCAAGAACGTCTTGCTTTGCTGCGTGCAAAACAGAACCAGCAAGGAGGTAAGTAACATGTCAACATATCCAATTCGTATTGCACTCACTGGTAAGAAGGGTGTTGGCAAAGATACGTTTGCAAAAGTGCTTACTAGTTATGCTACGTTTTACACATTGTCTTTTGCTAAGCCATTGAAAATTGGTTTAGCAAATATGTTTGATGTCCATATTAAATACTTTGAAGACCCTGTGTTGAAAGAACGTAACCTTCCAGGATTTTCTTTTACACCACGCCAAGCAATGCAAGTAATTGGAACTGATGCAGTGCGTAATCATCTTGATGAAAACGCTTGGTGTTTCCTTATGCGGGAAAGATTGCAAGCATATCATCAACACAATGTAATTATTACTGACCTTCGTATGCCAAATGAATATAATTTGTGCAAAACGTATGGTTTCACAGTTGTGCGTGTCATTTCCAATGTTTACGGCACAGCACAAGACAGTCATGTAACTGAAAACCAGCTTATCCCTTGTGATGTTACTTTGGAGAACGAGGGATCACTTGCTGATTTACATGACGAAGCAAAGAGATTGCTGGGATATATCCAACGATCATCGTTATATACTCCAGCCAAACCCATCTGACCTAACAAGTCAGATACAAGTGCATAATGCACACAACACTAACTACAAGGTAACTATCATGTCTGAGACAAACGAGTTGGGTTTTGAAGTTGGCGATGACTTCCTGTTGGATGACATTGAAGACTTGCCTGAGTTTGTAAGCCCTCCTACCGGTGCTTACACTGTTCTTCTTCCTGATGGTATTGTTGATAAAGAAATCAATGATGCCAATTACTTTGACATCAAAATGGTCATTCAGTCTGTTGAAGAAATTGACCAGAAAGGTCTTGATGAAAACGAAGTGCCTCCCAAGGTTGGGGATATGTTCAACTTGATCTTCAAGAAAGACAACAAGTTTGGTGTTGGTAACTTCAAGAAGTTTGCCAAAGGCATTGCAGAGCATTATCGTTTGCGGACTGTTGGTGAAGTTCGTGAGAAGGCAAAGGGTGTTCTTTTGCTTGTCGTTGTAAAGCGTGCATGGAATAAGAAGGCACAGCGCCATAATGTTAATGTTGAGCGTGTGCAGGTTATCTAACCGTTAACTAGCAACTAGTTGGGACCCCGGATAGTTATCATACTTTTCGGGGTCCCACACAGGAGATACATATCATGTCGTCAGATGATCTTACTGGTTTCAGCACCCTTGGCACTGTAAAGGGTGAGCTGACTTCTGCAACACACCCAACTGATTATGTATTACTTGTTTGGGAACTGAGTTATGAGCAGCGTGCAGAGTTGTATCTTATTCCTGTCACGCATGAGTTGATTAATTATGTAATTAAGTCGCACAATAAATATATTAATGAGATTAATTACCCTGAAGACGACTCCATTTTTATTGTAAATAAAGAAATTTGTGAAAATATTCATGATGTTCTTTGTACAGACGACGCCCTTTATGAACAAGAAGATAGAGAAGGTAAATTGTTTAAACATAAACTTAATAAAGATCAACCAATATCGTTGCAAGAAAATAAAATAGCACAGATTGTTGTGTGTGGTTTTATCTCCTAACATCTAACCCTAACCAAATAAGGAGCATCTACTAATGTCTCGTGCAGTAATCTTTCACTATACAGATGAAGATGCTCCTTACTTGGGCTTTCTTAAAGCTATAGTTCGCGGTCGCACAACAGCTACATATCTTGACAATACCAAACCAGTGCTTTTCACTGAGATGGCGATGAAAAGTAAAAAGCATGGCAATGCTGTAATTGTATCAACTAGCAAGCAACTTCTCAGTATCGTGTTTCCATTTGCTGACAATCCTACTATTGATGAGTATGCTGGAAATTATATCAATTACAAAGGCGTAGATGTTTTATTTATCAATCCGCTCAAACAACTTGTAACCGTCAACTACGGTAAGTTTGTATTCGAGCGTTTCCTGAGTAAAATCTTGGCGCCCGAAAATTTCATACCTGAGCCAGAGTTTCAGTGGGAATATTTTCAACCATCTCAACTTGATGACTATGTTGAATTTTTTCAGCAATGCACTATCATTGGTATTGATAGTGAAACTGTTCGCAATGATCCTTTGCGTAGCATTTCTTGCATTGGCTTTTGTGGTGCAATTCTCCATGGTAACAAGATCACATTACGCACTGTAGTAGTGCCAATGGACGATATGTTTAATGTTGAGTTTTGCCGTTTACTATGCGATATGCCGGCGCCCAAAGTATTTCAGAATGGTAAATATGATATTGCATACTTCTTCCGATATAATATCATTGTCAGAAATTATGCGTTTGACACTATTAACTTATTTCATTCTTGGTTTTGTGAGCTGCCAAAAGATCTAGGCTTTGTATCAACGTTCATGCTGCGTAACTATGTATACCATAAAAATACCAAAGGTCTTTCCAAGCATGAATTCTATGGTTACAATGCAAAAGATTGCTATGTAACTGTTATGTCTGCAATTGCTTTGTTGATGGAAATTCCAAAGTATGCAGAGACTAACTTTCTCATTGAGTTTCCTATTGTGTTTCCTTGCATACTGTCAGAGACAACAGGTATCAAATGGGATCAGCAAGCTGCTAATGATTTGAAGCAGCAAGTTAAAGTTATCATGGAAAAAGAATTACTATCTCTCCGTAAGATGGTAGCTTGTCCGCAATACAATCCTAACAGCCCACAACAAACACAGCGATTGTTTCAAATACTAGGGAGTAGAGATGTTAAGTCAACTGATAAAGTTGGCAAAGATAAAGTAGCTTTTCGACATCCTCTCAACAGAGTATTGATGGATAAAATTATCAACTATCGTGAGAATATGAAAGTTAATAGCAGCTATTTCAAAGACACTGTATCTTGGAATGGTCGCTGTTTCTATGCACTCAATCCACATGGCACAGATACTGCCAGACTTTCCAGTAAAGAGTCACAGTTTTGGTGCGGTCTTTCTATTCATACTATCAAGCGTGATGAAGATGGCGAAGAAGCTATCAATGTTAAAGATGCGTTCGTTGCTGATGAAGATTTTTGGTTTGGTGAAGCAGACTATAGCCAAGCAGAAAGTCGTGGCACTGCATACTTGTCAGGCGATCTTGCACTTATTGATGCAGTTGATAATCCTGCTACTGATTTTCATGGTGTCAATGCTAGTCGCTTCTTTGGTATTCCATACAATGAAATCATTGAAAGCAAGTGCATAACTATTGACGAAGATGGTAATGAAATTCCTACTGAACATTGCTATTGGGTGCACAAAATTCTTCGTAAACCTATTCGTCAGCTTAGTAAAAATACTAACCATGGCGCTAATTATAACATGGGACCGGCCGTAATGGTTGATACTATGGGCATTAAAAATGTGCTCATGGCTAAGAAAATTCTTGGACTGCCGGAAAAATTCTCACCTATCAATGTTACAGAGTATCTTCTTGCTGCATTTAATAGAACATATCATATTATGAAAGGTCCATACTATGACAAGATTAAAGCAGATATTCGTGACACAGGATTTCTTGTTAGCCCAACTGGTTGGACCCGCAAATGTTTTGGTAACCCAGACAAGAGTAAACTAGACCTCAACTCATATGTAGCACACCCATCACAAAACTTGAATGCACAGATACTTAACAAAGCTGTGTTGAATGTTTTTTACAATGTGTGGCTACACAACAAACGTGATTTTAAATTCTGCGCTCAGGTGCATGATAGTCTTCTCTTTCAATATCGTAAGTCTCGTCCTGACTTACCTTGGCAAGTTGCAGATTGTATGAAAATTCCAGTTGATGTAAAAGATACATTTGGTATTACTCGCACACTTATTGTTCCTACTGATATCAAAGGGGAAGGTAAAAGATGGTCTAGTTGTAAACCTCTCAAGAGACCTAAGAACCTGAAAGCATACTGATATGGCTGATGCTGATATCTTTGCCAACTATCTAAAATACACAGCAGATACTGAACCTCCTACAGTATATCATCGTTGGTGTTATCTTACATCTCTTGGTGCAGTTATTGGCAGAAATGCTTATCTTGACATGGGATTGTTAGGCAGAGTATTTCCTACTCTATATGTCATGTTGCTTGGAGAGCCAGCAACTAGAAAATCTACTGCTATCAAAATGGCAAAACGTATTGTAGGTAGCTCAGGATATACTACGTTTGCTGCTGATAAAACAAGACAAGAAAAGTTTCTTCTTGATCTTGAAGGTGGAATAGACGAAGACGTAATTGAAAAAGATAGCAAAGGAAGATATGATGCAGTCACAGCAGAAGCACTCTGGGGTTCCAGTGATGACAGAGAACCTAAACACATGTTCATTGTTGCTGATGAATTTAACGACTTCGCAGGTTCAGGCAATCTTGAATTCTATACGATGCTCGGGTCTCTCTGGGACTTTGATAACACCACAACACCTTTTACACAAAGATTCAAAAATTCCAAATCAGTATCTATATATCAGCCAACAATTTCAATCCTTTCTGGAAATACTCCAGAGTTATTTGCAAAGGCTTTTCCACCAGAAGCCATCGGGTCAGGTTTTCTTTCAAGACTCTTACTTATTCATGGCGAACGTTCAGGACGAAGAATTACTTTCCCGCCACCCCCAGACGAAATTATAGGTAACGGAATTATCGAACATATGAAAGTTTTGCGGCTCCGACAAGTTGGCGAGTTAAAGAAGACCTCGCAAGCATACGCTATGTTAGATGCAATATATCAAGCTGATAGTCCATTGTATGACATTCGTTTTAAAGCATACACACAACGTCGCTTTACTCAACTGCTGCGGTTGTGTGTAATTATTGCAGCAGCTAAGTTGCAAACAGAAGTTACAGATCATGATGTATTGTATGCAAACACTATTCTTTCTCATGCTGAAATCAATATGCCGAAAGCTATTGGTGAGTTTGGTAAGGGTAAGAATAGTGACGTAGCTAACAAAATTATGAGCATACTAGAACAAGCTACCAAACCTGTCAGTAACAGAGAACTCTGGCAACAGGTTCACAAAGACTTAGCAAGTCAGAAAGATTTGATTGATATCATGTCTGGCTTGTTGATGGCTGATAAAATTCAAACTGTAGAGAAAGGATTTCTCTTGAAGAAGTTAGTTAGAAAAGACCCGCCACATGTAGATTGGATGTTGTTGACACAAGAAGAAAGAGACATGATATGACACTCAAACTCACGCCTGTAACTACAACTGACCCAGTGTATACAATTAAGAAAGTTGATCCAATCAATATAAGTGGTAAACCTGTATATGTTGTTTTCCGTAATGATATCAGAATGGATAGCTTTATATACAAAGGCAATGCACTAAATGCAATTGCAAAGATGAAAGCAAAAGATAATGGTAAATAAACCTAACTCGTCGGGCGGCTACGATAATGATACTCATGAGCTTATCACACTTCATCAGCCGCCAGCATCTCTTGTTGCTCTCAGACAAGAGCTTATGTATCATCCAGATGTAATTGAAAAGTCGCACGATGCAGTGACATTTGAAGATGCACTTGCTAAAATTGCGGCATGTCTTGATATTGCATTGGATGGTTTATATGATGTTGAGCCACTATGTGCAATGCTTGTGGATAAGTTACGAGTAAAGCGTTTCCATCCTAATGATACTGCACTACTACATGCTGGACTTGTTGCTGTAGAGTTGCATGAACATGACGATAAAATAACTCTTGTGGAGAAACCAGATGAAGCTCTTCAACTTCCTACGGACGCAATCGTCGTTGAGACGGGAATTAAGCCTGGAAAAAATGTTATCAAAGATGCTATACTCGACACTCCTACAACAGATAGCAATCAACAAGTCACTGCACATGAGGATACAGCAGTTGGAGAACCAACAACCAATTAATAATTTGCCGTCAGATTATCAAGGTTGCGCATAAATTTAAACCCCAGTAGATTTTTTCTACTGGGGTTTTTTATTATCTAAGGCTCTTCTATTTGTTCTGGCATTACTGGATTTACTCTAGTGCTTCCAGTATTTCTAAAATCTGGTAATGGAATACCACCCATAATTTGCTGCATGTATTGTGATTGCGGATTTCTCATATTATCAGAAATTTTATTTACAACACTTGTTTGTGCCCCAGCAGATTGCGCCATCATCCATTTACTAAAGTTAACAACATTGCCACCTGCTTGTGCATATTCATTCAACAAGCGAGAGCTTTGTTCTTCACTCATACCTTCATTATCACCATCTCTAAGCGATGTTTTTACAGCAGTGCCAAGCTCATTTAATCTTTCTGCATCTCTAGCTTTAATAGCAGCTACACGATAGCTAGCATCAAGTGCGATTGCTTCATCAAGTGGTCGGGCGCCAGCAAGTCTAGACATTCCGGCGATCGTTGACAACTCTGCCAAACCTGCATTTTTACTAATAAGCTGTCCTTGTGTATTAGTAGAATACCCTTGCACAAGCTCTGCCAATCCAGACAATGGTCTTGACAATCCATTATGTTCAGCAGCCATCAAAATAGATGCTGGAGCATTACCACCAGATGAAGCTAGATTGTTAGCCAATTGACTAAGCGTAGAATAAACTCGTATACCAGCTTGAACACTTGGCCATTGTAAAGGATTAACAGGAAGGATTGTAGGACGTCTAACATTAAGATCACCCCTAGAGTAGAAGCTAGTCCCAAGCAAACCACTGAAACTGCCATACATAAGATAGTCACCAACATCTTTACCAAGCAAACTATTTGCTGCAGTGTAAAGATCAGACCCTGTTTCATTACCATGTCGCTCACCAATAAGATTATTTAGATACTGAAATCCAGGAAGTGATGACACACCAAAAATAGATGATTGCAATCCTGCAGCCATAGCAATTGCTTTTGTATCGCCATCGCCAAGATGACGAAGAATTTGCTGCATAGTATTCCATTGGTAAGATTGAAACAACCCAAGTGCAGAACCCACTGGTCCTTGGAAGATACCAGCACGTTGACCAGCAGCTACATTACCAAGCACACGCTGAGCAAATGTGCCAGTATGGTCAATCAAATCCTGTCCAGTAAATCCAAGAGCTTCACCAGTTTGTCTACCAACATCTGCTGCAACAAAGTGGATAAATGAATTCATCCAGTTAGAACCAGACAGTTTACCACCAGCAGCGATGGCATCATTCATTTTGTTGTTCCACCCATCAATACCAATGGGCGTCTTTGGCAATGTCAGAGCATCCAACATCTTACCATGAGTCACAAAATTGCTAGCATCAAAACCAATATTGTTAGCATATGCTTGCTTCAACTTAGCAGCATCGTCACCGAAGAAATTCTTAACTGCATTATATAGTGTGCGAGTAAATGCAGGAACTTGTTGTTGGGACCCCGGCAAATTTACACTAGTAAGGGCTTTTAAATCATCAGTGGCTGAACTATGTTCAAGCAATGCCATGATTGGCAAAGTAACACCATGGATCAATTGCTGAAAAGCATCAAGTCTAATGACTGTTCCATGCAATACAGTATTAGCAGTAGACACAAATTTACGAATAATGTTTTCTGGCGGTAATTGATTGACAAGTCCGCCATAGTAATTATTTTTAATCTCATCTAATGTCTTACCATAGATGTCACCAAGACCAAATTTCTGCGCCATTTTAGCAGCATCTTCTGCTGGCAAAATACCATTGGCAACTGCACCAAGATTACTTCTTGCAGTATTAAATGCAGTGTCAGCAAACCCTTCCAACTTCTCTTGTGCAAACTGCCACAGTGGCATAATGTCTTTTGGATTGCGATTGAGTGCAGTATTGATATACGACATGTATGGATTAAAGGAGTTGTTTCTAGTAAGTTGATCAACAAATCCTTTCTTTGAAGTAGAAACTACTTCAAACCTTTTACCCATTGCTTCAAGCTGATCAAACGTAGCAGCATTGTGCAATGAAATATGATCATCAAGAAGATGCAATTCTTGACGTTGATGCCAACCAACAAGATCGCTAATCACATCTTCTGGTCTGGTGCCAGGAGCAGCATTATTATAAATACCTTTCCTACGCAATTCAGTATCAACTTTTGACGTGCCAAAGCTGCGATTGAAATCATACTCTCCTTTTGCAGAAAAGTATCCTTTCAAATTCTTATCAGTAAATACATCATACTCTGGACCAAGGCTAGCGATCTTTTGTTGCAACTCAGTTGAGCTTCTAGCAGTTACGATACTAGCTCCACTCTCTCCAAACGCACTGCCTTCACGCTGTCTTACATAAGCAAAAAATGGATACCTATCAGGATTAATAGGGGGCGCATAAAGAATATTACCATCGGGTGTATTTTTGTTAAGCCCCGCTGCTTTCCAAAATCCATCGCGCTGAGCAAGTCTAGCAGCGTTCAATTGTTGACTAGCACGCTCAACAGCCTGCACTTCTGGAGAAAGTGAATACCAAGTTTTAAGTCCAGCACCTTCTGTATCACCAGTAGAAAAACCATTAGGTAAATATGTTCTATCCCATGTTGGCATTTGTGTCTTGGCATCCATACCAAGAGACCCTTTTAGCACAACAGTTCCCTGAGGCAAGTTATGTTCTGCTGCAAGTGAGTCAGGAAGAAATTGAAAATCTTCGCCAGTGGAATGACGAATGAAAGTAAACATACTATGTTCTGCTGCTGCGGCAGGATTTTGACGCAACACTTGTATAGCAGATGCAAGAGTGTCATTAACTTTGCTGGTTACAACTTGTGCAAGTTGGTTTTTTGTTCTCCCAACACGTTCTGCTTGTTGTGCCAGTGTGCCATAGTTTGCATTAGCATTACCAAGAAAGCTTTTACCGGCGCCATTGATATCCGCATCTAGCGAGGTCCCACCAAGTTTCAATGCAGACATAACTTGCTGACCCTGATCTGCATTTAGACCAATATGACCAGACAAGTAGTTTGCAACTTGTGCAGTATTAATATCTCCTGCAACTTGCATACGATAGTTTACACCATTGAGACCACGAAGAAGATTTCCCTCGTTATCTTTTGTAGTAGAGATATCATAGGCTAGTCTGATATTTCTAATTTTATCGCTAGCTTCCCATGGCGTCATAATATCGCTAGCAACACCAGTATTAAACCCAGTGGTAATACCTTTAGTTGGTGTATTCAATACACGTTCAATTTCCCCTTGTGTCTTTCCTTGACTAAGCATATCACCAAGCATACCTTGCTTGACAGTAGCAATATGATCAAGCAATTCATTTGGATCATGTGGCACATCTACACCATCAGAAAACTCTGACAGCCACTCACTGTGATCAACACCAGCAACTTGCTCTCTATACAATTGCTCAAGCATTGGCAAATCAGTAGAACTGAAATCATCTCCAGTTTTAATACCACGTTTTCCTGCCCAAACATATCTACTATTAGCTTCTGTA
>Ga0209067_10000652_pt1 | contig 21785 bp, 15 predicted proteins | sample ColStrG_CSR_2013_FD_187199 | JGI IMG/M metagenome (GOLD analysis project Ga0209067, IMG submission 187199) | Freshwater sediment microbial communities in response to fracking from Pennsylvania, USA - Cold Stream Run_MetaG_CSR_2013 (SPAdes)... | ecosystem: Environmental > Aquatic > Freshwater >...
CGCTGCACGAAGGCAGCTACAAATGGTCGGGCGGGAACTCGGTGGAGGTCTTCGATTCGACCGTGGTGGCCATCCACACCGATGCCGGCATCACCGGCTATGGCGAAGTCTGCCCGCTCGGACCCGCTTACCTGCCGGCGTATTCCAAGGGGGCGCGCGCGGGCATCGCCGAACTGGCGCCGCACCTGATTGGTGCGGACCCGACGGCGCTAGCGGTAGTGAATGGGCTGATGGACGCGGCGCTGCGCGGCCATCCGTATGTGAAATCGGCGCTGGATATGGCCTGCTGGGATATCTTGGGTAAGGTCACGGGCCAGCCGGTGGTGACGCTGCTCGGAGGCCGCTACGGAGAATCGTTCGCGCTTTACCGCGCGATTTCGCAGGCAAGCCCGGAGGAGATGGCCACCAAAGTGGGGCTTTACCGCAGCGAGGGCTACAACAAGTTTCAGCTTAAAGTGGGCGGCGACCCGGAAACGGATATCGACCGCATCCGGGCGGCCGCGGCGAGGCTCCAGCGCGGCGACGTGCTGATCGCCGACGCCAACACCGGCTGGACCCAGCATCAGGCGCTTCGCGTGGCCGACGCGGTGCGCGATGTGGACGTCTACATCGAGCAGCCTTGCGCCAGTTACCAGGAATGCCTGGCGGTGCGCCGCCACACCAACCGCCCGTTCATCCTGGATGAGGTGGTGGACAGCGTCGGGATGCTGGTGGAGGGCGCGCGCGATCAGGCCATGGATGTGATCAACCTGAAGATCTCGAAGGTCGGCGGCCTCACCAAGGCGCGGCAGATTCGCGACCTGGCGGTTTCCCTAGGCATCGCACTGACTATTGAGGACACCTGGGGCGGCGACATCATCACGGCCGCGATTGCGCATCTGGCGCACAGCACGCCGCCGGGATATCTGTTCTCCGCCACCGATTTCAACAGCTACGTGACGGTGAGCATCGCCAAAGGCGCGCCGCAGCGGCAGCATGGGCGGCTGGAAGCGGCTGATACGCCGGGGTTGGGCGTGGAGCCGCGGTGGGACGTGCTGGGGCCGGCGGTGTTATGCCTTACTCGCGGCCGTTGATGCCCTGGCCGGCGATGGCCGCGGAACCGGGCATGATATTAAGCAGTCCGATGCGGCCAGTCAGGTGTATACTGCCCCATAGTCTCTCGGGTAAACGCCTTGTTCGGAGGTGGTAGTTATGGCCGATTCTTCAGACCCAACATCGCAACCAGTGAAAACCGATGATGGCCCGGCGCGTTCCTGGGTAGTCCCGGTCACAACTGTATTAGTGCTGGCGGCGGCTTTCTGCCTCTATTATTTCGTTTACGTCGGGGCGAGACGCGAATATCTGATAAACCGTAATTTTCGGGCACTTGCCGCCTTGGGCGATCAGGTGCAGAGAGTACTCTCTACGCACGCCAGTATTTTGGAGTTTAATTCCTACCTGGCCATCGAGGAGGCGACGCCCAGCCATGATCGGAAGAAGGCGGGGTGGCGGCAGTTCCTCCAGGTTCGGCCTGAAGATATACGGCTGGCGGCGGGAGAGCGAGATCTGGAATCCCGCAGGGACTATGTCCACTATCTAGCGCCGACTCTCGATCTGACTGAAGTAAAGGTCGAAGCGAACACTCCTTCATCCAAGCCTCGCAAGCGGTTGGAAATCCAGCGGCGGGATGGCCGCTGGCAACTGATATTAAGCGCTCTTCGACATCCGAACCAAAAGAACGATTACCTTGGTTCCCTGGAAATCAGAGACCTGCTGAAAGTGCCGGCGGATTCCCCGTTTGACGACCTGATTCTGGTATCGGAGGACGGAACCGTTGTCTATCAGCAAAAGAAGGCCGGCCCACAATTTACAACGCTAGCCAGTCTTTTGAAGGCGCAGATCGCCAGCGGCGCCAAGTCCGGCGCTTCCGAGCAGCCGCCGGGGCCGAGCTCGTCGCCCGCTTCGGCGTCAACGGAGGACGGAGGGGGGAAAGCGGCGACCGGCGGCCAGAACCCGGACGGCGCGTGGCAGGCCGGAGCAATTCACTTAACCGATGTCATGCTGGCAGGCACGCGCTATAAACTCTTCGCGCAGCCCATCCTGCTAGACGTATTCAGCGATGAACCAACCCGAAACGAGCCAACTCACGAATGGGTGCTATGCGGTCTCAGAACTTACACCGCCCTCGAATGGGAGGCTCTGTCGATCTCATACATGACCATTATTGGGTTCACGGCGCTATTCTTTGCCATCTGCATGGGCGGTCCGATGTTGAAGGTGCTATTTATCAATCACCGGGAGCGTTTTCGCTTGAGAGAGCTGCCATTCCTGTCGCTGTTTCTAATCCTCCTGGCGGGCGTCTTCACTCTCACGGCTCTCCAGGCAGTGCACTTCAACTTGAACGACGACACCGAACGGCAATTAAACAGCCTGGGCGAAGCGCTTTCGAACAACATACACGACGACATGCAACAAATGCGCGCACAGTTGCAAGCATGGTGTTTGGATGCGGCGCTTAGTAAAGACTTCAGGGAGGCGGAAAGCCACGAAGTAATTCGGAACAGGCCCGATCCGGAGATTCTAAAGATCACCAAGCAGCAGACTCCCCAGCAGACGCCCGAACCCAGCCGCGACGGCCGAGGGCTAAAGGACGCCTTCATCAATACCGCATTTTGGACGGATGACGATGGCCATCAGATCGTCAAGTGGAGTACAAACGGATACGTCACTCCGATGATCGACCTTTCCAAACAACCGATCTATACGTCTTCGAGACGGACTTATCTCGACGCCACAGGCCCGCCGTTTCATTTCGACTCGATTCTTCCGCCAAATAAGCTCCAATACCTGGCAGCCCTGACAGTGGACACGGTTGAATGCAAACCCAGTCTGAAAGAAAAGGATCCGAAAGAAACCGAACCCGCCATCAGGGGCGACATAACAGGTGGATTGGCATTTGTAACGGGTCAACCCTTCTCGCTGATCGACCCGATCCTTCCCCCGGGATACGGCTTCGCGCTGGTCGACGAGACAGGGCTGGTTTTATTCCACAGCGACAAGACCAAGAACGGCCGGGAGAATTTCCGGGAAGAGAGCGATTGGAGCAAGGAACTCTACGCCGCCACATTCGGCCATTCAACTCACCATTCTCTACGAATCAACTACCTCGGCAAGGATTGTCGCGCTTTGATGGTTCCGATCCCGGGCGTGACTGAGGCGCCTTGGTTGCTCATCGTTTACACCGACCTCACGGCGGAACGGACCTTCGCGCTGCAGACTATGACCATGGCCGCCACTTTGCTTTTGGCGATCCTGGCCGTCCCCGCTCTGCTGGTGACGATCTGGTGCCTCGTGCGACGGCCCCGGTTTGCCCCGGAGTGGCTCTGGCCCAACCAGCACCGTATGGCGAACTACCTGTACCTGATCTGCCTTTACACGCTGCTGATCTTGGTATTCTTGTTCCTGGCCTTCCGCGGCCCCATCGAGCAGATCGTAATTTCGTGTGTGGCCTTTCCTTACAGCGCAGTACTACTGACCCTCTGGGGTTTCCGACGATACCCTCCGGCGACCGAGGGGTCGCGCCGTTGGAACGCTGGAGGCTCCGGGGCCACCGTAATAGCGCTGACTGCGGTGAGCGGGGTCGTTTTTCTGTCGGTCCTGATCCTTCATTGGTCCCATTTGAAGGCACTCGTGCTCCTGCCGATAGTGGTGGCGATTGCGGCTGTACCGCTGCTCGATGGGCCGCGCCGGCGGTATGTCGAAAGAATCTTGAGGTATCGGCGGCGCGTAAACGCAGCGGGGCGGAAAGTGGGCGTGCAGGATCGCGCATTCTTTTCGTACACAAACTGTTACTTGCTCAGCGTGCTCCTGCTACTGCTTTTGATGGGCGTGCTGATGCCGATGGCACTGTTCCGCGGCTGCCTGGGGGTGGAGCGGCGGCTAGGTCTTAAGCAGGCGCAGCTACATCTGGCCTCCGCCGTCGCAGAGCGCTGGGGGAGGATTCAGGACGATTGCGACAGCGGTGAAATCGGCGCCGGCGCATGTAAGATCTTGAAGGAAAAGGACAGCACTGTGTGGCAGAAGATTGTCCTGCGTCCCGAACCGTCGCGAGATCGTGAGTCTCCGATTGTGCCCCACAGAAAAGAGCCCCCCGGCGAAGAACTCTACGAGCCTTGGTTCCGGGACTTAGTCTATCGGCTTCATCACGATTACAACTCGGCGGCCGCGGAGACGTTAGGAGTGATCCAGGACCGCGTTCCTCCCAAAGGGGGAACCCGTTCCCCCGACTGGTCCTGGCACAACAGCGGATCCACCGTCACGCTTCTTTGGCACGGGGTCCATCCGCAGGATGAGAAGATCCCGGAAAAGGGGGCGGAGAGCCCATCGAAGAAAGGGGAGAGCGCGGAAGAGGAAAGCGACATTCAAATCAAATCGGAGATCCCGGCCACGCCTAACGACGCCCTCAGCGGATTCGGTATTGCCACCGGGGTGATGCTGGTCATGGGCGGCCTGCTCTGGATGCTCGTGCGCAAGGTATTCCTGATTGACCTTGCCCCCTTGAAGATGACCGCCGTGCGGGAGCTTGCCGAATCCATTCGCCAAGGAAAGAATGTCCTCGTTCTGGTCCCGCCACAGTCGGATTTCGAAATCGAGGCTCCGGTCAAGAGCCTGGACCTCGCTAAGCTGGCTACCGAGGCCAGGTGGAAAGAGACCATGGATGTGGGACAGTTGCCGTCGGGAGGTGTGATTCAAATCCGGCATTTCGAGTACACCAACGAAGTGGTGACGCCCGATCAGAAGGAACAACTGCTGCAGCGGCTGATCAATAAGGGGAACACCCAGATCGCCGCGATTATGGAAGTGCCGGCATCTACGGAGGACTACCGCAACCTCTTCCCGGAGCTCAAGCTTACGGTGCTTGACCACCGGGGCCGCGATGAGTCTTATTGGCCCAAACAATACGAGGTTTGGCTGAAAAAATACGAGGGTCCGGCGCGGGACCTGATCTGGAGAGAGTGCAAGCCATTTGCGGCGCTTTGGCCGCTGGGAGCACAACTCGCGAAGGACATCTGGTCCGAGCCAATCCACTCGAACGACACCATCATTTCGGAGATGCTCGAGCGCGCAGACCCCTATTACCGGAAGGTTTGGGAAGAGTGTACCCCCGATCAGAAATTTGTGCTCTCTCAACTGGCGGAGGACGGATTGGTGAATCCCGATCCCAGAAATGGCCGGGCAATACGGCAATTGATCCGCAGGGGATTCATCGTGCGAGATCCGGAATTCCGCATCATGAATGAGAGTTTTCGACGCTTCCTGCGGTCCGCCACCACCGACGACTTGAAACAGGAGTGGCTTAAGGAGTCGCGGCGGAGTGGTTGGGGAAAGTTGCACGGCGTGTTTTTCGCCACCATGATCGCCGTCGGAATTTTCCTTCTCACTACGCAGAATGCGCTATGGGAGTCTTCCGCTGCTTATGTAACAGGGGCTTTTGGCGCGCTGGGCACCCTCAATAAGTTGTTCAACACCTATCGCGGCAGTTCCGCGGAGAAAGCGAGCTAGCCAGGGCGTCATATACTTCTTATATGCCGAAATACGTGTACGTTCAGGTCAAAGGTGTTGAAAAGGCCATCATGGTAAAGGCGGATAAGGTCGAAAGGCAAACGACAACCGGTACGACTGTACAATCGATCCTAAGTATAAGCCTTAGAGGACAACTGGTGGGAGAGTTTAGCGCCGATTCCGTTTTCGGCTGGTGGATGCAGGACGACGAGGCTTAGTTCCTTTGCCCATCGCGCCTTTGCCGCTTTCGAGAGATTTGGGCCCGTCGGCGTGGCTCAACGGCGGCAGGCAATACGGTTTTGCCCACATTCAACGACACTAATCTTTCGTAACCTTTTCGCTCGGGAACAGTACTTCGATATGGAGGCAGTTTTCCGCAGGCGGTCACACCCAGCGTTGTTGAGGGAACTCGGCCTACTCCAAACTACGTATGAGGATAAAGGGGCACAATGCAGAACTTGCGCGGCACGGTTCGGTATATCTTGAGGCAGTTTCGGATGTCACCGGTATTTACGGCGGCTGCCACTCTGACGCTGGCTTTGGGAATCGGGGGAACAACCGCCATTTTCACGATGATCCACGCGGTCATGGTGCGTTCGTTGCCGGTTTCGGATCCGGCGCTTCTGTATCGCATTGGCGACGGCGACGATTGCTGCGTAGAGGGAGGCCCGCAGGACCGGTGGGGGATGTTCTCCTATCCGCTCTTCGAACGGCTGAAAGCGGCGGCGCCGGAATTCGAAGAAGTGGCTGCATTTCAAGCAGGCGGTGAGCGTTTGAGCGTTCGGCGTGAGGGCAGCGGGCTCGGCGCTAAACCGTTGCGCTCGGAGTACGTAACGGGCAACTATTTCTCGACGCTTGGCGTAAAGGCGTTCGGGGGCCGCTTGCTTTCTCCGGAGGACGATAATGCTAATCCGCCTGCCGCTAGCCGCCACGAGCGCCTCAGGCACGCTCCGGACGTCGGCCGGGCGGATTGCCAATCCGCCGGACCCGGTGGGTACTCCTGACAATCTGCCCCACAAAAAGTCTGTGCTCCTGTTCCCCGAAAACCTTTAATTCCCGCCCGCGTAGTTTCGGAGCTTGCGGGTGTTTGTGGACTCCTGGAACCGCCGCATTTTCAACCAATAAAACCGCCATGACCATGGCGGCTATTCTTGAGTTATGTTATCTTAGATCAGCTATTTAGACTGCCAAAGACCGCCATGGCCATGGCGGTTTCGCGACTTATTTCTGAGTTACGCCCACCAAGAGCCGCGTGGGTCTTTGTGGATGAATTTCAGGTGCGCGCCGGCAAGAAGATCGCGGACTTCGCGACAGGCGCTTATTGAATGGCAGCTTCGTGTAAGATAACACCGATGCCGCACGACATCTTTATCTTTATCGGCTACAACACCAGTGACCGGGCGGAGGCGGAGGGGGTCTGCGGGCATCTGGAGAGCGACTGACATGCGGGGAACGTTTGGGAATGGACGGCTGACAACTATCCCGGTGGAGGGAAGGTGGTGCGCGGGGGTTCTTGGGGCGGCAACACCAGGGGCGTCCGGGCGTCGGTCCGTGACAGGCTCGGGCCTACGCTACAGGGCATCGGCATGGCGCAGTTGGCCGTTGAGGTCGAGCGCGTGGCCAGAAAAAAGCACCTTACGATGAGCCGGGCCTTGGTCGTGCTTGCGCAACGCGGTGTGGAAGCGGAAGCCGCCGAGCACGCTAATCTCAATGCGGCTTATCGGCGGTTCATGGCGGAGGCCGATCCCGAGCGCAAGAGCCAAGCGGGGAAGGACCTGATCCGAACAGTCTTCGGGAAGGACGCCATTGCCGAAGATCCGCTTCTCTAGTCTGCCGAGGCCTGTCTGGGAACACATCCTAGCGCGAGTAGAGGAGCGGCAGATCTCTCTTCAGGATCTACACCGGTTGCAGGAGTGGGTGAAAGCTTCTCGTGGGCGCCAGAAGGCGATTGGTATAAAGACTTCGGCTCCTTCATGGTCTGCGGATCTGGCGAGTTTCCGAAGACTGTGCTGACCAAGGGCATGGTGCCCTTTGGGACTCGAATCGAATAGGAGGTATCGATGAGGCAGCGACGATTCGTTCAAATCGGCCCGACGCTTCCGCGTCCATCGGGAGTCCCTGCCCACGCCACCACTTCGCGCCCCTCCTCCAAGCGCACGGCAATCTCCAGTAGCAGTTCATCCTCGTAAGGCCGCCCCACCAGTTGGACCCCGATTGGCAACCCCGCGCCGGAGAGCCCCATGGGGATCGTCACCGCCGGCAGCCCCAGCACGTTGGCCAGCACCGCCGGCATGATCGCCTGAAACAACCCCACCGCCTTACCGCCCACCAGCCACTTCCGCTCGCGGTGACGAAACGCCGTGACGCCGCAGACGGGCATGACGATCGCGGCGATGCCTTCCATTTGCCGCACCAGCGCGGCACGCATCCGGTCGCGCGCGGCCAGGTTCACCAGGATCAGTTCGGCCGAAGGCGTTGCGCCACCCAGCGATTCGAGGAGCGTCCAGTGCGCCTCCCGCTCGCGGCCTTCCACCAACTTCCGCGTGGCCGCCGCCGGCCATTGACCGAACAGCGCGGACCAGACGTTGGGCGCCCGTTCCATCCCCTGCGGTGCGAACGGTTCAACGGCAAAGCCGAGAGCTTCCAGCAAGGTCCCGGCCCGGACCACGGCTGCGCGGATCTCCGGATCCAACGGAACATCGTAGAACTGCTCCCATACACCGATGCGGAGGCCTTCGGTTGCGGGTTGGCGCAAGGGCACGGGCGCCGAAAATGGGTCTTGCGGATCGTATCCGGCCAGGACGGAAAACAGCAGGCGCAGATCCTCCGCCGTGCGCGCCATCGGCCCGACCGCCGCCATCAAGCCGGCCGGATGACCGAGTGGCGGCGTGTGCCCCACCCCTGAAATGCGCCCCGGCGTGGGTTTGAAGCCGGCGATCCCGCAGAAGTGAGCAGGGATGCGGATGGAGCCGCCGCCATCGCTCGCCAGTCCACCGGGCGAGCAGAACGACGCAATGGCCGCCGCCTCGCCGCCGCTCGAACCGCCGGGCGTGCGCTCCCGATCCAGCGGGTGGTTGGTGCGGCCCGTCACGAAGTTGTCCGTTTCAAAAGCCGCCAGTCGCTCCGGCGTATTCGTGCGGCCAAGCAGGACTGCCCCCTGTTGGCGCAACCGGGTGACGGCGGGCGCATCGTCCGCCGCCGGCGACGGCGTATGTAGCCGGCTGCCCACCACCGTGGCTTGGCCGGCAATGTCGAAGCCATCCTTAATCGTGACCGGGACGCCGTGCAGCAATCCGCGCGGTTCGCCCTGTTTGGCCGCGCCTTCGCGGTCGCGCGCCTCGGCCAATGCCTGCTCGGCGAACACCGCAACAAAGGCGTTCAAAGCCGGATTGCGTGCTTCAATTTGCCGGAGGTGAGCTTCCACCAGTTCCACCGGCGAGATGGCGCCATCGCGGACCATGGCCGCCATCAGGCAGAGCGAGGAACGGTAGGGCACGATGCCAGTGTAACCGCCCGCGCAGCCCACGTCATAATAGAAGAGTGGCTCCGCTGACGTTTCCCGAAGCGCGCGCGATGGTGTTGGCGAAACTGCGCGCGGCGCGCCCCATCCCCGCGGGCGAAGAGGTTGGCGTGGAAGCCGCGGCCGGCCGGGTTCTCGCCGAAGACGTGGCGGCCGATCGCGACAGCCCCGCGATGGCGCGCTCCGTGCGCGATGGCTACGCCGTCCGTGCTATCGATCTCCCCGGCGAACTCGAGGTGATCGGCGAAGTCCGCGCCGGCCAGCAGTTCCGCGGCGCCGTCGGGCCGCGGCAGGCCGTCGAGATCATGACCGGCGCGCCCATTCCCGAAGGCGCCGATGCCGTGGTGATGGTGGAGCACACACACCGCGAGAACGGCCGCATGCGCACGGATCGCTCAGCCGAACCGCACCAGTTCATCAACCCGCAAGGCTGCGAGGCGGCTGCGCACGAGATCGTGCTGCATGCCGGAACACGGCTCGACTATACCCACGTCGCCATGCTGGCGGCGTTCGGCCGCCCCCGCGTTCAAGTTTACTGCCAACCCGAAGTGCCCATTATTGCCACCGGCGACGAAATTGTGGAGGTGCACGAAACGCCGGCCGCATTCCAGATTCGCAATTCCAACGCGTATTCGCTGGCGGCGCAGGTAGGCCGTGCGGGCGGTGTACCGCGCGTCCTTCCGGTAGCGCGCGATACCGTGGCGCATACGCGGGAGATCGTCGGCCAAGGCCTCGGCACCGGCCTCCTGCTGCTTTCCGGCGGCGTTTCCGCGGGCAAGTACGACGTGGTGGAGGAGGTGCTTGCCGGCCTCGGCGCGGAGTTCTACTTCGACCGCGTGCTGATCCAACCGGGCCAGCCGCTGGTCTTCGGACGAGCCGGCGGCACGTTCTTCTTCGGCCTGCCGGGCAACCCGTCATCCACCATGGTGACGTTCGAGATTTTCGCGCGCGCCGCTCTCGAACTGCTCGCGGGGCAAGAGGAAGTCGCGCTGCACATGCCCTTGGCCCGCCTGACGAGCGATTTCCGCCACCGCATTGGGATCACGCGGTTTCTTCCGGCGCGTATGAGCGCGGACGGCGCCGAAGTCACTCCGGTGAATTGGCACGGTTCCGGCGACGTGCCGGCGCTCACGCGGGCCAACGCCTTCCTGGTGGCCGACCCCGATCGCGCCGAATACGCACGCGGGGAATTGATTCGGGTGTTGCTGAAATGAAGAAGCTCTCGCATTACGACCCGGCCGGCAGCCCCCGCATGGTGGACGTCTCGGCCAAGCCGGAAACGCGCCGCACCGCGCGGGCCCATGCCTTCGTGAAAATCGCCCCGTCGGTTCTCAGAAAGCTGCCGGGGAACCCCAAGGGCAACCCGCTGGAGATTGCGCGCATCGCCGGCATCGGCGCAGCCAAGCGCACCTCGGAGCTGATTCCTCTCTGCCATCCGCTGATGCTCAGCCACGCCGATCTCGAAGTGACGCTGGAGGCCCGCGGGGTGCGAATCGTTGCCAGCGCCGCCACCACGGCGCAGACGGGTGTGGAAATGGAGGCACTTACGGCGGCCGCGGTGGCGGCCCTGACCGTTTACGACATGACCAAGGCGCTCGACAAGTCGATCGAAATCCAGGACCTGTATCTGCTGGAGAAAACCGGCGGCAAGAGCGGCAGTTTCCGGCGGAAACATGACTAAGGCCGCGGTGCTCACCATCAGCGATTCCGCCAGCGCCGGGACCCGCGCCGATCGCTCCGGCCCGGCCGTGTGTGAACGGTTGGAACAACTGGGCTGGTGCGTCCCGGTGTTGGAAGTGATCCCCGATGAGGCGGCCGAGATCAGCGCCCGCCTGGCGGCGCTCGCCGATGGCGGCCAGGTCGCCGCCATTTTCACCACCGGCGGCACCGGCGTGGCGCCGCGCGACGTTACGCCCGAGGCGACACGCGCCATTCTGGACCGTGAAATTCCGGGGCTGGGCGAACTGATGCGGGCGCGTGGCCGGGAATCCACCCCGCTGGCGGTGCTTTCCCGGTCGCTGGCCGGAACGCGGGGCCCTGTGCTGATCGTCAACCTTCCGGGCTCTCCGAAGGGCGCGGTGCAGTCCCTGGATGCTATCGTAGAATTGGTGCCACACGTGCTGGATCTGCTCAGAGGCCGGACGGAACACGCACCTGCCTGAACAGGATTAGGTATGCATCGAATTCTCATCGCGAGCCTGCTCGCCGGGCTGCTGGCAGGACAGCAGCAACCGGCGGCCCAGCAGGAACCGGCGCAGCAGCCGCCAACCAAGATCACCGTAAACGTGAGCGAGGTGCAGGCTCCCGTCCTCGTCTTCGACCGTGACGGCCAGTACGTCAGCGGCCTGCAGCCCGAACAGTTCCACCTGTTCGACAATGGCAAGGAACAGAACATCCACGTGGACGTCTCGTACCTGCCCATTTCGCTGGTGATCTGTATTCAGTCCAATCAGCACGTGGAATCGCTGATGCCGGAAGTGCGGCGGATTGGGACGATGATCGCGCCGGTAATCATCGGCGACCAGGGCGAAGCGGCGGTAATCGCGTACGATTCGCGAGTGCGCGTTTTGCAGCCCTTCACCAACGAGGCCGACAAGATCACCGATGCCGTGAAGAAGCTGAACACCTACGGCGGCAGCACTTCCAACCGCATGGTGGACGCGGTGGACGAAGCTACCCGGCTCCTGCGCACGCGTTCCAAGGACCGCCGGCGCATCATCATGTTGGTGGGCGAAACGCGCGACCTGGGAAGCGAAACCCGTTTGCGGGAGGCCCTGCTGGACCTGCAGTTTGCCAATATCATGTTCTACGGTGTCGACATGCCACGCTTGGAGACCACATTGACGGCGCCCCCGCCGGTGGGCCGGCCTGACAACTTGCCTCCGGCGATGCACCCGTTGCCCGCAGGCGTGGCGTCTACGCCCACCTCGGTAGCGCAGACCTACGGCCTCAACGGCGGCCGCGCCGAGTTCATCCCCATGATGGTGGAGATTTTCAAGGACGTGAAAGCCATTTTCAAGGACAACCCGGTGGAAGCCTTCACTAAGGGGACCGGCGGCAGCGAGTTCAGTTTCTATAAGCAGCGGGGTTTGCAGGAAGCCATCCAGAGGATCGGCGCCGAACTGCACAGCCAATACCTGATAAGCTACACCCCGAACAACCTGGACGAAGGCGGTTTCCACGAACTCCAGGTCGCCGTTTCCGGCGCCCCCGAAGTGAAAAAGACCCAAACCCGCCCCGGCTATTGGCTGTCAAACGTCAAATAGTCGTCACCGCGACCAAATCCCTGTGGGGCAAGTTGTAAACCTGCGGCGGATTGGCCATCCGCCTGCCGCCTGTGGACGCGCGCCCCGCCTTCGGAGAAACGCCTGCGTCGTTAGCGGCTTGTCTTCTACGATGCTACTGAAATCGTGAAAAACATCACCGTCTCACTTCCCGATGACCTTTACCGGCGGGCGCGGGTTCGCGCCGCCCAACAAGACAAATCCGTGAGCGCTGTGGTGCAGCAGTTCCTCATGGAATACAGCCAGGCAGAGAGTGATTTCGAGCGCCGAAAACGTCTCCAGGCGGAAACTCTTGCTACGATTCGAGAGTTTCGCGCGGCAGACCGTCTGGGGCGAGAGGAATTACACGAACGGCGGCACTGACTCAATCATGAGACACCAACGTGCTGCTGTACCTCGTTAGCACGGCGCCGGAGGAAGCCGCTAAAGCAGAGGTTGCCGCGGCATTGCTGGAGGAGGATCTGTCCCACGGCCAGTCGTACGGCGATGTGCGGCTCGTGAATCCCTTTCGCCGCCAGCCTCGCCGTTAACCCCCGAACACCCGCGCGAAGATCTTGTCGACGTTCTTCAACTGCCGCTCCAGCGAAAACGCCGCCTCAATCCGCTCCCCGGTCAGGACCGCACGGACCTCGGGATCGGCCTCGATCGCCGCCCGGAAATCGCCCTCTTCCTCCCAGGCCCGCATCGCATGGCCTTGCACAATGCGGTAGGCCTGCTCGCGCAGCATTCCCGCCGCCGCCAGGTCCAGCAGAACCTGGCCCGAGAAAACCAGCCCCCGCGTCAACTCCAGGTTGCGCCGCATGCGCTCCGGATAAACCAGAAGCTGGTCCACTAGCTTGGTGGTTTTCTCCAGGAGGTAGTCAGCCAGGATCGTGGAATCAGGCAGGATCACGCGCTCCACCGACGAATGTGAGATGTCGCGCTCATGCCACAACGCGACGTCCTCCAGCGCCGCCTGCACGTTCGACCGCACCACCCGCGCCAGCCCGCAAATCTGTTCGCACGTCACCGGGTTGCGTTTGTGCGGCATGGCCGAGCTGCCCTTCTGGCCGCGCGCAAAGTACTCCTCGGCTTCGCGCACTTCGGTCCGCTGCAGGTGCCGCACCTCGAGCGCGATCTTCTCGCACAGCGCCGCCACCAGCGCCAGCGCGGCCACGAAGTTGGCGTGCCGGTCGCGCTGGATTACCTGGGAGGCCACGGCCGCCGGCTTCAGATTCAGCCGGGCGCAAATCGCTTCCTCCACTTCGGGCTCAATATGTCCGAACGTGCCCACCGCGCCTGACGTCTTGCCCACCCGCACATCTTCGGCCGCCGCGTTGAGTCGCGCCAGGTTCCGCCCGGCTTCTTCATGCCAGATCGCCAGCTTGAGCCCGAAAGTGATCGGCTCGGCGTGAACCCCGTGGGTGCGCCCAATCTGCACCGTGTGCTGGAATTCGAGAGCGCGCCGCTTCAAAGTCGCGCGCAAGCCCTCCAAACCGCGCAGCAGAATCGCCGAGGCCTGCTGCAACAGCAGCGCCTGCGCGGTATCCACCACGTCGTTCGACGTCAGCCCGTAATGCAGCCACCGCGACGCATCGCCGTGCCCTGCCTTCGCCATGGTTTCCGCCACGGCCGTCGTGAAGGCGATCACGTCGTGCTTCACTTCCCGCTCAAGGTCGTGGATGCGCTCGACGTCGAAGCCCGCATGGGCGCGCAGCAGGCGCGCCGCTTCGGCGGGAACCACGCCTCGCTCCGCCAGCGCCTCCGAGGCCGCCAGTTCCACTTCCAGCCACTGTTGAAACTTGTTCTGGTCGCTCCAGATCCGGCCCATTTCGGGCCGCGTATATCGAGGGATCATAGTTGGTCTAGAATTGAAAAACTTCCGAAGGAGTACCCTGCCTGGCGATGGTGAGCGCGGTCTTCAACCCGCGCCGCTCCAGCGCTTCGTTCGCGATCATCTGCACGATCGCCGGGTGATTGTTCTGCTCGCTCAAATGCCCCAGCACCAGTCTGGCCGTACACGAATCCAGATCCTGCATCAGGTAGTCGGACATGCCCAGGTTCGAGAGATGGCCCACGCGACTCATTACCCGCTGTTTCACCGACCACGGATACGGTCCCACTTTCAGCATGTCCAGATCGTGATTGGCCTCGAGCAGCAACAGATCCGTGCGCCGCAAGTGGTACTTGATTGACTCCGGAATGTAGCCCAGGTCGGTGGCCACGCCGATCCGCACACCCTGCACCTCGAAGCAATAGCCGATCGGATCGATGGCATCGTGCGGCACGCTGAAGCTCTGCACTTCGATATCGCCGATCTGGAAGCTGGCCCCCGCCTGGAACGGCTCCAACCGCGCCGGTTGCTTTTCGCCCCAGTCCATCGCCGGCGCCGTAAGCCGCGTCAGGTAGACGGCCGCGCGGATGTCCCGATTGCGCGCCAGCACCGGCAGGCCGGAGACGTGGTCGGAATGTTCGTGCGTAATGAGGATCGCGTCGATACGGGTGAGGTCTTCCCCGATCGCCGCCAGCCGCTTGCGCAGTTCGCGCATGCTCAGCCCGGCATCCACCAGAATCCGCGTCCGTTCGGTAGCCAGCAGCGCCGCGTTCCCGGAACTGCCGCTCGCCAACACGCAGAACTTTACGATACCCGCGCCTCCCCCTCGAATCTCCAGCATACACCGAATGTACCCCAAACAGAATCTTTCCAAAATGTTTGGGGGCTAGGTCCGCGGCTTGGGGGCTGCTACCCTGTTTCGCAGGAGCGCAGGGCGCATCTGTGGGGCAGATTGTGAGCAACTATCGTTTCACCCGACGAGACTTTTTGGCGGCCGGCGCGGCGGCCACGGCACTACCGATTCCGGCCCAGCCGGCCTCCACCATCCAATCCCGATTCCGCGACGTTCCGAACGCCTACCGGCTGCGGATGCACTGGTATGTTTTCGGGCCTGCCTGGACTCCCGGCGAAGGCGAAGTGCAACTCAAGCTGATGGCGAACGCCCACATCGGCGGCGTGCTCCTCTTCCCCGCGTACCCTATCGCCGCCGACAATCCCGCTCAGGGAATTTACAATCAGCGCTATCTTTCGCCCGAATACCTGGAAACGCTGCGCGCCATTACGGGCGCCTCGAAACGCGCCGGGCTTACCTTCGACATGGTTCTGGGGACGGGCTGGCCGTACGGCGGCCCCTCGGTCTCGCTTGACCAGAGCGCCCATGCTCTGCGCATGTTGCAAGTGGCTCCCGATGCCGGTGGGGCGGGGCAGCTTCCAACCTTGAGGGAAGGCGAAAGATTGATTACCGCAACGGCTCGCGCCGTCTTCTATTCGTCGCCAACCCGCGTGGAGGTGAAGCGGGCCGCGTTGGGAGCGGAAGGCTGGGTGGTGGACCACTACAACCCGGAGGCTGTACGGCAATTTCTGCGGGATGTTGGCGATAAACTGCTCGGTGCGATTCCGAAAGGCGAGATTCGATCGATTTTTTGCGACAGCTTCGAAGTCTATCGCGCCACCTGGACTGCCCGCCTCCCCGAAGTATTTGCGCGGAAGCGGGGATACGACTTGATACCGAAGTTGCCCTCGCTCTTCGATGCGAGCGACCCGCGCAGCCGCGATCTGCGCTGCGATTTCTGGCGCACGCTGGCCGAATTAACCGAGGAAGCTTTCGTTCGGCCGCTGGGCGAGTGGGCGCACGCGAACAGCGTAACCACCCAGGTGGAGGCCTACGGAACTCCGCCGAACTCGATCCGGGCCTACCGCCACGTGGACATTCCAACCGGCGAACACTACGAGTGGAAGGAGTTCAGTTCCTCCCGCTGGGCCAGTTCCGGGGGCCATCTGGCCGGAAAGCCAGTGATTCTGGCCGAGGCGTGGACCTGGCTTGGACTGCCGAACCGGTTTGCCGACACACTGGAACAGCTGAAGCTCTGCTCGGATCTGCACTTTCTAAGCGGAATCAATGCCCTTTATGGCGTCACTTACGCTTACTCTCCTCTGCACCTGGGCTCGCCCGGCTGGGTGCCCTATTTCGGGCCGGCTACGAACCACACTTCTCCCTACTGGCCGTACTTCTCCCACTTTGCCGATTACGTGAATCGCGCGACCTTCGTGCTGCAGCAAGGCAAACCAGTGGCCGATGTGGCGGTGTACCTTCCGATGGAAGACGTGATGGCCGAGGCGGGGATGGAACAACTGCTGCCCAACTGGGCGGTACGGGACCGGTTGAGTTCCAACGGTCCGCCGCCGGAGTTCGGCCTGAAGAACGCGCTGCATTATGAATCCGACGTTGTGAAGACGATCATCACCAATGGATTTGCCATGGATGGTGTGGATACGTTCACGATGAATTCGGACATGAGGGTAGAGGGCGGCAGGCTGCGCCAGGGGGATGGCGATTACGGAATCCTGGTGCTCCCGAACCTCACCGGAATCGATGTCGAATCGCTCCAGCAGATCCGGGAATTCGTCAACAGCGGGGGCACCTTGATCGCCACCAGGCGCTTGCCGGACCGCGCCTGGGGCTTCCAGGATCGGGACGCTCGAAGCGCGCGCGTTGGCGAACTGGCCGCACAGTTGTTCGGGCCCGAGCCGATTCGCGAATACCGCGAACGGACGGTCGGCCAGGGCCGCGTCATTTTCTGCCCCGACGAGCAGGGCAGCTTCCGTAAAGCACTCTTCACTGCCCAACCCGATATCCGGTTTCGGGCCTCCAGCCCCCACGTCAGCTTCGTACACCGGCGTTCGGCGGACCGCGACTTCTACTTCCTGGCGAACACCAGCGAAGAGCCGCAGGAACTCGAAGGAACCTTCCGGGTGGGCCACAAAGCGCCCGAGTTATGGACCCTCAAGACCGGCGCGACGGAGCCGATCGTGGTCTTCGAGCACGAGGCAGAAGGTACCCGGGTGCCGTTCGTTCTGGGTCCTCTCGAATCCAAGGCGATCGTGTTTTCGGCGGGCAGTCGCGCGCCCGCGGCGGTGCGCACCGACCTGCCGCTCGAGACGGGAGGCGCTCGGGTCTTCAATAACGGCTCCTATTTCTACGTGAACGGCGGCGGCAGGAAGAGTGTGTCAGTCACTGGCGTCCCAGCGCCGTATCATCTGACTACGCGATGGCGGCTCACCTTGGGAGCCGAGCGGTACGAGTTCGAAGAGTTGCCATCCTGGACCGAGTTGACGAAGTCGCGCTACTTTTCCGGGACCGGGACCTATGAAGCCGAGTTCGAAGCGCCGGAGTTCAAGGGCCTTGGCGTGGAAATGGATCTGGGTGGAGTGCGGGAAACGGCGGACGTTCACCTGAACGACGCTTCGGCCGGCGTGGCATGGATGTGGCCCTACCGCTGCGACATCACGCGGTTGCTGCGGCCCGGAAGAAACCGGCTTCGCGTGGATGTAACCAACCTGCAGATCAACAAGATTCTGGGGGATGGCCCCATCAACTACTCCGACTTATTCGCGAAGTACGGTAAGCGTTTCCCGGCAGGCGACGAATGGGAGGTGGTGCGGGAACCCTATCCCTCCGGTCTGCTGGGTCCTGTTCGGCTTCGCTTCTACAAGATAGTTCGGATTTGAACTACTTCCGCCCGAGGTTATGGCGCTCTTCCAGCCAAATTTGCCGATCGGGTTGCTATGCTGCTTTCAGGTGATCTAATGCGTACACTGACGGTTTGGCTAGCGATGGGTTTACTCGCGATTGTCGCCGGTGGATTCGCCGTCGCGCAGGAAAAGAAGGGAAAGAGCCTGCAGCTCAAAGACCTGCCCACGGCCGTACAGAAGACCGTCCAGGACAATCTGAAGGGCGGCGAGATCAAGAGCATCGGTAAAGAGAAAGAGGATGGGGTCGAGCAGTACGAGGTCGAAACCCTACTAAATGGGAAATCGCGAGACCTTAACGTGGATGTGAAGGGCAACCTGCTGGTGGTGGAAGAGTCGACCACCATCGACGCCATTCCCGCCGCGGCCAAGGCTTCAATTCTCAGGAAGGTTGACGGCGGCAAGCTCGCCGTGGTCGAAACTTCCACGAAGACGGGCCAGCCGACGTTGTATGAAGCCTCCTACACCGACAAGAAGGGCAAGAAACGCGAAGTGCTGGTGAAGGCGGATGGCACCGAAACAAAGGAATAGCACGGCCCAGCCCCACCGAACCCAATTCCGTCGTACCCTACCAGTATGCGGTTCCGGCTGATCTCGGTCTTGGCGTTTGCGCCCGTTTGGTGCGCCGCGGTGCCGCGTCCGGCGGATTGGGTCCCCATGCGCTGGCAGTGGAGCGAGGTCCAATCCCTGGACCTGCTGGCCGGCACGCCGGTCAACTGCTTGCTGCTGCGAACTTATCCGCAGAGCTTCGTGTCGGCGGCCACGGGCCGCGGCCTGGTGACATTGGCGATCCTCACGCCATCTGGCGACGTGGTGGCGGCGGCGCGGCGGGCGCTCGGCGCCAACGTCACGGGCCTCGTGCTCGAAGGCGAGTTTCCGGAAGGGACGGCGGCGGGCGTGCGCGAAGCGGCCGCAGGCGCCCCGGTCATCGAATTGACAGCGCGCAACCGCTTGGCGCTCGGCTCCAACGCTTCGGTGGTCGGCACGTATCAAGGCGTGTGGCCGGGGATCGCGATCGACGAGAACGGCGCTAAGAAGTCGGGGCCCACCGCCTCCGTTTGGATCGACACCAATACCGGTTTCCTGCGCTCCGTGCATGCCTGGGGCGAGGCCGCCGTCTGGATCGCCAATGAGCCGCCGGCCAAGATGGCGATTACGGGCTCGCGCTACCTCCAGGCGATCGCCGATGCGGCCATCTCCGGGGCGCGCTGGGTGCTCGCGCTGGATGCCGATTTCGCCGGGCGCCTCGCCAGGGGCGACGCGCCGGCCCTGGCCGATTGGAAACGCATCGCCGGTTTGTTGAATTATTTCGAGCGGCACCCCGAATGGCGCCACATGCAGGAGTCTGGCAAACTGGCGCTGGTGCAGGACCCGGGCAAAGGCGGCCTGCTCTCGGGCGGCATTCTGGACATGATCGCGGTCAAGCACACGCCGGTGCGGCCCATTGCCCGCCAGAACCTGACCCCGAAGGCGCTCGATGGCGCCACCATGGCGGTCAACGTGGATGGCGACGCCCTCACTCCCGAGCAGAAGGAAGTGCTGCGCGGCTTCACGCGCGCCGGCGGCACGCTGCTCACCGGGCCCCCGGGATGGAAAGACCCGACCCCTACGGGCGCCAACATCACGCTCGAACAGGCTGAACTGGAGCGGCTCAACGACATCTGGCACGACGTCAATTCCATGGTGGGCCGGCGCAATATGGGGGTGCGGTTGTTCAACGTTTCCTCCATGCTTTCCAACTTACTGGCTTCCGAAGACGGTAAGTCGGCCGTGCTGCACCTGGTCAATTATTCGGACTATCCGGTGGAGGACGTGGCCGTCCATTACCTGGGTAACTACCGGCACGCCACTCTGATTACCCCGGAGGGCGCCGACAAGAAACTGGAAGTTTACGAAACCGATGAAGGGCTGGGCGTGGATCTCGACAAGGTGTTGGTCTGCGCCACGGTCCGGCTGGAGCAATAGCATGACGCGTAGAGAATGGCTTGCAATGATTGGAGTGGCGGGCGCGGCGCCGCTCGTAAAGGCTGCCGTACCTGATGCCCCGACCGCCCCGGTGGCGATCGCCAAATGCGCCTCGTACGACGAGGACGTGGCGGCAAAGCTGGGAGCGATGTTCGACCAGTTAGGCGGCATCGACAAACTGGTGCGCAACAAGACCGTCACCATCAAGATCAACATGACCGGACCGACCAGCCAGCGCGTCCAGGGCCGGGCGCTGGGTCTGACGCACTACACGCATCCCAAACTGGTAGGCGCAACCGCCTACCTGCTGGGCCGCGCCGGCGCCAGGCGCATCCGCTTTGTGGAAAGCGCGTGGGGTACGGGGGGACCGCTCGAAGACGTGATGCTCGATTCGGGTTGGAACGTGCGCTCTCTGCAATCGGCCGCGGCCGGAGTGGAGTTCGAAAACACCAACGCGATCGGCAAGGGCAAACGCTACGCCACATTCAAGGTGCCGGCCAATCCGTACATGTATCCGGCCTACGTACTGAACCACGCTTATGAAGAGACCGACGTCTTCGTGAGCCTGGCCAAGCTGAAGAACCACATCACCTGCGGCGTGACGCTCTCCATGAAGAACTGCTTCGGGATGACGCCGGCCTCCATTTACGGGGACGATGCCGGCAGGGACGAACCCAACGAGAACCCGACCAAGGGCCGGCAGGCGGTCTGCCACGATGGCAAACGGCAGCCTTCGAAGATCGCGCCGCCGGAGTTGCATCCCACGGGCAGCCGCGAGGCCGAATACCGGATCCCGCACATCACGGCCGACCTGGCAGCGGCGCGGCCCATTCATCTGGCGATCCTCGATGGCGTGGAATCCATCGCGGGCGGCGAAGGCCCCTGGGTTCGCGGCGTGCGCATGGTGAAGCCTGGCGTGCTGATCGCCGGCACGAACCCCGTAACCACCGATGTGGTCTCGATGGCCGTGATGGGCTACAACCCCCGAGCCCCGCGCGGCACGGCGCCGTTCCAGCACTGCGAGAACACGCTGCTGCTGGCCGAAGCGCACGGTGTGGGAACTACGGATCTGAAGCGCATCGAAGTGCGTGGCGTGGCCATCGAGCAGGCTCTCTACCGTTACGACAGGTAGCCGATGCCGGCACGCAAACGGCCCGCCCGGCGCTCCTACCGCGTTTTCCGCCTGGATTCGTGGGAAGCGTTTCTCGGCCATGTGATTCATCCACCCTATTCCAACTGGGCGTTTCGAGGCGAGCGCGACGAGCGCTGGCCGCTCTACAGCTCTCTTTCCCGGTACCTGCGCAATGCCAGAGTGGATCCGCGGGCATGGCCCGAGCAGGAAAGCCGCATCCTGCGCATCTTCAAGCGCAAAGCCCACCAGTTCCTGGACAAGCCGCCCGATCCCGATGACGATTTCCAGTGGCTGGCGCTCATGCAGCACCACGGGGCGCCCACCCGCCTGCTCGACTTCACCTGGTCTCCGTACGTGGCGGCGTTCTTTGCACTGGAGCGCACCCTGGCCGATGGCGTGGTGTGGGCTATGAATCCGGCCGCGATCGATAGCAGTCGCGCCGAGAGGCCCGTCCGCATGGATCCGCGCGCGCAGGGGAATTTCCAGCGCTACTTCCTCAAGGGCAGGAATCACTTTATCTGGATGGGCGAGCCTCACACCATGAACCGACGGCTGATCGCGCAATCGGGGACCTTCGCGGTGCCGGGCGTGCTCGATGTGCCCATCGAAGAGATTCTGAGCGACCGCGATCAGGACAACATTCTGGCGAAGTTCGTTCTCACCAACGCGGTGCGCGAGGTGGGGATGCGCGAGTTGTACCGGATGAACATCACTTACGCGACTCTGTTCCCGGATCTGGACGGCTTGGCTAAGTCCATGGGGTACGAGCTGGAATTTCAC
>Ga0209067_10000653_pt1 | contig 21772 bp, 22 predicted proteins | sample ColStrG_CSR_2013_FD_187199 | JGI IMG/M metagenome (GOLD analysis project Ga0209067, IMG submission 187199) | Freshwater sediment microbial communities in response to fracking from Pennsylvania, USA - Cold Stream Run_MetaG_CSR_2013 (SPAdes)... | ecosystem: Environmental > Aquatic > Freshwater >...
GGCCCACCAGCAGCGTAGCTGCGAAAACTTACTCTAGCGTATTGTGCGCAACGTAATCCCCAGAGATACGGAGCCGAATCCAGAGACATTTCTGCTCGAAACACTGCTGTCAGAGCGGACGGCCGACGGTCCAACGCTCCGTATTGTACGCAAGATCGCCCCCCTCGATCCGGCCTCAGTTTGCTGCGTACAATGCAGAGGTCCGCGGAGCAACATTGCACACAATTGGTGCTGCACGCAGGACTTGTACGCAACAAAACGTGAAATTTGGACTGGAAGGCAGTTTTGAGGCATTTTCGGACTCTAAGAGCGCCTAAAAGAGGCACCTTAGAGTAATTTTTTGCAGCTACGCTGCTGGTGGGCCTGGTAATGCATACCTGACCTACTGACCTGAAAAGAGCCTAGTCGCTTCTGGCGGCTTGACGAAATCATGTCGCCTTCCGTTAATGCGGTTCTTCGTTACTTTTGGGGTTCTCCCTCATTCTCATTGCACGGCGATGTTTTCCGGAGCGAGCGGAATGCCGAGTGAGCCCCGCGATCTGCGCTGCTCGCTGATCAGCGTCTGCTGTTCTTTCCTTGCCTCTATCAGCAATGGGGTGAAGCGGCTGTAATCAACGCTCTGGGCGTCTGTGCCGTTCTTCTCCCAGGTAACCACCTCGGGAATGACGGCGCCGACTTCCTCGGCAATCACACCCACCGTGCTTGCCATTCACTTTCAGGTCGTAGGAAACACCGCGAAGCTGTTCGACCATTCTTAGAGTCAACTTTGCACTGAGTGGGCTCAATTTACCGACAAGTGGATGTGGTCGTCATGCCCCGAAACGTTCCACGGTTGTCCGTGCTTCCGTTTGAGATGAGGGCCGAAATTCTCCCGCTTATGGACATATCCCTCAAAATTATCCTGGATTGCATCTACTATTGCTCTTACGAAAGGATCGATTGGGTATCCGACAGCTATTTTCGTTCCATTGACCCTCGATATATCGACGGCTTTGTGTTGGGCGTGTCGACTTGGCATCTTGTGTTGGTCAGATGCTGACGAAATCCAGATACTCTTGAGCGTGCCGGGAACGACCATTCCTGTGCTGATACACCAGCTAAGCCCATCAATCAAGGATTGAGAGACTTCGTCGTTAACGGTATCGGCTTTTTGAATACCTACTCCATTAATGATGTTGGGCAGCTTTGGCATGAAAGACTCTCCTTGTCCGAGTTTCTTTACAGCTTCGAGTACTTTCCCGCCTCTATAACCTTGAGCCACGCTCGCTTCGCCAATTTGAGTTGCCTCTGGGAAGCATCGGGCTTGATATAACCAGGCCAATGCTTAGCGACATCTCCGGTTTGTGTCGTAGGCTCAAAATAGATAAGTTGGGTAAGTGCTTGATAACAAATAATCCCCACCGGAACCTGCTTGCCATTTAGCGTGCTATTTGATGGCTGCAAGTCGTCGATGCAATCCGCAAGCTCAATAAGATCATTCCTATCATCGCGACCAGTTAAGAGTCGTTCCAACTCGGCCTTTTGATCAAACACGTAGCTCTTCGTCGCGGCATTCCAGTGGTAGACCCCATTCATTCGCTTTAAGAGATCTATAAAGGCAGGCCGACTGCTCATTTCTTTCACTTGTGACGAGCCTTGCGCCGCTAAATAGCCTCCTGAGCACAGGAGAGTAATGGCGCAAAGTCGCGTCAAGATCCGCGGTCTCTTCATTTCTGACCTCCGTATTTCTATTAATAGATTACCTCATCGTAAATTGGCGACTGTTTGTGCACGAACGAGTTCAGTGGACAGTTCGGGTATGTGTGGAGTTGCCTCGAGTTGACAATTCTCGCCAGAGGTAAACTGGCAAGACGCAGCATATTGCACCTTGCAGGACGATTCACCGCTGATGACCTGATGACCAAATCATTCTGCTTTCTCTAGGCTTGGGGCTAGACTAATAGTGCCGCCGGAGCCGACTGTCAGCACCCGCTGCCACACTTTGAACCCAGTCTTGTTTAGCACGACGTTGTGGTGGCCGGCAACCACCTGCACGGTTGTCGGAGTGTCCCCAACGAATTCGCCGTCTATCGTAATCTCCGCTCCGGGCGGCTCGGAGTTGAGATTCAGGAGCGAAAGCGCAGCGCTACCGGGCTGCGTATTTGATACGGAACCGCCAAGCACTGCTGGGCCATTAGCCAATACCGGTGCTGTAGCAGGGGGAGCTTGAAACCGATTCGCACCTTCCACAATCGACATCGGGACTTTCTGATCTCCCTCGATGTATGCATTGATAAGCGTGTCTTGCGGTACTTGTACCGATTTTCCATGCCTTGTAAGCAAGAAGGGGGACAGTGGAAAAAGCAATGCGCTGAAAGTAACGACTTCCCCTTCATTGCTCTTCCCCCGGCGGGCGGCACTTGCCCGTACCTTGAGCCGAGTATCGCCGCCCAGCTTCAGGTAGTCAATTGTGAACTCCAGCTTACCGCCTCGGCCCAGCATCTTTTTGTGCTGATCCTTGAGAATATGGCCGATGGCTGAGGTGCCACCTGGGATTACAATTAAGCCTCCCACGTTCACGTCCTCTATTACTTCCAGATGAATATCGTCGCCGACCTTGCTTGTTTCCGAACTAAGCGCTTCTTTCAGCGAGAGGCGGACAGGAATTCCATCGGGTATAGTCGCAAAAGAATTCTGAGAAGGCTGCTGTTGAGCTGCACGCATAGGAGTGTGTAGCAACAGTCCTATACAGATCGCCGCCAACGTCACTGTAATTCGCAAGAACTTGCGAGTCAGGTATGTAGGAATAGGCATAGTCCACCCTCTTCAGAAGAAACAATTTCGGCTCAGCAATGAGCAGAGTTCGTCGTGCGATAGCCAGGTACTCGCGTGATGACAGCCAAACTCGCGATGAAACTAAAAGAAATATTCAGTCCAAACGTGCGTTCTTTCGCCAAAGTAATTTCACCATTGTTGTCTTCTCTCTCGTTGCTGCGTTCTGCAAAACTCTCCTCCTCACCGGGTCAAGAAATGGCGCGCATTGATTGCAAAAGATCTATCCGCGCCGCGACAAGATTTCCCTCAATCAAGATTCAGCGACAAGCGAAATGAGCGCCCAGGCCCAGCAGCCAATGGTCGTCCAAAAAGCGGTGATGCAAGGACGGCGTCCAGGCCGGTGCAATTCCTGTTGCCGATAAGGTTGTTGACTTGGGCGCCCAAGTTTATGTACATCTTCTTGTCGGACTTGCTGCTAAAGCTTGGGAGTGGAAATCTCCGATATCCAAACAAGTCGAGTGAATTGTATCTTGGTGCATTTCCGCTATTCCGGGCTCTTCCGCCACGGTCGTTAAATAGCCCATCGCCGTTGTCGATGCCGGTAACGATGTTGTATGGAGCCGAACCGCGCGCAGTCGCGATCAGCGTTACTGAGATTTCGTTTGGTAGCTTGAACCGGTCCACCAGCGTGAAGTTGTGAGGAGATACTCCAGCCGTTCGAGCCCACTCCTGGTTCAGTTGGTATGGCTGCTCAGGATAGGAAAAGGGCCCACCTGTATTGTCTTTGGAATCCATCCACTCATAATGAGCAGTGACGTTCTGCGTTTTCCATTGGAAGCGCAGCCGGGCGTGTAGCTGCTGACGGCGGCGGGCGCGATCTGATTCCAACAGGTCCAGCCACCCTTTTTGGGCGCCGAGTCGTTCGGACCCCAATAGATGTCGCCCATCAACAGCGCTATATTCGAGGCCAACAGTGAAACGGCCGCAAGAATGCTCAATCGATCCTCTGTACATCAGATCACGCGGCCGCGTGAATTCGGGCGCCAGCTTTGACTGGACCAAAGCGCCCGCGAGAGCGAGGCTGGGGTTGATTGGGCTCACGGCTTCGGGAAGAGCGACATTCTGGATGATGAAGGGCTGCAAATGGAACCCATCATCCTGAATAATGTGCATAAGCACATCGCCAGGCCAGTCGTGAACAAACATCCCCGTTCCCGCGCGCAGCACGAAGCCTCTTGCTCGCGCCGCTAGAGATAGGCGGGGCGACAAAAGTATCCCACCCTGGGTCTGATAGTCGGCGCGCAGTCCACCTATAACAAGTAGATTTTCGGAATGAACCAGATCACCCTGCAGGAAGGGAGCGGTCTCAATACTCGCGTAGTGGGCCTGACCGCGGCCTCGCGTCAAGAACAACGTGCCGGTGGCGCTCCCCGCCTGTGCTTGCGTGTAGGCTTCAAGGTTGCTGAACTCCAAGGTCCCAAAAGGATTGGGTTGTTGGTCGTTGGAAATGCCAAATCGCGTGACCGTCACGCCCGCCGTCCACAAATGTCGTTTGGATCTGGATTGGAAAACATTCTTCCAAGTCAAGTTCGTGCGACGCGACTGGTTACTCGCGATCGCTGAGCCTCCGTCCACGAAGCTACCCAAAACCGTGACTCCCAAAACGGTGCTGTTCGCCTGGAGATGTGAGTTGATGTCATCCAGGACGATTCCACCCCGATAGAGGTATCCAGCACCCGCGCTCGTGAAGGTGAGGCGGAGTTCCTTAGAGTTGAAAGACGAGTCCGAGCCCGCCGCGGGTAGTGTCAGGCCACCCACACCGACATTCGAACCGCTTGAATGATATCTCGCGTAGGAAAAATCTGCCTGCGACGACTCGGCTCGCGAGTAATGAAGGCTGAGGACTCCGGAATCGTTCTGATTGGCTACGGGCGCGTGCGGCGGATTGGGCGCGATGTTCGACTGCAGGGATGTAATCGCCAAAATGGGTTCTTGGTTCTGCAGGGAGCCAACACTGGCGTGGGATGAAAAGGTCAGCGGTACCCTAGGCACCGGACCTGTCAAACCAAAATTCCCTCCGTGCGAAACCGAGTGTAATCCGGGGGCAAGCTGGTTACCACCGCCGAATCCAAGGCCGGCTCCACCAACATTGAATCGCAGATGACGGTCAGATCCCTTGGTCGTGACGTTGATATGCATCCGATCGTTATCCGAGTATTCCGCTGAAAACGGGTCGGTGTTCACGTCGATGCGCGCTACCGTATCAGAGGGCGGCAACGTTGCACTGGGTAGGCCGTCAACGTAAATCGCGTCTTCACCCACATCCGCCCCGGCCAGCGCCTTGGCGTAACGGATGAGATCCCAGGTGTTGTTCGAAATGCCTTTCAGGTCGGCATCCGAAAGCGATACGGACCCGAGCGAGGACTCGACGATTCCCCTGAGATCACGCGCCTCAGCTGCTACGTTGACCACCTGTTTGTCTGCTGCCAGACGAAGGGTAATCGAAAGAAGCGCCACGTTATGATCCAGCGCTCGCTCGAAAGTCTCGAAGCCAGGATGGCTCGCGGCGACGCGGCAGTGCTCGAACGATGGACGCGGCGGCAAGTTGAACCGGCCTAGCGAATCGGTAACAAGCTCTTCCACAACTCGTCCGCACGTTAGAATCACCCGCGCACCCACGATCACGCGATGCTGTGGGTCCATGACTGTGCCCGTCGCTGCGAGCGCGTGCGAAGTTAAAGTAAAGGCAAGGGTGCCCAGCACTGCTCCAAAAACCCGACGCATGAGCAGCCTCCCTGCCTCGCTTTCGACCCGCGTGCCACCGCACCTTCCGCAGTTCAGCGTCCTAGTGACACTGAGCAGGCCAAGTGAGACCTTCTTCCTGCGCACAGGTCTGCGAAGCCAATGAGCCTATTTGACTAGCGGCCGCCGGACCGGCGCACTGACATAGCCCGCCAAGGTCATTCAGTACCTGCTGAGTCGCACTGAAACACTGCGAGGGCAAAGGTGGCGATAACGAGCAGACATCTGAAACTCCGCAGACACTCTGAGCGTTGCTAACGTCAGACTCGACCTGATTCGTTATGGCGCTGCAGTCGCTGCTACTACTGCTCTTCTTGGTCACGAGGTAAGCCGCGGCCCCGGCTGCCGCCCCACCTGCAGCGAGGGCTCCGAGGATCAGAGTATGGTGGCTGGCTGGCGCGGCGGTACTGGCTCTTGTGGCACCGGCTTCTACGGCAGCGCTGGCGACTGCGCTGGTGGCGGTGCCATCTTTAGCCGCATCGTCGTTCGCTACCTCGTCATGCCTGGAATTGCCCGGAGTCTTCCCGGCCTTGTGTGCAGCAGCAATAGTCGAGAAGTTGGTCTGCATGATGGTCCTTGTAACATTCTGACCCTGGTAGCTTGCTCGAATCTCAACCTGGAACGAGCCCTTGCCTGTAGGACGTATTTCGCCCGCTACGGCGCGACCGTTGGCGTCCGTAACGACCCGAGTCCATCTGGCACCATTGGCAAACACACCAGTGGGGCCGCTTTCCGGCAGCACGAATAACACTACGACTCCTGCGATTCCTCCCGCGACTACTGCGGCACCGGGACCTCTGTTCTTGTCGCGAACTTGTACTACGGGGCTCACTGCGGTCTTCTTCTTGATAATGTTCACGCCGTCCTCACCTTCGAGCACGACGATCTCCAGAACAGGAACCATGGACGGAGCCACGCTGGCTGATGATTGCGCGATGGCGCGGGACGGGTGCCAGCCAACTACCACCAGGACGCTGAATAGAAAACAAGTAATGCCAGAGAGGGCCCGGTTGAGTCTCATGGTGACGCCTCCACGGAAAGTTTCGCGGACCTTAACCAGAGTATTCAGCGAAGTGGAACGGACCTATGGCTACCAAAACGACCCGGGGATCCTTTTTCGAACGTCGCTTTTAGGTAACAGAGTGCAGGTGGTCACCGCCCCTCAACAAAGTGCATAACGCTCACTCCATACTTCTGCTGCTAACTTCAAGGTGAATGTTACGATCCACGATCCAAGACTTAATACCATCGACGGACAGGTGAGGATGTGACGAAAGTCACAGTGGCGTGTGACTCTACTCTTGATAGACCCAGCTATTTACGACCGGGGTCGCCAATCCCAGCAGGCCGTGAATTGGTTGTTAGGACTCATCAGGCATTGAGACGATCAATTCCTCCGAGTTTGTATACCCTGATGTAACAGATCAATAAGTTGGCTGTAACCCATACTACCCGTACGGACACGGCAAAGTCCACTTCGGTAACAGTAACTGTAAACCTACCTTTGCCATGAATTACGACTATTACTTCCGATGCACCCAGGCTCGAGGACTAATCTCTCCGGTCAGAACTTACTTATTCTATGTCCTCATCCGGTCGGAACTCCGTGTCGAACCAGACCGTCAAGGCCTGTGCAACGGTGCAATTGGGGGCAGTGGCTCGACGGACACAGATGGTGATCCACTGACATACCGCTGCTCCCTCCTAAAGTACTCCTTATGGAAACGAGGCGCGGTGACGAGTTCGACCGGTTCTAGACCACTCCCTGGTAAGGGAGACTGCCGATCCCCGGATCTACCGATTCTAAGATCGACCATTCTTAAGATCGGGCATTTCCATTTGGCGACAACTGTGTCATACTGACTCGCCTCGATTTCTTCATCCCTGACTCTTGAATTCTCTGGGGAGCGAGAATGTCTATCCCGGCTGCAAAATGGTTCGTGACCGCGTTCTTGGCAGGAGCGTGCTGGGGTCAGCAATCGCCGGAACTTTCGGCTCGGGAACTTTACTATCGCGAGCGGCCAGACGATGGTCCGCCGCCCTCCGTTAAGTCTTCGAACAAACCGCAGGCCCGGCAGTCGCCGCCCGGTAACGATTCGAATGCGGCAACTCACAAAGGGACCAGCGCTGCCAAACCCAGCACAGGCACGCACGAGGCTGGATCACCCGGTAATGGTGGCATTCAACTGGCCGCAGAGAAAGTACCGGTACCGGCAGGGCATTACCTGGGCCTCCGTTACAACTTATTGCTAATTGATTCAAAGAACGGCGAGGCTACGCCCGCCGACTCGGCGCAGGTCTTTCGGTCGGGAGAATGCGTGGCCCTGGAATTCGAGGCCAACCGTTCCGGCTACTTGTATGTGCTGGAGCAGGGCTCCAGCGGCGCATGGAATCCGCTATTGCCATCGGCTGAGATGCCGGACGAAGCCAATATCCTGAAGGCCCGAACCAGCAAGCGAGTGCCAGAAAAGCATTGCTACGAAATCGCGAGTCCGGCCGGACAGGAGCGAATCTTTGTCGTACTCTCGCGGAACCCAGAGGATTTGCACCAACTGCATGAAGCGATCAAGAACGACTCCGGACTCGCGGATGCCCAGGGACAGTTGGCGAAAAACGTCATTGCCGATGAGGTAAAGCGGCTCCAGGCCGGCCTGCAAGACCGCGATCTTAAGGTGAAGAAAATCGAGCAGCCAGAAGCCGCTGGTGAGCCGCCCGACTCGGTCTACGTGGTAAACGCATCCGACTCTTCCGCGGACCGTGTTGTGACTGAAATCCGTATCCAGCACCAGTGACGGCGATGAGAACTCGGTGGGTGACCTGCTGCTCAACAATTCTGATTTTGCTGTACGGCTCGGTTGCCCTGCCGCAAACCACGCCCTCCGATGGAAAACTCGCCATCGAAGTCAGTTTGGAGTTGCGGCAACAGGAGGGATGGCAGCCGGTTGATCCAACCATCGTGTTCCACAAGAACGACGAGATTCGATTTCGCTTCCGTACTTCCCGTGGCGGTTATTTGTACGTACTGAACCGCAACAGCGACGGACAAAGCTCTTGGCTTTTCCCCAGGCCGGAGAAGGGAGCGGCAAGCCGGGTTGAACCAGGGCCTGATTATCTGGTTCCTGGCACGAAGGGATCGTTTCTGGTGGGTGGCGCGCCTGGGTTTGACACGACGTACTGGATTCTGGGTCCTACGCCGATCGATACGCGCGAATCGGCACAGCCCGCATTCGGGAGTCAGCCAAGCACGCTAGAGCCACGCTGCCGCACGGAGGTGTTGAAGGCTCGCGGCCTATGCATGGACAATCGAGCAGGGCCGGGGCCGATCACACGGCCTGACGAGGCACCGCTTAAGATTTTGCGCACGACCCCACTGGTGGCGCGGGATCTGAAGTTCCACACTCAGGATGGTTCGACGCGTATCTCGTCATTAGGTGCGCAGGACGGCGTCATCGTCTATGAATTCCGGATTGCGCATAACTAGTTTCTTTCTAGCGTTGCTTGCGGCCCAACTCGCCTTGGGGCAGGGGCAGACTGCGCAGCCGACTCCGGATTCGAATGAACTGAGCGACAGGGATCTTCGCATTCGGAAGATCCAACAGGACAACGAGCATCTGCCTGTTGTCCCCCATGGATACGCTCTGATTGTCGGGGTTGGAAAGTACGAAAAGCTCGATCCGGTGGAGTACCTGAAGTTTTCAGAGAGCGATGCCGAAGCCGTTTACCGGGTTCTGATCAGCCAACAAGGCGGGGCTTTTCCGGCTGAGAATGTTCACAAGTTAATTGGACCCCAAGCGACGCTGCAAAACCTGCGGCACGAACTGGAGGAGTGGCTGCCTTCGGTCGCCAAGGAACCGGATCGTGTGATCGTGTATTTCGCCGGGCATGGTTTTGTGAAAGACGGTCACGGGTATGTCGCGCCGTGGGATGTGGACCCATCCCGTCCGGAAACGAGCGCCTATCCGATGAACCTGCTCGGAACAGTCCTGGCCGAGAAAGTTAAGGCGCGCTGGAAAGTGCTGCTGACCGATGCCTGCCACTCTGGGAAAATCACTCCAGAGACGACCAACGAGGCGGTAGACGCACAGTTCAGGGAGCTTCCGAGCGGGTTTCTGACCCTGACTGCCACCCGCGAGCGCGAGAAGAGTTACGAGGATCCGAATCTTTCGACCGGTTTTGGCATTTTCTCCTATTTCTTGGTCCAGGGGCTCCAGGGCAATGCCGACAATAACCCTTGCGACGGCGTAGTCACCGCGGATGAACTCATCGAATATGTTCGCAGCGAGGTCAGAAGCTATACGAGAGCCCGCGGGGTTTCCCAAACGCCGACCGACCACAGCGACTTTGACAACAACATGGTCCTGGCAGTGAATCCGGGGTGCGCCAACACCGCAGTGTCTCCGCCAGTTGCATTGGGCAGCATCGTGATAGAAGCCAATCTGGACGGCGTCGAGGTTTATTTGGACGGTAATCGGGTGGGGACAGTGAACGGCAAGCCACTGCCTCTGCCCGGCTTGGCGACCGGGGTACACATCGTTAAGGGGGTGAAGCCCGGATACGAACCGGATACGAAGGAAGTGATGGTCGTGCCGGGGCAAGAAAGGTCCGTAACCTTGCGGATTCAGTACAGACGTCAGTACAAGCGATCGTCTATTGACCTGGTTGATCGTGGCGAAGCCTTCTTGTTCAAGTCAACATCGAGCTTTAATCCCCTTGCTCCGTTCGTTCCGAGCCGGCACACAGAAGCCGATTTGAAGAAGGCCCGAGATCTCTTTAGGAAAGCGTTGAAGGAAGATCCCAACTATGCGAAAGCAGATTTTGATCTCGCCATGGCCTGTCAGTTGCTCTCAGACGAAACGGCCATGCTCCAGGCCTTCCGGGAGGCAATACGGACGGAACCGGAGTACACGGAAGCACGCGTGCAATTTGCGGGCGCCCTAATTGAGGCGGGTGACCCGGACGAAGCGATTCGGCAACTCACGGAAGCCCTCCGTCTGGAACCGAAGGACGACGTGGCCTATTCGCACCTTTCGCGCGCCTACCTTGACAAGGGGATCTGGGGCCGCGCCATCGAATCGGCTGATCACGCAATAATACTCAACCCCCGCAACGAGCAGGCATATCTATGGAAAGCTGACGCACTACGCAGGCAGGCCGCTGAGGACGTCGACCATTCTCATCGTCCGGCCATTTACACCCAGGCTGTCGAGAGCTACCGCAACTATCTGGACTTGACCAATTTTAGCTCGCCTATTCGCGAGAAGCTCGCGTACTATTTTGTCGGCCTCGGGTTGGGCAGCCGCGGGCATGCTGATCGGCAGGTTGTGTATGCGTATCAACACAGCCTTTCATTTATGGGCCTGTGCGATTGCGAGGCCAGGCTTGGTAACCTGCAACGCGCCGGCGATTATTGTCGGCGAGCGATCAAGTATGACCCAGAAGAGCCGCTCGCTCGCTTCTTACTTGGCAATGTGTATCGGGATCTCTTCAATAGGACCAACACCAAGGACTATTTGGTCTATGCACGAGCGAATTACGCGAAGACGGTCCAAATCAATCCAGACCTGGAACTTTCTCGTCATGCCCGCGATTACATCGCCCAGATAGACCGGCTCCTGCCGCTAGTCAAGTGAAGCGGGTGCATTACGGATCAGGGTTCCGCGCGCAGGCGCGGGACTCGAGTCCCATAGCAGCGCCGCTGTTTGGTCAGGTGCAACTTCGTAACGATAACTTCCGCCACGGACCTGATAGAACGGCTCTGTGCGCGAAAGGCCGGGTGTAAGATCACTGAAGATCTTTTCGTAATTGTTGAATTCAGCGCCGTCGGGCGCTTGAGCGCGTGCGTTTACCCATTCCCAGGCGTTACTCACCATGTTGAGGGCCCCATACGGGCTTGCCCCGGACTCATACGCGGCTGCCGATGCCAACGCAGCCTTCGATGTACCATCAAGCGGAATGTTCGCGAGTTCATCTCGGAACGAATCACCCCAAGGATAGATCTGCCCTTTCGCTCCGCGCGCAGCCTTTTCCCATTCGACTGCCGTGGGCAGCCGCTTATTCGCCCAGTGGACAAAGGCTTGAGCGTTGGCGAAGGTTACGTTTACCACTGGATTGTCTGGAGGGGCTTGCTCCGCGCCCGGTGGCTCGGGATAGCCAGTTTCTCTGCAAAACACCAGGTAGGCTTGGTTAGTGACTTCGGTCTTATCGATGTAAAAGCTCTCGACATTAACTGGATGCCGGGTCCTCCTAACGTTGTTTAACCCGGTTTAACCTGCCTCCACAAACACGATATGACCGCTTGGCAATGACAGGAAAGTTGTGAGTGGCCTAAGCGAGTACGCAAGAACAGACAACGCCGCGACAGCCGCCAGGGCCGCGACACGCCTCCGCAAGAGTGTTCCGAGCATCATAAGTACCATGGCCAAGCCTGTGCGGTTCACTATTCCCTCGTCAGAACTATATGGACCAGATAGACCGTCTTCTGCCGCGATTTAAATAACAGTCATCGGCCGAGGCTCCTCGCACATCGGAATCCAATGTCCGGCTTGCGTGCACGCGCCGGGACAGGGGTCGAGTCCCAGAGCAGACGTGGGGCCTCTTCTGTAGAATCCAGAGCAAAGCGATAACTTCCACCACGGATTTGGTAGAACGGTTCGGTAGGCGACAAGGGTGGCTTGAGACCTGTGAAAATGCTCTGGTATTTCGTGAACTCATCACCCGTGGGTGGCGCGGCGGGCGCTTCAATCCACTCCGCCGCGTTACCTATCATGTTGAAGATGCCATATGGACTTGCCCCGCTAGAATATGAAACAGCTGGAGCTAAAGCTGCGAGCTTTGCACTGTCGCGATCCCGTGGAATGTTCGCAAGGTTGTAGTCGAGGGTGTCTCCCCATGGATAGGTCAGACCCTTGGCTCCTCGCGCTGCCTTTTCCCACTCGATCGCAGTCGGAAGGCGCTTTTTTGCCCAACGCGCGAATGCCTGGGCCTCGTCGAAAGTCACGTTGACGACGGGGCTATCGGCCGAAGCAATATCTGCTCCGGTGAGAATGGGAGAATTGGTTTCGCGGCAAAAGATCAGAAAAGCTCGATTTGTCACTTCTGTCTTGTCAATATAAAACCCCTCGACCATAACCGGTTTCCGGTCTCTTCCCACTAGAGCCATGCCTGCGTCAACAAGAACCATGTCCCCGCTAGGAAGGGAAAGGGTCCGCGCTGGATTTCTCTGAGCCCATAGCCACATCACCACAGAAGCAATGGTGATTGCAATGCAGCTTATGATAATCATCCGAGTGCGTGTCGTTTTTCGTGCACCTACCTCGGTGTCTGCTAACGGCGGAACGGTAGCAGTGAGAACCGCCGATCTATGAACCCCAGACAGAGAGGGTGCGATGATCGCGGCCGCAGGATTCGCCGCCGGGGCTTCAGAGTCGCAATCGCGCGAAGTCAGCTCATTACTCACGTCACCCAGCGTAGAAATAAACTCAGCCGCCGTCTGATATCGCAGCTCCCGTGACTTGTCGATCGCTTTCAGGATGACTCGTGAAAGCGATTCCGGAATCTGCAATTCTGGAATTAACTCGTGCGGCGGAACCGCGTTCCCTTCCATGTGTTGCATCATGATCGTATAGAGAGTGTCGCCTTCATACGGCAGCCTCGCCGTCACCATCTGATACAGCACAACGCCGAGCGAATAAAGATCACTGCGGCCGTCGATCTCTTCTCCTACCTTCTTGCCCATGAACTGCTCCGGCGACATATAAAGCGGTGTGCCGACAACCATGCCCGTCATGGTCATGCCGGCCTTGGTCATGCCCGCCGCCTCCCTCAGCTTTGCGATTCCAAAGTCAAGAACCTTGGCATTTTCCAGTCCCTGGTCATCCACAGCCAGAATGATGTTGCCCGGCTTGATGTCCCGGTGGACGAACCCAAGTGTGTGTGCTGCTCCGAGAGCCCGCGCCGCCTGGGTGGCGATACGAACCGCTCGCGCTACGCGCAACGGTCCTTCGGTCTGAAGAACTTCTCCGACGTTTCGTCCTTCCACCAACTCCATGACGATGTATGGACGGCCGTCATCGGTGTAATCGAAGTCGTCGACTCGCACCGCGTTCGGATGTCGTAGTTTGCGGGTTACAACCGCTTCGGTCTGAAACCGCTGCAGGTAATTCGCATCGCCTACGATCGAATCATTGAGGACCTTGATGGCGCAGAACTCGTTGAAAGTGAGGTGGCGTCCCTTGTAGACCGCCCCCATGCCTCCAATGCCTATCCGCGCGATGATCTCGTATTTATTGCGAATGATCATCCCGGGCTGAAACTCCCGGCTACTCTGCAGCCCGGTTTGGTCTGCCGGACAAACGTTGTAGTCATCCGGATAGGTTTTATGGCACGAGGGGCAATATTTCATAGCTTCACCCTGACGAATCCTGTTTTGGGCCGGCGAGCACGCAATAGAAAAGAATGCTCATGCAGAACCCGCAGCATGTCAAGAGCTTGCCACCCAGCTCTTCAAACGCAGAGAATGGTTTTGGTCAACAAACGGCGATCAGAGACCCTTTCTTCGGTATGCTCCTTCGCCTCAATTTCATCTTGCCTGTCGCTTCTTTCGTCCTGACAACGGCATTGGTTCCGGCTCAAAAGCCTGGCTTCGACGCACTTTGCCGCAAGCTCCCGTTTGATACAACCTATCCCGGTTGAAAAACGAGGCCGGCGTTGTCCCTCTGTGCGCTGGCGACACGAGCGCTACCGACACTCTGCCCCAACGTCTCTTTTACTATCCGCCGTTCCTGTCGCTGGCGAATTCGTACTGAGGCAGTAAAACGGCCGAGATTCGCGGAACGCGTTGCAGTGAAGAGCTCCAAGACGAACGATTTTATTCCGAGTCCTCGCCAACGATGACCTGGATATCGAAGAAGCGCTCGCGCTTGAAAAACTCAGGCAGTTACAGGCGTTTGGTATAGGCCTCGACAGTGAGAATTCCAGCGAAAGGAGCGCAGATTCGCGACGGGTCGTGACACGGACGTATCCGGCATTCGTCCTTCGAGTGAGTGATGGGAACGATGGTGGTTGTAGTAGTTCCTGAAATCGAGGAGTTTATGCCCCAGATCTGCACTCGTTCAGAACAACATGTGATCCAAATATTCGCGCCGCAATCTCCGCTTGATGAAATTGAGAGCGCGCGGCTCCTTGAAGCGCGGGAGGAAGGCCCTGTACACCTCGGCCATGCCTCCTTCGCCGACCCAGTCAGTGATCCTGTATTTCTTGCAGACGACCGTCCCCTCGGCCCATCCGCAATCAGCGGAAGGCTTCCGTCATCCGGGCAGCGTATAACCTTTGTCGGGAAGCCCAATTGGCAGGATGGATACCGTTTCATGAACAATCAACCCCTTGGGAGCTAACTAATAAACATACACGGTTGCGGCCAGATGTCTGATGGAATCCCCTAACTCGGGGGCTCACAGTCAAGCGTGATGTCGATCACAGACGTGATGAATAACTAGCTTTAGATTCAGACTTCTTACACACGCAGCTAACCGGCGTCAATTTCGAAATCAAATATGCTGGCAATGATTCTAGGGGAAATCCCTTGTATACGTACGGCTATAGCTGTACCGGGGCGTGTTGTTCCCGCTAGGCACACGAAAGGGGGAAGTCGTCTCTCGCTCTCGGCGGATTTTTCGACCGGCAGGTGTCAAGCTGCACTTAACGACCGGTGTCGTGTTTCACCGAGTAGCTGGTCCCCATTGCTGGGGGCCAGCCCTCTCAGAACCGGACGTGACAGTTTCCCGTCATCCGGCTCAGGCCCTTCGAACGCCTCTTTCAGGGAGACGCGGTTTCGATACGGAAAGACGTTGGCGATGAACCCTGTCGTGGCACTCTGGATGTAGCAGAACGCGGTTATCTGCACTCGTAGAACCACCCCGGCTCAACTGTTCAATCTCGCCGCCGAGATGATAACGGCGCTGATCTCGCGCAACGCGTGCCATGATGTGAGCGTTCTTGACCAGACAGGTCGGACCTGGGTTGGTAGCCTCAACTTCTAGAGTCCGTCACACCCAGACGAAACTGTGGAGTTGTAACCTAGCTTGCGCCATCGAGTGGTTCGGCCGATGAGTAAGACCATGACGTACCTGGTGACTAAACTGTGCCTCCTCTGCAAAAGACACCTGACCAAGCAATTACCTACCGAAACGGTAACGTGCTGGTGCGGTAGGCATGTTTGGCAGGGATAGATCCAGTGACAGGCCATCGCCCACTTGATACTAGCGCGAAATCTATCCGGTGCCGGGAGATCGAAGCCAGTGCCAAAAGGAGATTCCCATGTTATTGATCTTGCTCACTATTATCCTGGTGCTCGCGTTCGGCGGCGGTGGTGGCTATTACGGATATCGGAGATGGGGAACGGGGGGAGGCGTGGGAATCCTCGGGCTGGTCCTGGTCATTCTGGTGTTCTTGTATGTGGTCGGCGGACTGCCTCATATGGCTTATTGAGAGCGGATCGGCGCTTGAACACCTCTGGGGCGTCGCCTCGCTGCTCAAATCCTTCTCTTAAGGGCCGGAGGAGCGATCCGTCGACAAAGTGCCGAACAACGACACGCAAGTCAAGCACTCAAGCGTTGCGGCGAATTTCGTTGAGTGATGGACCATACTGAGCTCCTCTCGGCGTTACGCCCAAAATACGCCCTCGTCCTGAAGTGCTCTCCGCACGACAACGACCTCAGGATCATTTATCAGCAGCACGAGGATCGTCACTTGACCGATTTGTGTCAGAGGTTTCAACTCGGGTCCATCCCAAACGAAATGTTCTGCCCATCGGTCGCGTCGAGGATGGAAGAGGCGAACAACTTCTCCGCTGCTCGGATCTATCCCAGCAACGTTCGGTCCCTTGAAGCGGTTGCAATGGATACAAGCGAGGGCGAGATTCTCAAGTTCTGCTTTGCCCCCGTGTTGCCGTGCAACGATGTGATCTATCTGGAAGGGTGCTGGGTGAAATGCCGAAGGCAATTGACAGTATTCACAGCGAGCGTCGGCTCGCTGCCAAACCCGGCGGATGAAATCAGCGTCCAATGTGTCTGATTATTGACTGGAGCGCTGCAAAGCACGGCGTCCTTTGGATTGGATGACGGCGAGGAGGTTGCCGACATGGACATAGCTGTCGAGTTCGGCTTGTTCTTGACTCGTCAGCTTTCCTTGACGAGCCAACTCGGATAGCTCGTTCATACGTGCGATATCGCGCTCGCCAAAACGAATCGACAATAAGTATTCGGCTGCGCCGCGCGACAACTGATCTTCCTCCCCCATCTGAATCAGACGGGAGAGGATTGCCGCTTCGGTATTGGAGCTAGTGACCTGGGAGCTCATTTCGCCTCTCTTAGTTAATTGTGCCACCGCCAGATAATCATGTCACGGAAAGACTGACTTCACGAAGAAATAGCGAACTCTCACCCCCTCATTCAAATACCAGCGCGTCATTGACTGCATTCTTAAGATCCTGCTCCGACCCAAGATACCGCTCTGTCGTCAGGATCGACTCATGCCCCAGCAGAAACTGAATTTGTTCCAGCTCCCCGCCCTTGGCACGGCATAGCTTCGCGGCCGTGCGCCGAAGATCATGCGGCGCCAGCTCGCCGATCCCGATCTGCGCTGCGTATTCACGCACGAGCTGCCACACCGCGCGCTCGGTCAACGCGAGCTTGCCCACTCGGCCGTTCGCGAGCACACGCCGGAAGATCGGTCCTTCCTCAATTCCCGCCGTATCGAGCCACCCATCAATCAGTTGCTTCACCCACAGCGGCACCGCCACCGAGCGAGTCTTGTTTCCCTTCCCCAGGAAATCCAGAAATACCCAACGGCCGTCGCGCATCGTCAGATGCTCGCAGTTCATCCGCGACAATTCCCCGCGACGCAGCGCGCACGTCACCAGCACCCCGAGCAGCGCCCGGTCCCGCATGCCGCGAATGCTGTGCGGATTCGGCGCCTGCAGTAATGTCCGGGCTTCTTCCCACGCCAGCCACCGCCCCAGGCGTCTGCCCTTTTGTTTCACGCCGGCGACCGTGACAATCGCTTGCGCCGTCTCGCTGTCCACGTAGCCACAGCGCTGCGCTTCGGTCGCCAGCTTGCGCAGGGCCGCGAGGCGTTGATTGATGGTCGACGGCGAGAACTTCATTGCCCCGAGCCAGGTGACGTAGCCCTGCACCGACTCGCGCGAGACGGCGCGGCCCGCCGCCCAGACAAAGAATTGTTCGAGGGCGTAGCGATAGGCTTCGCGGGTGTAAGGCGACCGCACGGCTTGGCCGACCAGCTGCTTCGCCCACTCGATGCGGTCCATGCCGGCCTCGGGAGCCACCAGCACCAGGTCAGCCGCCAATGGGTCCTCCTCTTCTTCCTCTTCGGGAAAGAGGCCAGTTCCCTTCCCCTCGGCGCTCCGGCCACCCCTTGACCGGATAGGACTGGACAACTTTCAGATCATCGTCCATGATGGTCTCCGGGATGGAGCCCGCAGGCAGCGGTCATGCGTACACCCAAAGGCTGGAAACCAGGAAACGCCCCTGGGGGCGACTTCGACGACGACGTTTTCTGGGCTTTCCCCAGATTTGGGGTGAGGATGGCGGTTTTTCCGGGATTTCGGGGCATACGGATGTCGTTTTTCCCTATTGGGTAGAGTGCGTTTGCTGACTCTAAAGGATTTGTCCGTCTCCAGACCAGCCAAATTTTCGCTTCATTGCGTATAGTTTTCCCTTCATTAATAGAGTGCGCGTGCCGCATTCTGTCTGCGAAAAACACCGTTACACTCTTGATTCTACATAACTTCCCTTCTACCCACGTCGGCGGTGTTTTGCTTTAGTCAGTATAGTTTCTCCAAATTTTTCTTTAATTCGTATAGTGGGAGAAAAAACTCTTTGGTGTGGAAAACCGAACTGGACCAGATTCCCGAGGCTGCTTGGAAACTCGCTGTGGGCCGGGAGCGGATCATTGCTCCTCTGGCCGACCGAGACCACGTCACACAGTCGGAGATTGAAGAGGCAGGAGTGGCACTTCGACTGCGTCCCGCGATGGTTTTCCGCCTGCTTGCCCGCTACCGTCGAAAACGTTGTACCAGCGTTCTCGCGCCCGAGCCGCGCGGGCGCAAATCCGGCAGCCGTGTCCTCGACCCGAGTCTCGAGAAACTCATTGAGGCGGCGATAAAAGACTTCTACTTGAGGCGAGAAAAACCATCGCTCGCAAGCCTGCATCGAGAAGTTCAGCAGACGTGTCACAAGGCCGGCGCGACGCCTCCCTCATACAAGGCGATTCAGTCGCGCGTCCTAGACTTGGATCCACGGGAGGTAATTACGCGACGCATGGGTCCAAAGCAAGCGGTTCAGCTGCTCACCCCCGTAAAGGCAGGATTGCATGTGAAAGAACCGCTGCAACTCTTGCAAATGGATCACACTTTGGTTGATGTCGTGGTAGTCGACGAGGTTGATCGCGAACCGATCGGCAGACCCTGGTTAACTTTGGCCATTGACGTTGCGACTCGGGCGGTGCCGGGATTTCACCTGAGTTTGGAGGCTCCCAGCGCAACATCGGTTGCACTTGCTTTGAGCATGGCGGTGTTGCCAAAGAACAAGTTCCTGGCCGCTCAGCACGTTGACTTCGACTGGCCCTGTCAAGGTTTGCCGAAAGCAGTTCACCTCGATAACGCGCGTGAGTTCCACTCCAACGCTTTGAAGCGCGGCTGTGAGGAACATGGCATCGAGATCACTTTTCGGCCCCCTGGGCGGCCGCACTTTGGAGGACACATTGAGCGTTTGATCGGCACGATGATGGGACAAGTGCATTTGTTGCCTGGAACCACCTTCTCATCCATCGCGGCTCGCGGGGACTATAAACCGGCCGACACGGCAGTGATGACCATGCGAGAGTTGGAGCGCTGGCTCACGCTGCAAGTCACTGGAATCTATCATCGCAGCCTTCATCGCGGATTGGGACGATCACCACAGCAGGCGTGGAATCAAGCCAGGAAGTCTCCGGCCCAGGTTCGCATGCCATACAGCGAGCAGCAATTCTATATCGATTTTCTCCCTTACGAACGTCGCGTCATTCGCCGCGATGGAATTCGAATGTTTAACATTTTCTACTGGACGGATTCGTTGACAACTCTGCTGCGCCGGTCCCACAACGTCTATGCCGTTCATTACGATCCCCGGGATTTGTCCCGCGTCTACGTCAAGGATCGTCAGAACGAATTCATCGAAGTTCCTTACCGCCACGATCCTTCATTCCGATCACTCTCGAAGAACAACGCTGGGCTACCCGCAAAATCCGTAGCGAGAATGCGGCGGTCAACGAACAGGCAATGTTCAGGGCGATCGCGCTAAGGCGGGAAATGGTCGAGGATTCTCAGAAAAAAACAATGCGCACACGGCGTAGCCACCAGAAAACGGCATACGCACTGCAGTCCACCGTGCCGGAATCTTCGACGCAGAGCACCGAGGAAGGTCCGGAAATTATTGGCCCCGTCCAACCGTACAAGGTCGAGATTTGGGAATGACAAGCGAACTCGGACACCTGCTTCCGGAACTCCGCCACGAAGCCACGCTCAGCAATGATGAGCGTATCCGCCGTATTCAGTTGGACCGTTGGATAAGTTATCCAAAAGCTGAAGTTATCCTGGCACGAATGTCAGATCTGCTGGCATACCCTCCTCACGACCGCATGCCGGCCCTGTTGATATACGGCGGTGCGGGCATGGGGAAAACAAAAATCCTCCGCAAGTTCATTCGCGACTACCCTGCTGCCTTCGACGATTCGGTCGGTATTACTCACATGCGAGTCATCCACAAGCAAATGCCACCGGAACCTGACGAAAAGAGCTTCTACGAGGGGTTACTGGATGCTCTGGGCTCTCCCACAAACCACTACCACACCGTCGCCCAGTTGCGTCGCATCGCCAGGGACCTTCTGCAGTTCGTCAAGGCACGGACTCTCATCATCGACGAGTTGCATTCGATGCTGGCCGGCACGCATCGCCAGCAACAAATCTTGCTCAATACTCTCCGATTTCTCGCCAATGACATCAAGTTGCCATTGATCTGCGCTGGGACAGGAAATGCGAAGCGGGCATTGATGACCGACCAGCAACTGGCCGACCGCTTCGAAATCATCGAGTTGTCGCGCTGGCGTAATGATGAGGCTTTTAATCGGCTGCTGGCTAGTTTCCTTGGACTTCTGCCTTTGCGACAGCAGTCCGACCTGCTGGCTCCTGCCGTCCGCAAGGCCTTGCTTGACCATAGCGACGGAGTGACCGTACGCATTGTTCGGCTGATCGAAGCGCTGGCCATTGACGCGATTCGATCCGGACGCGAACGAATCGACATGGAGAGTTTCAGCGTTGTCCCCTCACTGCCATTGCTGCTTTCCATGGAGGATCGATCCCACGCCGGCATTTCCTGAGGACAGCGGGCATGGTTCCAGTCGTACTGCGACCCTATTCCGGAGAGATCCTCTACTCATGGTTGGCACGAATGGCCGCCGTGTATGGCATCGACCACTCTGATCTACTTGGCTTTCCGACCAATCCCTGGGACCTCCTGGCCGCCCCTGCCCCGGAACCTCTTCGTAGACGGGTAGCGGGGATCAGCGTCTGCGGGACCTTCTATTACTTGTGCAGCGTTCTGGATGGTTACAGTCGTTCTATCGTGCACTGGGACCTGCGAGAGTCGATGAGGGAAACCGACATCGAGGTAATTCTCGAACGAGCTAAGGAGCTGTGGCCAGAAGCAAAACCGCGGATCATCTCCGACAATGGGCCGCAGTTCATCGCCCGAGACTTCGAGGAGTTCATTCGAATCTCCGGCATGACACACGTCCGAACTTCACCTTACTATCCCCAATCGAATGGCAAGCTGGAAAGGTGGCACAAGTCGCTAAAGGTCGAGTGTATTCGACCACTGACCCCGCTGACGGTGGATGATGCGCGGCGGCTGATTCAAAGCTACGTGGATCATTACAATACTGTTCGATTGCACAGTGCTATCGGTTATGTGCCCCCGCAAGCTATGCTAACGGGGCGGCAGGCTGAGATTCACGCCGAACGCGACCGGAAACTGGAGGAAGCCCGCCGGCAGCGTCAAGTGCGACGACTGACAGCAGAAGCGAACAGGCATGATGGCCGGGGTTAACCCTCAGGTGTAAACGACATGGACGACGCAATTACGATTGAAACAGATATGTTCGAACA
>Ga0209067_10000654_pt1 | contig 21772 bp, 11 predicted proteins | sample ColStrG_CSR_2013_FD_187199 | JGI IMG/M metagenome (GOLD analysis project Ga0209067, IMG submission 187199) | Freshwater sediment microbial communities in response to fracking from Pennsylvania, USA - Cold Stream Run_MetaG_CSR_2013 (SPAdes)... | ecosystem: Environmental > Aquatic > Freshwater >...
CGACAGCATCATGCGCGAGCCCAGTCCCTGACCACTGAATTCATCGGCCACCACCAAAGAAAACTCACAGCTGCTTTTATCCGGATTGGTGACGTAGCGCGAAACCGCAATAATCTTTTCGGTTTCGCTAAAGCCACCTTCCGGATTCACTGTGCGTTGCGGATAGATTGCCACCATGGCCATTTCGCGGTCATAGTCAATCAGCGTAAAGCGCGCCAGCATGCGGTCCGGCAGTTCCCGCATCGATGAGATAAAGCGGAAATAGCGGCTTTCCTGTGACAGGCCGCGCACCAGGTCCTGCAGCATCTGGGCATCATGCGGGTGCAGCGGGCGGATTCTGTAACGGCTGCCGTCACGCATCGGCCATTCCGTTTCCCGGTCTGACGGATACGGCAAAATCGCCAGATGTTCGTAATTATTGGCCGCTGCGGTCTGTTCCACCACGATGCGCGCGTCCACTGCCAGAGCGCCGGTCGCATCCACGATTAGCGGGTTGATATCCATCTCCTTGAGCTGGGGCAGGGCGCACACCATTTCCGAGACCCGCAGCAGTATCCGTTCCACGGCATTGCGATCGGCTTCCGGAGCACCGCGCCAGACGCCGAGCGTTTCGGCGGAACGAACCCGGTCGATCAGACGGTGTGCCAGGAACTGGTTCAAAGGTGGCAATTCAATAGCCCGATCAGCAATCAGTTCAATCATCGTACCGCCGGCGCCGAATGAAATGGCCGGTCCAAACTGTTCGTCGGTCCGGACACCGATATACAGTTCGCGGCCATCCGGTTTGCCGGACATGTTCTGCACCGTCACGCCGTTAATTTTGGCATGCGGTTTTAACCGGGCGACGGTGGCCATCATGTCCAGCCAGGTATCGCGCACGCCGGTCGCATTGTGAATATTCAGTGCCACGCCCTGCACATCGGATTTGTGCACGATATCGGATGAATCGATTTTGAGTGCGACCGGATAACCAAGCTGATTGGCCACCAGTATCGCCTCATTGGCTGAACGTGCCAGTATCGTTTTGGTGACCGGAATGTGGAACGATGACAGCAACGCTTTCGATTCCATTTCGGTCAGCACCTTGCGTCGTTCCGCCAGAATGTTTTCGATCAGGATGCGCGCACCTTTGATGTCCGGCTGGGCCAGTTCCGACAGGGAAGAGGGAACCTGATGCAACAATTGCTGGTTTTGGTGAAACGAGGCGATATTGTTAAAGGCATCCACCGCGGCTTCCGGGGTGCGGAAAGTCGGTATCGATGCCGCGTTCAGTATGCTGCGACCGGCTGCCACCTGCTCGTCACCCATCCAGCAGGTGATCAGCGGCTTGCCGATGGTGGGCTGCAGATCAGCCAGCACCTGTGAAATGGCGCTGATATCGACATGCGGTTTGGGTGACAGCAGCACGAGAATGCCGTCGATATCACGACTGGCCATGCAGGCCTGTATCGCGGAACGGTAATTTGCAGCATCCGCGCTTTCGTCCAGATCGATAATATCGGCCACGCTGGCCTGTGCAGACAGAAGCGGCAACAGTTTTGCTCCCGCCTCGGCAGACAGTTTGCCCAGCTTGAGATCGAGTTCGCTGACCCAGTCGGCGGCCAGAACGGCTGGTCCGCCGCCGTTGGAAATGATCGCCAGTCGCGCGCCGGTCGGGAGATAGCGTGCTGACAGGCATTTCACGGCAGAAAACAGCTGCACGAACGTGCGTACCCGGACAGCGCCGGCCCGTTTCAGTGCCGCGTCGAAGACATCATCGCTGGCCACCAGTGCGCCAGTGTGGGTCAAAGCGGCCTGCGACCCGGCCGGTTGTCGTCCGGCTTTCAGAACAATTACCGGTTTGGCGCCGGCTGCTGCGCGCAGGGCACTCATGAAACTGCGCGCATTGCGCACACCTTCCAGATACACCACGATGCTCTGGGTGGCCGAATCTTCAGCCAGGAAATCCAGCACCTGGGCAATATCAACCACGGTGTGGGCGCCCAGCGAGACGACCGCAGAAAAGCCGACGCCGTTCGAGCTGGCCCAGTCCAGTATTGAAGTGGTGACCGCGCCGGATTGTGACACCAGTGCCGTTGCGCCTTTTTGGGTCAGTCGTCCCAGTGTGCTGGCATTCAGGTTTTGGTGCGGACGCTGGAAGCCCATGCAGTTCGGGCCCAGCAGATACAAGCCGTAGCCTTGTGCAATGGTCTGCAGTTTTTTGGACAGGGTTGCGTCAACGCCGCGCGAGATGACCAGCGCTGCCTTGCAGTGTATGCTGCCGGCGACTTCCAGCGCCGCGATCAGCTGGGCATTGGGCAGTGCGATGATGGCCAGGTCAACCCGGGATTTCACCAGATCGCCCAGCGTTCCGCTCATGCCGATATCGAGATAGGTCAGTGGTCCGGTGTACCCGCCGCTTTTGAAATGCTCGACCAGCAGCCGGGCCTCATCACTTGCCGGTTCGGTATCGGCCTTGCAACCAGCGAATACGACAATGGATTTGGGAGAAAACAGCGGGCTGAGGTAATGCTTGTCCATGCGATTTCCAGTTCTTTAAAATTCAATCCGCGCCGATCAGGGCTTTTACGTGCGCAGCCGCGCTGCGCCCCAATGCTGAAAGGACATAACCACCTTCCAGACAGGAAACGATCCGTCCTTGGGCATGGCGTTTGGCAACCTGCACAATCTGTTGTGTTACCCACGCAAAATCGGCTTCCACCAGACCGAGGTTGCCCATGTCATCTTCGCGGTGCGCATCAAAACCGGCTGAAATAAACAGCATTTCCGGTTTGAACTGTTCGAGTGCCGGCAACCAGTGCTGTTCCACTGCTGCGCGAAATGCCTTGCCACCTGCCCGTGAGGGCAGGCCAATGTTGACCATGTTCGGGCCTTTTGGATTGGTGCCGGAAAATGGATAGATACCGGTTTCAAAGCTCGAGCACATCAATACCCGTTGGTCCTGACATAAAATGTCTTCGCTGCCATTGCCGTGATGGACGTCAAAATCAATCAAGGCAACCCGCTTCAGGCCATGCACTTCGAGGGCATGCAGAATGCCGACGGCGACGTTGTTGAAAAAGCAGAATCCGCCGGCCGCAGCCCGTTCGGCGTGGTGACCGGGTGGGCGTACATTGCAAAATGCCACGGCCGCCTTGCCAGTGGCAACCAGATCGCAGCCCAGCACGGCCGCTCCGGCTGAACGCAACGCGGCCTGATAACTGAACGGATTCATTTGGGTATCCGGATCGATGTGCTCGTATCCTTGTGCTGGTACCCGTTCGGCAAGCTGGCGGATATACGACAGGGTATGGGCGCGCGACAGTTGCACTTCCGTGGCCAGTGGTGCTTCATAGGAATCCATAAAATTCAGCAGTCCGGAGACCAGAAGCTGGTCCTGTACCGCGCCGATTCGTTCCGGGCACTCGGGATGCTGATGTCCCATTTCGTGCCTGATGCAGTCTTGGTGTGAAATATAAGCCGGCAACATCGGATTCCTTCGTTGGAGTGCGGATTTGTCCATTCTATAAGATCATGCGCAACAATCATTGCACAATATCAAATCAGAGTGATTCATACCCAAATAACAAGCTATTTTCTTGAATTGGCTCATCCCCGATCATTTTTTTCAAATTGAGCCCGAAAATTTACAAAAAAAATAACTTGGAAGCTTGTATGACAGACATCGGTGGACTAGCCTGTTATAGGTTGGGGCGATGTCTGCCCGCCTAAAAACAATCTTTCTAAATAATGTCAATCGAATAACCATGGCCGTCGATCTATTTATCCTGAATGATGACCTTGCGACCCTTGAAGCGAACCTGTCTTCGCATGAGGGCGTCAGCCGCATTGTCGCGCTGGTCGAACTGTCGTGGTACCTGCGCCAGCGCGACTGCGATCGGGCATTGCAGCTGGCCGATGAAGCGCAACTGCTGCTGAATTCCCAGCCGGGATCGGATCCGGAAATGATACGCTGCCGGGCCCGCATTCTGTTACTGCGCGCGTCCATTAAAACGTTGTTTATGGAATTTGATCAGGCCGAGCAGCTGGCGTATGACGCCATCACGCAATTCAATCTGATTGGCGATGCGAACGGAGTCGGGGACTGCAACTGGGTACTGGCCATGTTGTGGAATGACCGCGGCAATTCTCCGCAGATTGAGGCAGCATTGAACCTGGCACTGGTCAATTACAAATCCACCGGTGACCGGCAACGTATTGATACGGTCCGGGCCCGCCTGTTGTCGAATGAAGCGTTTATCGATGCGGTGCAGGCCGGCAGCAAGCTGGTACAAAAGTTCCCTGATCATATTCAATGGCCGGAGCCGGTCCAGACCTGGATTTTGAGCGCCAAAGCCAATATTGCTGCACTGACCGACAATCCGGGCGCGGCGATCAAGTTTGATCTGCAGGCGTACTACACCGCCAGTCATTGCGGGCAAAATTCACAGGCGCTGCTGTGCGCCAATAATGCGTCAGAAGGCTTCGCAACGCTGGGCGATCTCGACTCAGCGCTGGAGTGGAGTGATCGGGCGCTGTCGCTGGCGCGGCAGTTCAACTGGCCTGCCAGCACATCGATTTGCCTGATGCAGTCGGGTGATGTTCTGCGCATCCTGAACCGGTTTGACGAGGCGCGGATTCTGATGCAGGAAGCGCTGGTGCAGGTCAAGGGGCAGGCCGGTTCACGCAGTCACCAGAATTTACTGATGCGGCTTGGCCAGCTGGCCCTGGATCTGGGTGCGTATCAGGAAGCACTGCATCGTTTCATTCAGCTGGAACATTCTCTGGAAGGTCAGCGCACCACCGATATGCTGATCGACGCATGGCGTGGTCAGGCCTCGGCGTTGGCACAACTGGGCCGGGCCGGTGATGCCGCAGGCAAGGCAAGGAAGGCGCTGGACCTGGCGACCGAAAAAGGCCAGATCGACAAACAGATCAACATCCTGCGCATCTTCGCAGAATTGCACCGTGATTTTGACCTGCCTGCACCACCGGAACTGGTGGAAGGTACCGCAGCACTGCATTACCTGATCAAGGCGCGCACCATTGCCGAATCGATTGGCGGCTACCTGATTCCAGCCGATCTGCTGTCCCAGATTGCTCTCGAATACGAAAAATGTGGCGATTTCAAGGCCGCGTACAGAAGTGAAGTCGCTGCCAGCGCCGAGCGCAACAAGTCGCGCGGTGATGAGGCGCAAAAACGCGTTCTGTCCATGCAGATTCGGGGTGACATGGAAAAAGCGCGGGCCCAGATCGAACAACACGTCAGACTGACCGAAACACTGCAGGAGACCAATAACACGCTGGAAACGCTGGGTTTGATCGGACGCGAAATTACGGCCAGTCTGGACGTGGCCGCAGTCTGTGAAGCGCTGCACCGGCACGTGGATCGTCTGCTGGATTCGGCCTCGTTCATTATTTACCTGCTGGATGAAGAACACCAGTTATTGAAAATGGTATTTGGTATTGAAAATGGCCAGCCCTATGAAAGGATACAGTTCAATCTGGATCATCCGACATCGGTCGCGGTACGCTGTGCGCGCGAGCGGCGTGAAATTGTGGTTGACCAGGTTCATGAATCTTTGCCGATCCGAATCATTCCGGGCACGTTGGAAGTCAAAAGCATGTTGTTCTCGCCACTGGAAGTGGGGCAACGGCTGCTGGGAGTGATGTCGATACAGTCCCAACAGGACAATGCTTATGGCGAACGCGAGTGTTCCATTTTCAGAACCTTGTGTGCTTACGGCGCAATTGCGCTGGACAATGCCCGAGCCTATGAGGAAGTCGAGACTGCCCGGCGTCAGGCTTCCCAGCACGAACAGGAACTGCGGATTGCGGCGATTGCCTTTGACTCTCAGGAAGGCATGTTTATTGCCGACGCCGATTTCAAAATTTTGCGTGTTAACCGCGCCTTCAGCAAAATTACCGGCTATGAACGTGACGAGGTAATTGGCGCGCCACCGATGATGTTCAAATCGGAACGGCATGACAGTGATTTCTATCACATCATTACGCTCACTCTGAACAACCTCGACAGCTGGCAGGGAGAATTGTGGATCTGCCACAAAAAAGGCCACACCTTTCCGCTTTGGCTGTCGATCACGGCAGTGCGTTCTGCCGACAACGTGGTGACGCATTATGTGTTTTCTCTGATCGATATTACCGAACGCAAACTGGCCGAAGATGAAATCCGCAATCTTGCCTTTTATGATTCGCTCACCAAATTGCCGAACCGGCGACTGCTGACCGAGCGGTTGCGGCATGCGCTCATTACCAGTGAGCGCAGTGCCAACTCGGGCGCACTGATCTTTATCGATCTGGATAATTTTAAAACGATCAACGATACGCGCGGTCACGATGTCGGTGATTTGTTACTGGCCGCCGTAGGGCAGCGCCTGGAAGCCTGTCTGCGCCAGAGCGATACGGCAGCCCGGCTGGGCGGGGATGAATTTGTGGTATTGCTGGAGGGCTTGAATGTCGCGATGATGGAGGCTGCCGAATCGGCCGAAGTGGTCGCGCAGAAAATTCATGCCGCACTCAATCAACCGTATACGCTGCAGGGCAAACTGCATCACAGTTCGCCCAGTATCGGGGTCTGCCTGTTTAACGGCCTGGATGAGAGTGCCGATGATCTGTTGAAACAGGCCGATCTGGCGATGTATCAGGCCAAGGCGGCCGGCCGTAACACGATCCGTTTCTTCGATCTGAAAATGCAGGAAGCAGTCGATCGGCATGCAGCACTGGAATATGACTTGCGTCAGGCACTGGAACATGAACAGTTTGTGCTGCATTACCAGATTCAGGTCGATCTGGCCGGGCGCATCATCGGTGCCGAGGCGCTGATACGCTGGCAACATCCGGAGCGCGGCATGGTCTCACCGGCTGAGTTCATTCCGCTGGCTGAGGAAACCGGCCTGATTGTAACGCTGGGTGAATGGATTTTGAATGAAGCCTGCGCGCAACTGACCCGCTGGGCACAGGACCCGGCGACGGCGCATCTGACACTGGCGGTGAATATCAGCGCACGTCAGTTTCATGACAAGAATTTTGTGATTACCGTCATGCAGGCCCTGCAACGTCAGCACACCAATCCGGGCCGGCTGAAATTGGAGCTGACCGAATCAATGCTGATTGATGATGTGGAAAAAATTATCGGGAAAATGAAAACCCTGATGGATCAGGGCGTGCATTTTTCACTGGACGATTTTGGAACCGGCTATTCCTCCCTGTCCTATTTGAAGCGCCTGCCGCTGGAGCAGCTGAAAATTGACCAGTCGTTTGTGCGCGATATTTTCCTCGACGCCAACGATCGGGCGATTGTGCATGCGATCGTCACGCTGGGAAAAAATCTCGGGTTATCCGTGATTGCAGAAGGGGTGGAGACGGAACAACAGCGCCAGTTTTTGAAGTCGATCGGCTGCAATGCGTTCCAGGGCTACCTGTTTGGCAAACCCGTTGTCGCTGAGGTGATGCGGGTGGAAGGGTTTACCTTTGAACCTGTTGTTGATGGTTAATTTAATTCCGTCATTCCCTCTTTCGAGGGAATGACGGTGCCCGAGTTGTGGTTCGTACTCGGTATAGATCTAAATCGTTACCGGCGCCTCACAAGGCACAGTCAGCGTAATCACGGTCCCGCTCCCAAGGGTCGAATCGACTGCAATACTTCCCCCCAGCAGCGTCGTGGCAATCCGGTGGCAGATGTTGAGGCCAATGCCGGATCCGCCCTGTCCCATCTTGGTTGTAAAGAACGGATCAAACACCCGGGAAAGATTGGCCGGTTCGATACCGACCCCGTCATCCGAAATCGTCAGTACCACCTGTTTTTGCTTTTGCAGACCGGCTTCCCGGATCAGATCCTCGGAATGTGCCACAATTTTTATCTGACCGGAGTCACGTCCCTGAAAAGCATGGCGTATGCAGTTGGTCAGGATATTGTTGATCACCTGTTCCAGCAGGCGCGGAAAATTGTCCATCTGGATTTTTTCCGGGATATCAATCGAAATCTTCCAGGGCACGTTGTTCAAGCCGAGCCGGAAGGTCGAGACGGAATTGCCGACCAGCGTGTGCAGTTCAAACTTGCTGCGGTTTTCGGCAATCTGGTCGATCGACATCTGTTTGAAATTGCCCACCAGATTCAACGCGCGTTCGACACTGCGGTTGGCAATATCCATCAGGGAGTTGCTGTCCTTGATGTATTCCTGCATTAACTCGCGGGTCAGGTTGCCTTTTTCAAATGTGGCGGTAATTTCCTGTATGCGGTCGCGCATGGTGCTGGTCGCCATCTTCAGGTTGCCCAGTGGCGTATTGAGCTCATGGGAAACACCGGCTACGATGGGGCCGAGGGCCGACAGCTTTTCGGTCTGTAGCAGATTGGCGCGCATGGTGCGCAATTCGATCAGCGCTTCTTCCAGCAACTGTTCACGTTCATGCAGGTGCTGATAATGCCGCACCCGGTTCAACAGGATATTGTCATCGATCGGTTTGGTCAGATAATCGACGGCGCCGATCGCATAGCCACGGCTGACAAATTCGTCGGATTTGAACACTGCAGTCAGAAACACGATAGGAATATCGCGGGTGCGGTCCGTCATCTTCAGAATTTCGGCCGTTTCGTAGCCGTTCATCAGTGGCATCTGCACATCGAGCAAAATCAGGTGGAAATTGCGTTCCGTAGTCAGACGCAGTGCATCCTCGCCGGATGTGGCCTCGACAATCTCGGTATTCGACAGATTGCCGATGATTGATCTGACCGTAAACAGATTGTTGACATTGTCATCCACCACAAGAATCAAAAACTTTCTTGGCATCTCTGTTTCCCCGATATAAATGATATTTTCGTATTTAGTTGTTACATTGCACTAAATTAATCGATGTCGTCAACCGATACCTGAAACGATTGACGGCCTCAGTGTTTTTTCGAACACCATAAGGCCGCCATGTTGCTAAGAACATCATAATCTACCGGCTTGGACAGATAATCATCTGCGCCCGTTTCCAGAATGTTTTGACGATCTTCCGGCATGGCTTTGGCACTCAGCGCGATGATCGGCGTGTGCGCAAGTTTCGGATTGGCGCGAATGGCTGCGATGGTCTGGTAGCCATCCATCTCCGGCATCATGATGTCGGTAATGACGATGTCCACCCGCTCAAATTCCAGCAATTCCAGCGCCCGTCGTCCGTTGCTGGCATTGAAGACGCGCGCACCTTCCTGTTCCAGCGCTGCAGTCAGTACAAACAGGTTGCGGATATCGTCATCGACTACCAGCACTATTTTCCCCGCCAGCAGTTTGGTTTTTCTTGGGGCGGCAGCTGCCGGTGGCGGAATGTGTTCCTCCTGGTGGATTTTGCGCAGCAGCCGTTCGGTATTTTCCAGCAGACGCTGTTGCGAGGTGGGAGCCGTCGCAATAATGCTGTCGGTGTAGGCGCGCAGCTGGCCCTCTTCATCGTCGCTCAGATTGTCGGCACCGTAAAACAGCAATGGCATGCCGGAGTTGGCGCCGCGCGCCAGTCGGGCAATGGCGAGTGCCTCCGGTACGCTCAGTTCGGTCATGTTGACGATCAATGCCCCCCAGGGTTGCTGTTCCAGTTCTGACAGCAGACCAGGGCCGTTCACGGTCTGCCGGATGTTGCGGTTTTCACCTGAAAAGTGTGACTGGATCAATTGCAGTACATCGCTGTTGAGGGCATCGCGCACCGCTACGATCAGAATGCCGGCCTGCGACTTGTTTTCGAACGCAGACAGCAGCAGCCGTTCGGCAGCCGCGATCTGGTCCTGATCGGCCGGTTTCTGGATGTAACCGACAATGCTTTCCCGGCCGGCCATCTGGTCGCGGTCTCTGGCCGAAATGACGTAGACCGGAATCATGGACAGGTCGGCCGAAGATTTGATTTCATGCAGCAGATCGGCTCCGTCCATGTCGGGCAGGCCCAGATCCAGCAGGATCCCTTCGGGTTTATGCTGCCGCGCCAGTATCAGACTTTCTTTGGCACTGTGGGCGACGATGGTCTTGTATTGCAGTTTGTGATTGATTTCGACGACGGCGCGACAGAATTCGACATCATCATCAATGAGTAGAATTATTTTGTCGCCGCTGTTGATATGGTTTCTGTCGTCGCTCACCGGGGCGTGGACTGGTGGAGCAGCCAATTTGGCTTTTTCCGGTTTGATTACCGCCGGTTTCGGGCTGACACCGTTTGCCTCAGCCTGATCGGGTGGATTCAGCGGCAGGCAGACTGAAAATTCACTGCCCTGACCGGCGACGCTGTCAATGTGGATGGTGCCACCCAATAATTCGGCAAAGCGCAGACTGATGGTCAGTCCCAGACCGGTACCGCCATACTCGCGTGAAATCGAGCCGTCAACCTGGCGGAACGCTTCAAAAATAGTGCCGATTTTTTCCTTGGCGATGCCAATGCCGGTATCTTTTACCGTAATCCAGATCGGCAGCTTCTCATCCGTTCTGGTTCGCAACTGCAGCGTTACCGAACCGGCTTTGGTAAATTTGAAGGCGTTCGACAGCAGATTGCGCAGTATCTGGTTCAACTTGTCCGGATCACTGACGATCACGTCCCGGATCTGGTCATCGATTCTGAATTCCAGTTTGTTGTTTTGTGCAATCGAGGAGAACAGATCCTGCAGATTGCCGACCAGAGCCCCGGTTGGTATTTTTTCAAAATTCAGATCCATGCGGCCGGCGTCAACCTTGGACAGGTCCAGCACATCATTGATCAGGTGCAGCAGATCATTGCCGGACCGATGAATCACCTGCGCCTTTTTGATGTCGGCTTCCACCAGTCGTCCGTCGCGGTTGTCCGACATCATTTTCGACAGCAGAATAATTGCGTTCAGCGGCGTCCTCAATTCGTGCGACATATTGGCCAGAAACTCGGACTTGTAATGATTCGACTGTTCCAGTTGGCTGGCCTTTTCATCAATGCGGGCCTGCGACTGGCGCAGCTCTTCATTGTTCACTTCCAGCATCTTCTGCTGTTCCTGCATCTGGGCATTGGCCTGGCGCAGTTCTTCCGACTGCTGTTGCAGAATCTGCTGCTGTTCTTCCATTTGCTGGTTGGATTGCTGCAGTTCTTCTGACTGTTGCTGCAGCTGCTGCTGCTGTTCTTCCATCAGGGAGTTGATTTCCTGGAGTTTTTCGTTCTGCTTGCGGGTTTCGCGCTCTGCCTGTTCTGACACGACCAGCAGCCGGTCGATTTTGCCGCGCTGCTCGGCAACGTACAAAAATGACGCGATCACTGCGGTGGCATCCAGCACCATGTCCATTTTGACCTCGGAAAACCGCTCGAACGCCCCTAATTCAATGACGCCCATCAGACGGTTTTCATGCAGCAACGGGTAGGTGCAGGTGAACATGGGCTGACCGGTGGTGGTGCCGGTGATCACGGGACCGGACTCTTCATTGATCCCTTCGAGCAGGATAGGCATTTTATCTTTGGCTACCTGGCCGATCGACCCTTCACCCATCATGAACGACCTGCGCAGACGTTGCACGTCGGTGCGCATGAAACTGCCGATCAGATCCAGTTGGGTTGCGTCGGCGTTCTGGGCGTAAATGACGCCACGGGCTGCGCCGAGGTAATGACAGATTCTGGAAATGGCAATGTCAGCAATTTCCCTTCCTGAATAATTGCCGGTCAGCGCCTGCGCCAGCCGGTTATGGCCTTCGTTCAACCAGTTGCGATTTTCGTCAACGATTTTTGCCGTTCTCAGTGAAATCATCATGTTGTTGATGGCTTTGCCGAGTTTGTCGTGTTCGGACAGGATTTCCACTTCCTTGTCCAGAATGCCGCTGGCAACGGCATCGGCATGTTTGGTGATCCGGTTCAGTGCAGTGAGCAAGGTCTTGATGCCGGCCATCATGCTGGATTTGTCGGCATCGCCAACCGTGATTTCGCTGCTCAGGTCGCCGAGCGCCATGCGGTTCGCTATCCGGGCAGCCCGGTCCGGTTCGCCACCGAGCGAACGCATCACGAACCGAATGATTAGCAGGCTTGACGATGCAACCAAAAAAATGGTCAGTGCAGCAATCAGGTAAGTCAGCTTGATCGTATTGTTTTTTGACTTGTTGGCTTCGGCGGTCAGCTTTCTGACTAACTGGGTATTGTATTCAAAGCTTTCACTGATGGCTTCGCCCACTTTTTCTGCCAGAACGGAATCTTCTTCAATCAATTCTGCCGCGCGAAGTTTTCCGGTGTCGCCCTTGCTTGATGTTTCAAGGATCGAATCAATTTTTCCGTTATATTCGGTCCATAATTTGGCGATTGCTTTGGTGTTGCTTTCATCCCGGCTGTCATAAATACAGGGGGCATTCTGGCAGCCATCCGGCGACATATACAGCCAGATCGCGCTGGTCATGCCATTACGGTAAGTTTGCAGCACACTTTCAATTTTGCGTGCCTTGGCGGGATCATTGTTTAAAACGTAGGAGCGCAGCGTAATCCGGGTGCGCAGGAAATTATTGCGCATGTCGTCTATGATCTGCAGACTTTCCACCACGTTGGCGTTAATGATGCTGGTGGATTCGTAGATTTTTTCAATTTCGGTGTTGCCGAAAATTGTCAGTCCGACCAGCCCGAAAACGGCGATGACAAGTAACAGATACAGTCGTTTTGCAAAGGACATGAGCGGATCTTTCTGTTTTTCAAAAAATGCTGCTGATGCTGTGAAGTGAACAAATTTGCAATGTGCACTGCTGTGCTGCTGTGAATCAATGCTGTGAATCAATATTGATCAACAGGCATTATAGATAGGGTTTGGCACAGTCTGTTTAAAAAAACGTCACTTTTTTGTATGTCGTGTGATTCTCTGTGTTATTTGAAGTCATTCACTGATCAACGCTCGCTCAATAATTCGGCCAACCTGCGCAGTACGCGGCAGCGCACCATACTGATGCTGACCGACACCGGCCAGACGCGAGCTGCAAAAGGCCGACGCGACATAGTCCGGTGCGTGTTGCAGCAGCAACGCGGCCTGGATGCCGGTAGCCATACGGTCCACCAGATCGCGGGCCCGCAATTCCAGGTCGGCATGGTCCGCCAGATCGGTTTTCAGGGTGAGCAGATGCAGGTCCAGGTCGGCATTCAGGCCGGCTGCCCTGGCCACTTCGCTGAAATAGGCTGTGAGTACTTCCGGGGTTTTTTGCAAGGCCCGCAGTACGTCCAGACACTGGACATTGCCGCTGCCTTCCCAGATTGCGTTGACCGGTGCTTCCCGGTACAGGCGCGGCATGGGTGAATCTTCCATGACGCCGCTGCCGCCGATACATTCCATCGCTTCATAGGCATGAGCGGGGGTGCGCTTGCAGATCCAGTATTTTCCGACAGCCATAATCAGGCGTGCCAGCAAGTCTTCATGGGCGTCCTGCCGGTTGTCCATCGAGCGCGCGATCCGGAAGGTCAGCATGGTTGCCGCTTCCGATTCCAGCACCAGATCAGCCAGCACGTTTTGCATCAGTGGCTGGTCGATCAGCCGTTTGCCGAAAGCGCTGCGTGCGCTGCAGTGGTGCAGTACCTGCGATACCGCCATGCGCATCGCTGCGGATGAACCGATCATGCAGTCGAAGCGCGTCATGGCCACCATTTCAATAATGGTCGGCACGCCGCGTCCTTCCGGCCCGACCATCCAGGCCAGAGCGCCGCGCAGTTCGGTCTCCGACGAGGCATTGGAGGTATTGCCCATTTTGCGTTTCAATCGCTGGATCTGCATCGGGTTTTTGCTGCCGTCCGGTCGCCAGCGCGGCATCAAAAAGCATGAGAGGCCTTTTGCACTCTGGGCCAGCACCAAAAAGGCGTCGCACATCGGGGCTGACACAAAATATTTGTGGCCAACCAGTTCATAGGCCTGACCCGGTCCTTCGGTGTCGATTGGCACCGCGCGCGTGGTATTGGCGCGCACGTCGGAGCCACCCTGTTTTTCGGTCATGGCCATGCCGATCGTCAAACCGGTTTTTTGGTCAGAGGGCAGGTTGCGCGGATCGTAACTGCGTGCGGTAATTTTCGGAACCCAGCGCGCTGCCAGTTCCGGTTGCAGCAACAGACTCGGGACTGCGGCCGAGGTCATGGTGATCGGACAGCCATGACCAGCCTCGACCTGCGACTGCAGAAAGAATTTGGCGGCCCGTGCCACGTGCGCGCCGGGTTTTGGATCGGTCCAGTGCGCGCTGTGGATACCTTCATCGATCGCGGTCTGCATCAGCGTGTGATAGGACGGATGAAACCGGATCAGATCGACCCGGTTGCCGAACCGGTCATGGGTATCGAGTTCCGGCTGATACTTGTTGGCCAAATGACCAAGCTCCAGATAAGCTGCACTGCCGGTCAGCGCGCCAAAGCGCGTCAGGTCGTGCACCGCCCAAGCCGCGCCTTCGCGGCACACCGCTTCGGTCAGTGCCGTGTCGGCGCCAAACATGTTGTAGTCGGCCAGCTCGGTGGGCTGGTTCAGTACTTCATGGGTTACAGCGCCGTAGCGGTCAGTCTGATCATTCATCCGGTTTATCCAAATACTTTAATCAACAGATTGATGAACGAATTGGCACCTTTGTTATAGGGCGGCAGCATCAGCAGTTTGATCGCGGAGAAGAACCCCTGATAGAAAACCGGACGCATTTTGGAGAAGGTCACAAAACCTTCGTGGCCGTGATAATGGCCCATGCCGGAAGCGCCTACACCACCGAACGGAATGTCATGCTGGGCGACGTGCAGCAGGGCAGTATTGACCGAAACACCGCCCGACATGATGCGCGACAGGTAGAAATTCTGCACATTTTTGTCGTTCGAAAACGGGTACAGCGCCAGCGGACGGTCGTGAGCGTTGACGTAATCGACCACTTCCTGCGCCTGTTTGTAGGTTTTAACCGGCAACAACGGACCAAAAATTTCGCGCTGCATGATCAGCATGTCTTCGGTGACGTTAAACACCAGCGTCAGCGGAAATTTGCGCAGTGCTGAATTCGGCACGGCGGCACCAAACAGGTTAACGATTTTTGCACCTTTGGCGATCGCGTCGTCCAGCGTATTTTGCAAGCGCTGATACGATTTCTGGTCGATGATCGAGGTGTAATCTTCATGGTTGATATCCGGATAGCGTTTGCTGATGACCTTCTGCGCTTCGCGGATAAATTCATTCTCGGTACCTTCCGGAATAAATGCGTAATCAACATTGGTGCAGATCTGTCCGGCATTGAACGCCTTGACCCACATGATGCGGTCAACGGCTGTGGCCATCGGGAAATCCGGCGCGACCACGGCCGGTGATTTGCCGCCCAGTTCCAGTGTGACCGGCGTCAGGTTGCGTGCCGCGTTGGCCATCACGGCGCGACCGGTCTGGCCGGAACCGGTAAAGAACAGGTGATCGAATGGCAGGCACGAGAAAGCCGGACCGCGTCCGCCGCCATCTTCAAAAAACTGCAGTTTGTCCGCATCAAAATACTGCGGTGTGATTTTGATCAGCAGACGCGCCAGATTATTCGAGTTTTCCGACATTTTCAGCATTGCCCGATTGCCGGCAGCAAAGATGGCGGCCAACGGGCAGAACGACAGATTTAACGGGAAATTCCACGGCACGATGACGCCGACTACACCCAGCGGCTGCGGGATGACTGCCACACGCGAGGTCGGGTACAGCATCATGTCGATCTTGCGGCGTTGCGGACGCATCCATTTTTTCAGATGTTTCATGTTGTCCTTGATTTCCTGCAGCACCACAAAAAACTCGGCGAACAAGGTTTCGAAGGTGGAGCGGTTGCCGTAATCGGCATTGATGGCGGCAACCAGCGCATCACGGTTGTCGTTGATCATCTGCGCAAGTTTGTCCAGATCCCGGCGGCGGCTTTCGTAGCTCGGCACCGGATCGCGCAGATAGGCTTCGCGCTGACGCTGGAAACTGGCGGTGAATTCGGCAGGGATATCGACTTGCAGATTGGTGGGTGCATTCATGGTTGTCTCTCATTTTGGTGTTTTAAATAAATAACTGCATCAAGTAAAAATTTTGGTCATTCCCGTGCAGGCGGGAATCCACTTTTTAATCACTATTCACATCTCAAGCCACTGATTCCAGTAAGTCCGCGCAGTTTCATGGTACGCGATCATTTCATCGGTAAGCGTTTGCCTGACCGACACAGGCACAATTTCTTCCGGCAGCAACGGGTCGCGCACCAGTCGTCGTATAACAGCGCGCCCCAACAGCAACGACTCGCGCACCGTATTGTCCAGATCGCTCTTTTTAAAGTTGCGACTGCTGTCTTTCAGCGCTTTCTGGATCTGGCGGTACTCGCTGCCCAGCGACTCCACTTTCCACAGTGACAGTGCCTGCTGCTGACGCGCCTGGTCCAGACTGTCGAGCCGGAACAACATGCTCTCTGCGGACAGGCCAAGTTCATGCAACCGCTGGCGGATTTCCTCCACCGTGCCGGCCAGATTGTTTGGCCTGATATACAGACCGGTCTGCAACTGCCGGAAACCGCAAAGGGTCAGTGCCAGCCGGTGATGGCGCCATGCTGTTTTGTCAGAGCGCAGCACGGCCGCATCCTGCACACCCAGCCAGGTGCCATCCCAGGGTACGGTGCGTTCGGTTTCATGCTGCCAGTCATCGATGACGCGGGACAATGCGGTGCCGCTGGTACTCATGGCATAAAAGCCGCGCGTTTTGCTGGTAATTTTTCTTTGTTCCAACAGCCGGTTCAGTGCCACACGGATTGCGGATTCGCGCACGCCGATCAGTGCGCCGGCCCGGCACATGTTGCGAACCGACAGAGAAGTACCGGTCGTGATCAGCATGTCCTGTATCAGTTCTGGTGCAGTCGGAATATCGATCTGAATATTACCTATGGTGTTCATTTGTGCGGCGAATAAGTTTTGCAAATAAGTGCTGCAGAGTAATGTTACATATATTACCTTCAAACGGAATCAGTTGTAATTGAAAGTTGGCAGCTTGCAGAATTGACAGCACCAAGACGCAACATCCGTTCCAATCTGTGGACTATAGTGAATATTACCTTTGGTACGGACGTTTGTGTAATAACGAATTATTACTTATGATTGCCGAAATTCGAAATTGTTGTAATTAATCCGACATCCGTTCAGACGTCACCAGTGCTAACAATTCAATCAGAACAGGAACTGCCATGAACCAGAAAGTTGTAGTCAGCGGTGTCGGAATGATCCCGTTTGTGAAACCCGGCACCAACGAATCCTATGATTTGATGGGATCTGCCGCAGCCCGGCTGGCACTGCAGGATGCCAATCTCGGTTACGCCGATATCCAGCAGGCCTATGTCGGCTACGTGTATGGCGATTCAACCTGCGGTCAGAGGGCACTGTATGAAGTGGGTATGACCGGTATTCCGGTGATCAATGTCAACAACAATTGCTCGACCGGCTCGACCGCGCTGTATCTGGGGCGACAGGCCATCGCCAGCGGTGCGGCCGAATGCGTGCTGGTACTGGGTTTCGAACAGATGAGTCCTGGTGCACTGTCTTCGGTTTTTCAGGATCGCCCGACCCCGTTCGACCGCTTCGACGAGGTCACTAACCGGCTGGTGCCGAACGCCGATGTGCCGTTTGCCTTGCGCTATTTCGGTGGCGCCGGTCTGGCCCATATGAACAAATATGGCACGCCACTGGAATCGTTCGCCAAAATCCGTGCCAAAGCCAGCCGCCATGCGGTCAACAATCCGCTGGCCCTGTTTAAAAAGGAAGTCAGTACCGACGACGTCATGAACGCACCGATGATCTGGCCAGGCGTGATGACGCGTCTGATGGCCTGTCCGCCGACTTGCGGTGCCGCCGCAGCGGTGCTGGTATCGGAACAGTTCGCCATGAAACACAATCTGAACCGGGGCGTGCAGATCATCGGTCAGGCCATGACCACCGACACGGCCAGCACCTTTGACAGCGACGACATGATGCGTGTGGTTGGCTACGACATGAGCCGTTTGGCAGCCGATCAGGTGTACCGGGCGACCGGCATCGGGCCGGAAGAGATCAGTGTCGTCGAGCTGCACGATTGTTTTGCGCACAATGAACTGATTACCTATGAAGCCCTGGGCCTGTGTCCGGAAGGCGGCGCGGAAAAATTCATCAATGATGGCGACAATACTTATGGCGGCAGGGTAGTGACCAATCCTTCCGGCGGTCTTTTATCGAAGGGACATCCGCTGGGCGCCACTGGACTGGCGCAATGTTATGAGCTGACCCAGCAACTGCGCGGCAATGCCGGTGCGAGAAATGTGCAAGGTGCACGTGTGGCCCTGCAGCACAATCTTGGATTGGGCGGGGCGTGTGTGGTGACGATGTACCAGAGTGTTTAAAAAAAAATGGATTCCCTCGTGCGAGGGAATGACGCGATCTCCTCCCCCCGTCATTCCCGCGAATGCGGGAATCCACGCGCCGTCATTCCCGCGAACGCGGGAATCCACGTTTAGTATCGCTGCGCAGCCTGACAAAAAATGGCGTTATACCACTGGTGTAACTCGTGCGAGGGAATGACGGACTATCAACTTATAGACTGACTATTATTTTAAAAACTGAAGAGACAATATGACCTATACCTCCCCCTGGATGAACCCGGAACTCGAAAGCTTCCGTGATGCCGTGCGCCGTTTTGTGGCCGCTGAAGTGATGCCGCATCAGGAAAAATGGAAAAAGCAGCAGCATGTCGACCGTGAACTCTGGATCAAGGCCGGCGAAATGGGCATACTGCTGGCCGACATTCCGGAACAGTACGGTGGCTCGGACGGCAACTTCGCCTACGAATGTATCGTGTTTGAAGAACTGGCCGCGGCCGGTGATACCGCCTTCGGTCTGCACGTACACGCCATTGTGGCCCACTACCTGCTGAATCAGGGAACGGAACAGCAAAAACAGAAATACCTGCCACTGCTGGCCAGCGGTGAAATGATTGCCGCCATCGCCATGACCGAACCCGGTGCCGGCTCCGACCTGCAGGGCGTGCGCACCACGGCGGTACTTGAAGGTGACCAGTACGTGATCAATGGATCCAAAACCTTTATCTCGAACGGTTTTATGGCCGACCTGATTCTGGTGGTCGCCAAAACCGATCCGTCCAAGGGCGCCAAGGGAACTTCACTGATGCTGGTGGAAACCAGAGACCTGCCCGGCTTCAAGGTGGGCCGCATACTGGATAAAATCGGCCAGAAAGGGCAGGATACCTGCGAGCTGTTTTTTGACAATGTGCGTATTCCGGCAACCAATGTGCTGGGCGGTATTCCGGGTGCCGGTTTCATTCAGCTCATGACCGAGTTGTCGTATGAGCGCGCCATCGTTGCCGTGTCCGGCGTGGCCATTATCGAAAAGGCGCTGGCCCTGACCGTCGAACACGCGCGTGAACGCAAGGTGTTCGGCAAACCGCTGCTGGAGATGCAGAATACCCGTTTCGTGCTGGCCGAAGTCAAAACCGAAGCCACCGTGGCGCGGGTGTATGTCGATCACGTTATCGGCCAGCTGATCGAAGGCAATCTGGATGCGGTCGGAGCCTCGATGGCCAAGTACTGGGTGACCGACCTGCAATGCAGCGTGATTGACCGCTGTCTGCAATTGTTCGGCGGCTACGGTTACATGCTCGAATATCCGATAGCGCAGATGTATGCCGACGCACGCGTGCAGCGCATTTACGGCGGTGCCAATGAAATCATGAAAGAAATTATCGCGCGCTCGCTGTAAAACAGTAAAAGCCACACTGAGAGATTGATTATGGGCGTTCTGGACGGAATCCGTATCATCGAATTTGCCGGCATCGGTCCCGGCCCGTTTTGCGGCATGCTGCTGGCCGACATGGGCGCCGAAGTGATTCTGATCGAACGCAGCGGTGGCAAAGACCCGATGTCGATGGGGCAGAATGCCATCGTCAATCGCGGCAAGCGCTCGCTGGAGCTGAATCTGAAAGACCCGCTCGCCGTGGACGCGGTATTGCGACTGATCGCCACCGCCGATGGCCTGATCGAAGGAATGCGTCCCGGCGTGATGGAACGACTTGGCCTCGGTCCGGAAGTCTGCCTGCAAACCCAACCCGCTTTGGCGTACGGCCGCATGACCGGCTGGGGCCAGGATGGTCCGCTGGCCAAAGCAGCCGGACACGATATCAACTATATTGCGCTGTCCGGCGCATTATGGTTTTCCGGTCTGCCTGGAACAGTGCCGACCGCACCTCCGACGTTGGTGGGCGATCTGGGTGGCGGCGCGCTGTATCTGGCGCTGGGTATGTTGGGTGCCATCCTGCACGCCAGGCGCACCGGAGCCGGGCAGGTGGTCGATGCGGCAATCGTCGATGGCAGTGCCAATCTGATGAATCTGCTGCTGTCGGCCCACGCAGCAGGCATGCAGCCTTTTGCCCGCGGTACCGGCATGCTGGACGGACCACACTGGTATGGCAGCTATGTATGCGCAGACGGTGCATGCATCAGTATCGGTGCGCTGGAACCACAGTTCAATGCACAGTTGTTCGCCAGGCTGGGGTTGGCAGACGATGCCGATTTCAAGAATCCGTATGACGCAAAACAGTGGGGGCGCTTAAGAACCCGGCTGACTGAACTCTTCATGCAACAGCCGAGCGCACACTGGACTGCCCTGCTTGAGGGTAGCGATGCCTGTTTTGCGCCGGTCTTGAACCCGGAACAGGCCATGCACCATCCACATATGGCCGCGCGTCAGATTTACAGCCGACCCAACGGCGTATTGCAGGCCGCGCCGGCACCGCGCTTTTCACTTACGCCATCAGTGATCGGCACCATTCCCCAAAGTGGTGCACACAGTCGTGCGATTTTGCTTGCGGCAGGGCTGAGTGAACAGGAAATTCGCGCTGTAATCGGGAATCGGTAGTTGACGCCACGCCCGACCACCACGCAATTTGCCCGATCGCCTGATTGAATAATTTCAACGGTTAATTGAAAATGTCTGTCAGACAACCTAATATGGTGTTGCGCCGGAACGATTGCAGTCCAACGTCATGTTGTTGTTTTTTAATCAGGGAGGTGTTGTGCATCAATTAAACAGGCTCATGCCTTTCCTGATGCTGTGGTTCATCGCAGTGGCCAACGCCGAGACAGTGGCGCCGATACAGATATGCGGCGATCCGAACCCCACCGAATGGACCGAAACAACCGGGCAATTGACGCCAAAACCCGGCACCGAGGCGGTCGGATTTTCTGCCGATATGACGCGCGCCGTCTTTGCACTGTTGGACAAACCCATCATTTTGATCGGCAATTTGCCCTGGAAGCGCTGCCTTAACCAGGTGCAAAATGGACAAATTGATTTCGCTATGGGTGCCTATTTCAACGATGAACGTGCCAAGGTATTTGATTATTCGATCCATTACAACACACTCACACCGCAGATTTTTTATCTGGCCGCATCGCCGGTGGCGGCAAGCCAGTTGAGCGAGTTGAAGCGTTATCACGGCTGCGGCATTTATGGCTCGAGTTATGCGCATTACGGCCTCAAATCGGAGGACCTTGATCTGGGTGCCGGTTACGACTCCCTGCTCAGGAAAATGGCGGCCCGGCGCTGTGATTATTTTGTGGAAGAGCTGGAAATCATTTCCAGTTTCAGACAGTATCGCAAGGATATTCTCAGCGATGGCGAAATCCGGCACGTGGCTGCGCCGTGGGCCGTTGGTCCGTCAAGATATCTGGTTACACAAAAAAGCGGCAAAGGTTCCAAACTGCTGCCGCAGATCAATCAGGCGTTGGAGACGCTGATCAAGTCCGGTAAGGCCGAGGAAATCTGGAAGGCCCACATCGGCGAAATTCCCTACAAACCCTGA
>Ga0209067_10000656_pt1 | contig 21671 bp, 14 predicted proteins | sample ColStrG_CSR_2013_FD_187199 | JGI IMG/M metagenome (GOLD analysis project Ga0209067, IMG submission 187199) | Freshwater sediment microbial communities in response to fracking from Pennsylvania, USA - Cold Stream Run_MetaG_CSR_2013 (SPAdes)... | ecosystem: Environmental > Aquatic > Freshwater >...
ACATCGATGCGACGCCGATAGCACGGCACTGGGACGTGTGGAGCAACGACTGCGCACATCGGCGTGGGCTAGCACGCGCCGCGTGCTCGACGAGTGGCACGCCGTCGTGCCGCACTACCCGTTCGAGGCGTGCGCACCACTGCTTGCGGCAAAACAAAAAACCTCGCGACTCGGCGATAGAAAAATGAGCGACGACGAGTTTTTGAATGGCGTGCGTGCCGGCGTGATCGAGTGTCTCGTGCTGGCGCAGATGCGCATTTTCAACACAGAGGTTGGCAACATTATCGCTTCGAATCGCGACGCGCTAACCGAGATCGACGCCGTGTGCGCGCGTCAACTGAGCGAGTTGACGGCGTCGGCGGTCGCCGGTGGCGCGTCGGCGGAGAACTTCGACGCCGCAAACGACCCAGCGGGCATCGCTGTGCGGCAGCAGGCCGGCGCCAAGCGAGCGCGCATGGGTGCGCTGACGATCGATCGCATGCGCTACCTCGAGATGCTCACGTCGGAGCAACTGCGCAAGCTGCTCGTCGAGTTCAACGTGCCACGGCTCAACGTCGTGCACGCCGACCTCTACCAGTTCATGCTCACCGACAACTTCGCCAGCGACAGCGAGCATCGTGTGCTGCAGCGCATTCGCCACAAGCTGGCGCAGTCGCAGGAGAGCGGACCGTTCTTCGACGACGCCACCAACGCGCCATTCAAACCGTCCGAGTGGCGCTACCAACAACCTTCGACGTCGAAGAAGCGTGCGTCGTCGCCATCTCATTCATCGCCCACGGTCGACACGAAGCGACAACGAGAGTCGGCAGAGCACCCAACACCACCAGACTCTCCGTCGCAGCCGGAGCCGCCACCGCCGCCACCATCACCGCCGCTTCCGCAGCCTCTTGTGCCGGCAGAGTTTGGCGAGCCACTCGCGTTGTGTGAGTCGCAGTTTGCGCTGCTGGAGGGCTGCACGGCGTGCAGTTCGATTTGCGTCGAGGTGGCGCTGGTGCTGTCCGGCGCGCCCGGCGAGGCGGCCGAGTTGGACGTGAGCGAGCGGCAGTACGTCGAGCGGCTCGTGCAGTGGAGCGGTGTGGTGCGACGCGGCATTTCGAACTGGCTCGAGCGACCGAGGAGGCGGCGCGACGCCAGGAACATTGCGGCGTACGACAGCAACGAACTGCGCGACTTCGAGATGCCGATCGAGGTTCTGCAGCACGAGTCGATGGCCACAATGATTGCGCAGCGTTTCCGCGTGTTCGAGTTCGGCGGCTCGATGTTCGACGCACCGCCGAGCGCGCCGGCCGTCGACGACGCTGAGCGCATGCATCGCCTAGCCAACCCGGACCTCGAGACGGCGCTGCAACTCTCCGAGGCCGAGGTGCCGGACCCGCGGCAAGTTCTTGCGTGCACGCTGACGTATCACGCACACACCGTGCTCGTCGCGCGGCACGCCTACGGCTGGCACGTGTTCGACTCGGCTGGCTCCACCATCGCCGACAGGTCGGTGCTCTTCACCGTGCCGTCGTCGCGTGCCATCGTTGCGAGGTTGCTGCGCTACCTCTTCAACGTCGATCCGGCCACACAGGCGCGACCGGTCGACGCCGAGGGACACGGTCTCTACGAGGCGTACGCAATGGTGGCGCTCGTGCGGAAATGAACAGACTCGAAGTTTATTTAAGCGAGCGCCGACTCGATGCCGACGTGAGACGTCGCCTGTAGTGTCCTCTTGCGGCGGCCAGCGCCGTTGCAACAAAGTCAGACGGCAGATCGTCCACTTCCAGGAAGCCAAAGATAGGGCGTTTTTGAATAATCGAAAGGTAAATCATGGTCAGCAGCGTTCGAGAGAGACGTGGGTTGTTGCTGTAGATGTGCTCGCCGGGATCGTTTTCGACAGTCATTCTTTCTAGTGCGCCGGCCCTCGTCAATAGATAGGCCGCACAAACCCGGTGCGACGAATTGCGATCTTCTCGTAGACGTCGAGCAACCAAAGTGCGCCGAGCGCGGCGAACGAGTAGACGAACAACGCCAGCGGAACCGAGCGCAGAATGGGCGCCGCCACGTAGCGAATGGTTACGATCGTTGTGAGGAGGAAGTTGGCGACGAACAGCACGCAGCACACGAATAGCAGCCAGAGCGCGTTGGCGTGTTCGCTTGGCAATTGCCCCACGCGCTCTGGCGGCTGCGGCTGCGTGCGACCGGTGGTGAGCGTGCGTCGACGCCGCCGCAGTAGGAGTAGTACGAGGAGGTGTTGTCGTAGGAGTGTCGTGAACTCGGCCTCGAAGAGCATGACGTTGGTGAGGTGGTGCACTGCGCTGAACGTGAGCGCCGCCGACACGGCGACCGAGAGCAGCGTGCCGATGACATCGGTCTGCATGATGAGCGAAAGCCAGAGCAGGCCGAACAGCGCGACGTGCTCGGTGCACGCAGCGTAGATGACCGTCCACCGGAACGTGCGCCAGCAGAACGTGCCGTCGGCCGTGCTCGACGGATGCGCAACCGGCTGCGCGACGCGCACCACGAACACGAGCGCGGCGCTTGGCGCCGCCAGCAGGAACGTCCAGAGGAGGAACGGGCGCGAGTGAGCGACGTCGAAGTTCGAGTCGACCATGAACGCGTCGATGTGCAGCAGCGCCCAGCCGGCGGCGAAGAGCAGCGCGGCGTCGCAGAGCGTGCCGAGCAGAGCGAGGCGCCAGGGTGGCGCGCGGTGCGCGGCGTAGGGCGGCGCCGCCTCGGCGCACACCGGACAGCGTCGATTGAGCGCCAGCGAGAGGTTGGCGTTGTAGGACATCGTGCGGCACACCGAGAACACGTAGACGGCGAACAGAAAGAGTTGCGCCAGCGCCTCGGCGTTCGTTAGGTTGTCGGGCGCAAACCGCTCCGTCACCTCGAGTGTGTTCGCGGCGTAGTCGCGGTGCACATTGTAGCGCGCGAAGAACGCCGCGCCCAGCGACACCGAGTCGGTGAGCGACGCGTTCCAGTGCGGTCGCAACAGCAGCGTCATCATCGCCGACGCGCCGCCGGCGGCAAACGGAACCGCCGACGAGCCGCGCGCCTGCGCGCCGTACGAGCCGGACGTGAGAGGCGAGAAGACGAGCATGTCGTAGTCGAGCACGATGGTGTTGGCGGCCGACGGACGACGCGAGTGCCGCTCGAGCGGCTGCAGCACGAGCGGCGGCCAGTCGGCGGCGTCGGTTGCCTCGTGCGCGCTGCGGTAGTACGCGCTGTGCTGCAACGCCAGCGGCCGCTCGGCGGCGAGTCGCGCCAGGAACAGCGTGCGTGACGTCGTTGCGTTCTGCCCGGCGCGCACCAGACCGCCGCGCGCCAACAGCCTCTGTCGCGCCTCGCGCAGACGCAGCGCGGTGCGCTTCTGCGCGTTCGTGAAGCCGTAGAGGTTGCGCTCGTCGGTGTAGTGTCGATGCAGGTCGGCCGGCACGTAGATGTACGAGTCGTGCGAGTGAAAGTCGACGCGCACGCGGCGCCCGGCGAACAGCGCCTCGAACTCGCACAGCCGCTCGGTGCGCGCGCCGCTGCACGCAATGCGCTCGGTCTTCGGCGGCAGCCGGTACGGGTGACGCGCGCCAATGTGCAGCGCCTGCTTGGTGATAGTGACGCCGCTCCACTTGACCCAGAGCGGCGAGCGCGCGCCGACGCCGAGCACGCCCTCGCAACCAACGACGGCGGCGCACGTCGTCGAGTTGAACGGCGCGGCGAGCGGGTCGCAGTGGTCGCGCATGCGCATGCGATAGATGCCGCGCTTGACAGGATCGAGCAGCGCGTCGTCGCTCAGCATGACAATGTCGCTACTCGTGCGCCCGGACTCAAACGTGTACGAAGCGTCGCTCATGCACGTACGCATGTCCAACTCGTGCGCACTGAAGTCGACGAGCATCTTATACCGTCGCTCCGGTCGGCCGATGGTGATGGTTGTCGTCAGGTAGTGCTGCGGCGACGTCATTGAGCCGCGCTCGATGTCCAGCGTTAAATACGCGTCGTTGTCGGCACGTGAGGTGCACACAAAGAACAGACAAAGAAGTAGTAACAGCAACGACATACACACACGCGTAGCGTGCTGCTCGCAATGTGCACTGAGAATGGATTGTTTTTTGTTTGTTTATTGTTGTTCAATCATTGTTCGAGTCGCTTCTCTTTCTCGCCGTCGCGGCGCTCGTGTTGGAGCGCTGTCTAACGAGACGATCGGCCGTCTTGAGCGCCGCCATGCTCTGTTTGACGAGATGATCCATCGAGCAGATGCCCGACGGCGCGACGACGGTGATGACGTCGTACTTCGTCTCGTCGGCGGGCGGTTGCCAACCGGGCGGCTGTTCGAACTCGGCGTAGCGCGCCGCTGCGTCGATGATGCCCGAGAACATGTTGCCGCCGCCGTCGAGCGTCGCCGTTGAGCGGTGCCTGAGGAGGTACGATGCGCGCTCGCGCAGCAACTGCACCTCTTCGACGTCGACGAACGCATCGATGCCGCGCTTCTTCTCGCCAGGCGCGGCTAGCATCAGGATTTGCCGATGCTCGGCCGACATGCGGTTGGTCGGCACGTAGTAGAGGTCGCATTTCGAGTCGTCGCCTCGCTCGACCAACGGATCGCGAATGCGACGCACGAGCACCGGCTTCTTGTTCAGTGCTTGGCCACCAATCGAGTCGCGACGTGACACTCTCGGCGAGGCACCAGCACCAACGGCGGTGGCGGCTGCTGGAGTGTTTGTAATTGACGACGAGGCACCGCCGCCGGCGCTTCCAATGCGTTCCAGGCGTGGCGAGAAGGTGATGGGTTGCGTCTGCGAGCCACTGACGAACAGCACGCGCTGACTCGTCGAGCCGCGCATCGACTGTGAGTGCGAAAGTGCGTCGGCAGACGTTGGCTGCGGTGTGTGTGCACGCGCCGTCGACGAGCCACCCGAGTCCATGCGCGGCGAGCGGTACGTCGGCGTAACGGCACGCGGCGGTGCCGGTGAGTAGGAAATGCCGCCGCCGCCGCCACCACCGTCGGGCATTAGTGGCGTGCTGGCGCGTCGCATTAGCGTGCGCGGCGTTTCGACGTCCTTCACGCTGGTGCCTGTGAGGTGCGCCAGCGCGAGCGGTGTAATGAGACGCGCACGCGCACTCTTCGCCGCAGCAGCCGCCATCGCGCTCGCTTCGGTCAAAATGTCCGACATACGACAAACAAATCTGCGCGCTCGCGTCGATATGGAACAGCGAATTTTCGTTATTTTTTTTTTCGACCCGTCAAGAGTGCGCGCGCGACACAAAAACTTTACTGAACAGCAGTCGGTGTTGTTCATAATTATTCGACCACCGGTTGTGTGCGAGCGTCAACAGGCATACCCATTTCGGTCGATGGCGGCGGCTCGGTGTAGTGAAACAACACCTCGTAGCGACTCGCCAAGTTGGTGGTGTCACTTCTCTCGTCGTCATCATCGATGGCGTCGTCGTTATCAGAGAACGCTTTTGGCGTGTCGTCGTCGTCATTGTTGGAAACGAAAAAGCCGCGCTCGAGCGTGTAGTGAATGTCGCCCGAACGACCGCCTGTGAGACGTCGAAGGAACTGCGCTAGCGGTTCCTCGGCGAACACGAGACCGGCGGCGTCGCCGAGAATCTGGTACACCTCGCCGAGTCGACGCAAGAGCGCTGTGTCGCGCGAGAGACGCGCGTGGTGGTGCGCCACCTGCAAGTCGCGCGTGAACTGCACCTGCTGCATGCCACGGCGCGCCGGCGTCACTGTGAACATGTCCTTCGACATTGCGCGCGTCGCATCGACGACCACGCTGTTCAGCAGCGACGCGCGTGCGCGCACGCCGCCGCTCGCGAGCGCCGCACGCTCGTCGGCCGTGAAGAGGTTGACGTCGCTGCGCGACAGCGCGCCGGTGTACTGCGCCTTAATAATGCCGCGCAGGCGGTTGGTGGCGATGTGGCCCAGGTTGCCGAACGGGCGCAGGTAGGTCGACCAGAGGAAGCGCAGCAGGCGCGGATAGCGCGACGAGTCGAGCGCGCGTCGCTCGTCGCTCAGCGAGTCGTGCGCCGGCGTCTCGTCGCCGAACAGAATGACGTGGTTCTGCTCGACGCAGCGCTGCAGCACGGCGTCGAACCTGTCGAGCAGCGCGGCGTCGTTGCGCACCAGCGCCACCGACGTGTCGATGCCAGCCGCGCTGAGCAACGGTCGCACGTGACCGTCGTAGATGCTCTCGCCCGGCACCTCGAAGTCGCTGATGCTGCTGCTGCGCATCACGCCGTCGAGCGGCGCGCCGTCGAACGCCAGTTGCAGCGCGAGCACGAGCAGCCGCAGCACGTCGCGTCGCAGCGTCGTCGCGGCGCCCACCGGCGGCACGAAGTGCGCCCATATGCCGTTTAGAGTCTCGCTTAACATGTGCTCGCCCTTCTCGAACGCACTGCGCGGCTGCATGCTAATTGGCAGCACCGGTGACTGTCGCACGCTGCGCGGCGACTCGAGCACCGGCGTTGTTGACGCTGGTTCACCGTTGTCGGTCGTTGTGCTGGTGCTGGTGTTGGGCGATGGCGGTGGCGGTTGTGAGGGCGAAGTGTTTGTGGTTGGTTGTGTGGTTGTTGTGTCTGCTGCTGCTGGCGTTTTCTTCTGCTTTTTGGCGACGTTGCGTTTGGGCGGAGGAACGAAAGTGGGCGCGTCGAGCGACCATGTGAGCACGGCGGGCGCCCAGCGACGGTAGACGGCGTACTGCTGGCGCAGGTCGAGTACGATGGGCAGTTCGCGCGACTCGTTGCCACGCTTGTCGATGTGCACGCGCTCGCGCAACTCGTCGTACACGGCGACCGCCGACTCGACGTCGGGCAGGTCGGACTCGGCGACAGGCACCGACGCCTTGAAGCCCGACGCCGGCGTGTAGACGATAGCGAGCGAGACCTGCGCCGTCGCCAATGGCGAGGACGGGCGAAAGTCGGCGACGGCGCGTGCGCGCAGGCGCAAGCAGAGTGGCAGCAGCGGCTCACCGGCGTAGATGATGGAGCAGCGCTGCAGCGCCTCGACGCTGCCGTCGAGCGCCTCGACGTCCTCGCGGAAGCGGCGCACGAAGAGGTTGTAGAAGCGCGCCAGCGTCGCGTCGCGCTCGGCGACCGGCCGGAAGAGGCGCAGGAACGCGGCGTCGGTGGTCGCGAGCAGCGTCACCTGCTGCGCCGCAATGCCGTCGAGCAGCGACGTGGCGTAGGCGCGCATGTTCTCGTGCGCCACGCGCTTCTTGTTGATCGTGCCCGACGGCAGGTTCATGACGACGGCCAGATCGAAGTTCTCGGCCGCCTCGTCGGGCGTCATCTCTTTGAACTCGGTGACGATACGCTTGAGCAGGTCGGTCCAGAGCGCCGTGTCGCCGAGTTTGATGCTCCGATCCAACTCGGCGTCGGCGCGCATCGAGAGGTGAAACGTCCACAGCGCATCGTACAGTTCGCGGCGCGCCGCCGCCTCCTCTTCCGGTCGTCGCAGACGCGTTAGAATGGCACGCACGTCCGTTCTATTAGCCATCGACTGTGCGATGCAATGCGTGTGTGTGTGTGTGTGTGGCGCTGGTTTATTGCAACGACAAACACAAATCGGCGCCGTTTATTGCACGTTTGACGAAGCCGCCGATGTCCATTTGCGATGTGCGCGGTACTCGGCGCGCATGTCGTGCAGCAGCACGCGGTGTCCAGCGGCGCTCTCGTAGGCGGCGTAGGCGGCGTCGAGTTGGTCGGGCCACGCCACGTCGACGTCGAGCACGTCGAGTGTACCCAGCGCGCGCCTATGCAGGTCGTAGTACACAGCGACTGCGAACACGCCCAGGCCGTTGCGCGAGCGCGGTGCCGTCGCCACGAACGCGGCCAGTTGCTCGTCGGTGACGTCGGCGTCGAACTCGTCTTCGCGTGGCGCGTCGTCGTCGTCGTCGCCGCCGGCGTCACGCTTCTGCTTCGGTCCAATGGCTGCGTACGCTGCGCGCAGTTTGTCGCGAATGGTTGACATTTGCTGGTGGTCGTGCGCGCACGCCAACGACACGCCAAATATCGCGCGGTGCATCAGATTACGCTGCCAGTCGGCGTGGTTTCTGTTTGCGCGCGTTACAGGTCGACGACGCACGACGGTGCACACGCATTGCTCAAAGCACCGTCGCACACGCGCGCGCTCCCGCACTTACTAAAAGTACAAACACGGGAACACACACACACAGATACAGATGTCGAGCATTGCAAACACTCTTCTCGCGGGCGCGTGGATCTTCTCGATCGCCGCGCCGCTCTTCCTGCTGGCGGGCGTCATCTTTGAGGGCATCAAGGACTCGCGCCTCCTCACGAGCACCAAGCAGGCCGTGATGGCCAAGAACAACAAACTGTCGCGCGCGCTCGCCGCCATCTACGGCAAGCCGTCGGCGCTGGCGCTGCTGCTGTTCGAAGCCGGCCTGGCGTGCTTCGCCAAGGCGATCGCCTACTGGGCGATGAGCGACGCCGTCGTCGGCCTCGGCTGGGACGGCGGCGTCAACTACTGGGGCAACCAACTCGGGTGGGTGTTTACGCTCTTCTTCGTCGGCCTCGCGGCGATAGCCTACTTCTGTCATCGCGGCGAGTGGGCGTTCGTTGTGCCGTACGGCCTGGCGGCGGGCGCCGGCGCGCTCTTCGTCGGCACGTTCGCCGGCACGCTCAATCAGGTGGCGTTCGTCGTGCTGAGCGGCGGCCTCGTGCTGCTGCTCGTCGTCGCGGCGTCGGTGTTCGCGAAGAACATGTGCACGTACCAGATAATCGGCATGGTGCTGTTTGCCGTGCTCTTCTTCTTCGGCTACTACCTGCCGTACATCCTCTCGCCGGTCTACACCAACAACATCTCGACGTCGAGCACGCTCGAGTGGTACCTCGTCGCCGACTGCGTGCTCGTGGCGTGGTTCATCTACGCCGCGCTCACCATAATGGAGTGCAGCGCCGTCGAGAAGGCGAACCTCGCCGAGGCCGAGAAGTGCGCACTCATGCCCAACGCTGGCGGCGGCGGCAGTGCGCGCGCCAAAAACACGTGAAAAATTGAACTCTCACACGCGTGCGCGCGCGCTCGCTCGCTTGCAATTGAATGACACAAATGGTCGCGCGCGAACTCGCCGCGCTGAAGGAGCGCGTGCGACACGAGACGTTGCAGAGCGCGCAGCGCGCAGCCACCGCACGACGCAAAATGCTGCACAGAGCGACGCACATTCTCGCCACGCTGCGCGAGTTGTTTGCCGATGTCGATGAACTCAGCGCGCACTACGACGTCGCCTCGCTCGCGACCGACTGTCGACGCACACTCGATCGGCTGCTGCCAGAGATAAAAGCCGAGTCGGCTCTGTGCAGACGTATGCGCATACGCTCGGGCGAGATTCCAGAGTACACACTCGGCGGCGACGAGAGGCGCGAGGTGGTGCGCCTGCGCGACGACGACGAAATGCTCATCTGCAGCATCCGCCTGCGAAATCAGCTGCGCCAGTCCGTCCGCGCCGACATTGAAGCGGCGGCGGCGGAAGCGGTGCGCTCGGTGGAGCAGGTGTTCCCAGCCGAATGGAGCATCGAGGAGCACGAGCACGGCGTTGTGCTCGCCGAGATCGAAGAACTGCTAGAAATGCAAATCGAAAACATTCGCACGCACCGCTGCGTGGCGGGCGCGTTCTCGATTAGCAGCGACAGCATTCCTCTCTCGCGATAGGAAAATAAATGTGCGCGAAAGCGTGCGTGTGTGGTTTTCATTAACAGCCACGCAACCGCAGCACAAGGTGAATAGTCGAGCCAGACGATATGCCGTAAGATAGCAACTCGCGCGAATCTTCGAGTTGCTTGCCATTGAAAATCAATCGCTGTTGATCGGCCAGAGTGCCCTCTTGCGTCTGAATGATGTTTTTAAACTCCTCAACCGTGGCGCCGAACGGCGCGACGATCTCTTTCTTTGCGCCGCCGAGCGTCACAATGAACACCGTCATGCAGCCGCTCGCCCGAGCAGGATCCATTGTCTTCATGATTGCTTCGATGTTCGCCTTCGCGTTTGCGTAATCTGTCTGAAGACGCTGCGCGTGATCGTTGAGATCACGCAGTGCCTTTCTTGCACTATCTACATGCGACGACGACGGCTGCGGCGATTGTCGTGCAACGATCGGTGGATCAATTTCTTCGGTCGTCTCGTCGCGTGCTGAATTCGTACGTTTGCGTTTCGCGCTGTTCTCGCTCATCGTTGTAAAAGTTGACGCGTGAGGGGGGGGGTGAGGGCGCGGCAGAAACTGAAACCAAAAAAAATGCTCCCTCCAACGCCCTCGCGCTCGCCGCCCCGACGCAACCTGGAACAACGATGACAAGTTTTCCGCGACCCCTGCCGGACATGCACGCGGCACAGCAATTTACCAGCGGCGCCAACACCGGCACCGCAGCAGCAAAACCTGACAACACGCTGAACTCGACTCTTGCCGATCTCGCGGCAAACGGAGCGTCGCAATTCTCGACGCGATCGCCAAGCGTGATTCTGCCAGGTCGACCACGTATTTTCAACGGCGACATGCCACCACCGCCAAAGGCTCGTCAGGTCAACGCGCCGCCGCCACCGCCGCCACCGCAGCCGATTCCGTCGAAGATTTCGTCGCCGCTGAATTTTGTTGCAATCAAACCGGCGCAACCGTCGACGACAACGCCAGTTCAACAACAGCAACAAATTTTGTCGCCTGTCAAGCAGCCAGCGCCAACGGCGTTCGCACCACCACCGCCGCAACCTGGACTTCTCGAGCAGGCGCAGAAACAACAACAACAAATGGCAACCGCATTCGCTGCGCAACGAAACACACCGCTGAAACGCAAGGCTGATGGAGAAGTTTGCGATGCCGACGACGACGATGATCAAGACGACAAAAACCAAGAAGATGAAGACAATGACAATGACGACGATGAAGAAGGTGAGGACGACGACGACGATGAAGACGACGACGACGACGATGAAGAGAAGAGTGCAACGTCGCAGAAGGTCGCCGCTTCAGCAACGAGTCGCATGAACCAAGACGACGACGACGAAGACAACGGAACGACTGCAATTGCTGAGCGCGTGCAGAAGCACACACGCAAAGCGCGTCCGGAGACGTTGGTCGATGGCAGTCTCAGTGATGGTGGTGACGGTGGCGATGACGACGATGAAGATGAAGATGTCGACGTCGACTCAGAGAACGCACAGGCACGCGTGACTGTTGTCGAGCACGAGGTGAGCGCAGCCGACATGGCCGAGGTGGTGAAGTGTGCCATCGCCACGGGCCGCGAGGAGGCGGCCGTCAGCACGAAGCGTCTGAAGGACACGTCGTTGGCGTCGTTCAACAAACTGCTGTACGCACTGATCGCCGTCGTCGACGTTGGCCTGCTCGGCCAGATCACCGGCATGACGGGCGCCGACGCGCACAACGCGCGCGCACGTCAGAAGCGCACCGAGAAGCTGATTCGCGACTGCCCGCTGCGCGCCGAGAAGGGCAAGCACAGTCTCTCGCTGCTGGCGCTGGCGCTCGACAAGTGTCTCGTCAAGGACGTCGTCATGGCGGCGGTCGACGATAACCTAGTCGTCGTCGGCATGGCGTTCAATCCGTTCGCCGAGGCGTCGCTCGTGGCGTTCAACGAAGTCGCCAACTCGCGCAAATACTGGCCCAAGTCGGCCAACAACACGTCGCCCATCGGCTCGCCGCGCTACTTCCTCGCGAGCGGCAAGCACGGGCTGCCGGTGAAACGCGCGCAGCCGCAACCATCGAGCGTCTATCACGTCAATGGCAACGACTACGACGGCAATGAACACGACGACGGCGACGATGATGCTGCAATTATTGCGGCCGACAACGCGGTGGCGAACGGCGATATGCACATCGACAATGCGCCAAAGCAGAGTGTGCGAGATCTCCAACTGAACGGCGCCGTCAGCGTAAACAACAACAACGACGACGACGGTACGCCACCGCCGACGTTTTTCTCGCTGAAGTTGGTCAATGGGTTCGTCGTGAACACGACGGCGCGGCGCGAGGAGCAGGTGTACAGCATCGCCAACGATTTGGCGCTCTGGGGCGTCAACATGGTGCTCACGCCCGACAGCGTGATGGCGGCGATCAACTCGCGGCGCGCGCTGCGCGCGTGCATGCTGACGCACGTAGAGGATCCGCTGGCGCACAAAATGATCCCGAAAGTCACGCTGTTCACGTTCGCCATCGTGCTGCACCGCGCCTCGCTGCCGACGACGCCCGAGTCGCAGAACCTCGTCGAGCGGTTCCTCGAGCAGAAGTTCTTCACCGCCGACGCCGACGGCGCGGCGACGTTCGCCATGGCGCACCTGCTGTTCGGCTTCGTGCGCATGGAGGCGGCGTTCAACCTCGTCGACGCCGGCTGCGAGTTCGTCGACGCGCACGACGTCGTGAGCAAACTCGACCCGGTGACGGGCAAGTGCGTCACCGTTGCGCTGACGCTCAAGACCAACGAGATGAAGCGAACCGCCGTGCTCAAACTCAACAACAACATCGTCAAACTGCTCGATGCGCTCTGGCGGCAATACTGCGCCGAACTGCGCCTTGCGCCAACGGCCAACGCGCTCGAGTTTCGCGCGGCGCGTGCGCGTCTGATCGATGACCCGCGCAACGAGTTCCTCCGCGCCGTGCGCCACGCGGTGCTCTCGAACGAGAAGTCGACCAACAACGAGGTGATGCGCGCGCAAGGCATGCTCGACGCCGTCTACGCCGTTCTCTTCATGCCGCACTTCTGAGCAGCGTGCGCGCGCGCACACGGGCGCATTAAACTGAAACATCCCTGCAATTCTATCTCACAACACAGTATAAGAACGCCTGCTGGCGCTCGCGTGGCGCGAACGAGACAATTGTGACCGCAAGGCATACCCTTTGCGCGAGTACAACCTTCTTCAACACCACACACACTCAACTCTCACACACTGTCTAAATGACATCAATTCAACAACAGCAACAAGCAGCAGCGGCGCAGGCTCTGCATCAACGTGAGAACCACTATACAAAGGCGGCGGCGGCGGCGGCGACGACGACGTCGTCGTCGTCGGCTTCTTTATTGGCAACGGGTCCGCAAGTGAACAACTACGGACAGGAGGTGTTCGTCGATCCGACCATCTACCAGAACCAAGGCCCGATGCCGATGCGTCGGCGTGGCGGCGACATGTCGAGCGGGTTTCCGATGTGGCGCATGTGGTGCATACTGGCGACGCTGATGGCGGAACTGGTGGGCGTCTTCTTCGTCGGGCTGACGTTCGGCGTGCGCGACATGTACGTCGCCGTCGGCCAGCCCGACCCTGGCTTCTTCTTTCCGGCGCTCGTGCAGGCCGGCACGATCATCGGCGTAATGGCGGCGTTCTCGAAACTGCACGCCGGGCACCTCAACCCGGCGTTCACCATCATCGACTGGCTGTGCAAGAAGAACATGTGGAACACGCCCGTCATCGCCGTCGGCCTCGGCATGCTGCTCATGCAGTTCCTCGGCTACCTGTTCGCGGCGTGGCTCGTGCAGGCCGTGCAGTTGGCGCCGCCCGCCGCGCCGCTCACAACGTTCTCGTGCACCGTCATCAACCCGCTCGTCGGCAACGGTCTCGGGTTTGCGCTCGAGTCGATCTTCCTGCTCGCGCTCATCTTCATCAACGTCATGACGATGCAACGCAAGACGGTGGGCGTCGTCGGCATTCTCGCGCTCGGCCTCGCCACGTTCGCCGCGCTCGCGCTGCTCGGTCCGCTCACCGGCGCGTCGCTCAACCTGATGCGCTCGATCGGCTTCGCGCTCGTGTTCGGCTCGCCGTGCGCCGACTCGCTCGGCCTCTACACGGGCGTGCTGTTCGCCGCGCTCGTCGTCGCCGTCATCTTCATGAAGTGGATCTTCCCGGCCAAGTGCATGCCCAACGGCGACGACGACGGCTCGGTCAACATCGCCATCAACACCGTGCAGTTTGCGCCCACCACCACCGCCGACGGCGGCAACAGCAACGACGCCGCCGAGAACAAGCGCAAGTCGTGAAATGAAGTTACGCGCGAGAGAGTGTATAGATTTAATTCATTGCCTTCAGCGCCTCGACGATGACGTTCCATCGACGGCGCAGTTTGTGCGATGCCAAATAGAGTCGCGTCTGCGTTTTGTTGTCAAGCACCTCCCACGACGTCGCATCGAACTCGTCTCGCAGTTCACACGGCAGTTCTTCGTGGTGTATGCGCGGTATGACTGGATCAAGACCGTTGGCTATCGCCAGCATGCGATGCGTCTGGCAGATTGAGCGCCACCGATGCTGACGTTTAACGCAGTCTGTGCACCAGCAGACGCCTGGCGTGCAGTTCCACATCTGTTCCTCGCGCCTCACGAGGTGTCGCAGTGCACTCCACAGATCTTTGTGCAGTCGCACAAGTTGGGTGGCGTTTGCCAGCGGATGTTGCAACTCACGTGATGTTTTCTGCTTCATTGTTCTTTGTTCTCAGCAGGAGCGGTAACGAGAAGTTGACATGTAGCACATCGAGGAGGTCTTCGATGTGCTGCGTCACCTGCGCGCCGAGCGCCGCGAAGAACTTGAGGTGCCTATCGCGCTGCCGCAGCGCCTTGCGCTCGAGTTTCACCTTGCGCTCCCTGGTGCGCAGCGCGTCGTCGTAGTAGGCGTCGTCGAGTTGGCGTTGGTGCTCGCGCGCCAGCGCCAACTCGGCGCGTAGTTCGGCCATCCACGCCTGGCCGACGGGCAGCACCATGCGCAGCGAGATGTGCGAACGCGGACTGTTCAGTTTCCTCTCGAGCGCGTCGAGCACGAATGCCGAGTCGTTCTCGGCGCACTGCAGACGTGCAGTCAACTCGCACTGGCGCCTGATCAACGGCTCTCGCTGCTCCAACATGCGCTCGAGTAGTCGGTCGAGTGTCTCGTCGCGCTCTCGCTCAAGCGAACTCGACTTCTCTCGACACCGCGCAACTAGTTCCGAGTTGATGCACTCGAAGAGAGCCGCCAAGTTGCGCGACGTTTGCGCAACGCACGCGAGCAGTGCGCGAAAGTCGCTCGCGGCGTCGACACTCGGTAGCGTGAGTTGCGCGAGCGACGCTGCGAGTTGGGCGCCAAACTCCAGTTGCGCCACGTTGGCGCAGAGCACACCATGCAGCGTCTTGTTGTAGACCGACACCGCCCAGATAACACGTAGCGTCGGGTCGCGCGGCACAACTCGATCGCGCTCAGGAATAATATCGGTGTCGTCGTCGAGGAGTCGCGGAGTCAACGAAGATAGCGCCGACGACGACGCCGAGGATGCCAACATGGAGCGTGTTGAACCCGTCGACGTCGAGAGTGACGTGGTCGACGCCGAAAGCAGTCCAGCTGGTACACTGCTCGATTTCGACATTGATTGCGGTTGCTCGCTGTCACGTTCTGCGTCGTCTTCAATATCGTCAACAGCTTTACTCGCAGTCGACGTGCTTGACACTGAACGTAGTTGAGAACCTCTTCTACGTTCGCTCATACTTAAATCAGCGTTCGCGACTCTTTTTTTTCGCGTAGCACGCACACGCGTCGTCGTCGTTCACGCGCGCTGCTGACGTGGCGTCATGTGGGGCGTCCCGTTTAAAAGTAGCATCGACGGGAGACTAAAAAAAACCCCGCCCACGCACACACACACACACACACTGACGCACAAGAGAAATTATGAGTGCGCAGACGAGCAGCAACACACAACCAAGTGGACACACAATTTTGGCGGCTATCGAGGCGCTCGATCAAGTCGACCTGGTGACGTTGTTCGCACTGGAGTTGTCGGCGGCGCACGTCGTGCAGACGGCGATCTGCTCGGAGATCTCGACGCACATGCCCGAGGTGCGCAGCGGCTCGAAGCAGGAGGCGCTCGCGGCGCAGATGCTCGAGATGCTCACGGCGCGCATCGAGTTCGAAGTCGTTGGCATGCCGTTCGGACGCGACGACTTCAAGTACCAGATCTACCTGTTCGGCACCGAGCACCCGATGTTCTCGTTCTCGCTGCGCTGCTTCGACTCGAACCCGACACTCGCGGCGTGCCTGGTGCGCATGCTGATGTCGGGCTACGAGGACGCCAGCGGAGCGCGCTTCTTTGGCGCGCGACCGGCGCTGCTCGACCGCACGCGTGTCGAGATGCGGCAGTTCGCGTTCAACGACCTGCTGGCGCGACACTTCTTCCGCGGCGGTCTACTGCTGCGTTTCATTACCGTGTTCATCTCGGGCATCGACATCCTCTTCGCCGACCGCTACCCGGACATCGAGGTGGCGCGGCGCGCCGAAACGCTGCTCGAGCGCGTGCTCGCCGACGTCGAGTCGCGCCTCACGCAGACGATGCACGTGCGCGGCTCGTCGCTCACCGCCTGGGTGACGCCGCGCGTGATGAGCATCGTCAACCAACTCGCGCACATGACCAAGTCGCCGTCCAACGTCAACGACCTCTACGTGCGCGAGGTGGCGGCCTGGCTGCGCGCGTGTCCGCCCATTAAACTCGTCTGACGTTTTTTATTTGTTCTCCCTACACGGCGCACGTGCGTTCACTTATCAAAACACACACACACACACGCGCTTATATGAGTAACAAAAAGCCGGCAGCAGTTTCGGCGGCACCCGGTGACGACTACAACGACGCCGAGCGCAAGCTGGTGCTGGCGTACTACGCCATCGGCGCTGGCGAGCACTTCTATCGCGACTTCTTCAAGTCGAACGGCGCGGCTATGACAGGCTACTGGTCGCGTGCGCTCGTTCGTGAGCAAGACCTTCCCGAGCAGCCCGACAATCAGCCGCCCGACGTTGGCATCAACTCAATCAAACCTCTGGCCGTAGACCCGGATGTGAACGCGCAAGCAATGGCGCGCTGCAATCCAGCGTCGATTCGCCTCACAGCTAACAGCGGCGCCGATGGCATCATTGAGACGTACCTCGTTGTGACCAAGTCGCTCACGCCAAGCGTCGAAGTCGGCTACGAAGTGCAGAACAGTTTCACAATGGCGCTGAGCGTCGACGGCGCTGCCGGTGCCAACACCTACAACGTCGAGTTCAGCGAGGCGTTGCTCGTCGCAAAGGGCGCCGTCAAGATTGTCGAAGCCTACCCGGCCGACGACGACGAGCCGCTGTTCACCGAACTCGGCGAGCGTCTCCCGCAGCTGCCGCGCACAATTACGCTACTCTACGAGGGCGAGCCAATGATAGCATACAGTCTGCATGGCTACACAGTTGGCGAAGCGACGCCTGTTGTCGCACCAGCACCAGCACCAACACCAGCGCCAGCACCCGCACCCACACCCACACCAGCACCAGCACCCGCACCATCTACCGCCGCAAACCCTTCGCCGTCTGTGCAACCGCGCGGCGGCAATCAGCGTCGGCAAGAGGACAACGATGATGACGTCGACGACAAGCCCGCTGTTGAGAGTAGGCTTTTCTACTCGTCGCAGAACGGTGCGCGCTTGATGGGCACAGCGCGGCGCATCAACGCAGACGGCCTCAGCTTCGAGTTCATCGAGTTCTCGTCGGTGCAGCAGGTGCGCGCTGCGGCGCTGCTACACGTCGGCAAGTTGTTCGCCTACGCCAGCGTGTGGCGCGTGATGTTCGCCTACGCCAACTCGCTCGGCACGAGCATTCTCCTCCGCGCCGACGCCAACGCCGAGTGGCACAAACCGCTCACCGCGTGCCAGAACAACATCAATCTTGTGCTCAAGTGCCAAGTGCTGGGCGCCAACTACACGCGCGTGCCGCGGCCGGAGAGTGTCGCCGGCGTGTACAACGAAGTGGCGAACGCGCTGTTCAGCAAGTTCTACGCGTGGCAGACACGCGACGCCGATGCGCTGGGCGGCGCGCAGTCGCGCTTCGAGAACAGCGTGACGCAGTCGTATCGCATTCAGATGCACACGTACTGGGGCACGGCGACGTCGAACGACGAGCAGGTGCGCGTCAAGGAGGACCTCCTGGTCGAGAAGGCCAACTTGCGCGCAACGATAGACGGCAACGTGGCGCTGCTCGACGCACTCGAGGTCGATGCCGACGTTGCGGCTCTCATTTCGCTCCCGAAACTCGAGCAGGAATACGCACTGGCGCGTCTCAGGGCGCTGCTGACGGACTGGAGTGAGAGCATCGTGCGCGACGCCGACTCGCTCGGCACCTCGCTGGCGCGCCTCTATCGACGTGCCGAGCAGACGCGGCGTACGACGCAGACGCTGTTCACGCACGTGCTCGACGGCACCGACGTCACTCTGACGAACGCGGCGTTCGACGCGACGCACAACGCACTCGTGCGTCTGCTCGTTGCGCAGCAGCTGCTCTTCGCCATCGGCTACCTGACGCGACTGATGCGCTTCGCCGAACCCGACGCCGACGCGCTGGTGCTGACCGCTCCGCTGCGCATCAACGAGGCGACGTTCGCCGAGCAGATGGCGACAATGCTGCTCGGTCTGCTGCCGCGCGACACGCGCACCGCCGAGAGCGCGTCCGACGTGCGCGAGACCGAGAAGTACATCGGCGAACTGCGCGCGCTCGTGAAGAGCGGCGGCACGCAGGTGCCCGTGCCCGACATCGCCGTGCTCGCCGAGATGTTTCTCGCGGCGAAGCCCGAGCCAGACGCGATGCAAGCGGACGCCGATGCGGAGTTCTACGCCAAACTGCGCGCCATCGGCGAACTGTACCGCCTGGAGCGTGTCTACTTCGCGTCGGTCGCACAGGTGCCCTGGGAGGCGACGAGCATCGACGAGTCGACGTATCGCAACATCGTGCTCTCCGAGGCCGACGCCAGCGTGGCGTACATCACGCTGACGTCGGCGTTGACAGCGCTCGTAGAGGCGAACAACACTGCCGCAGAGTTTGTGCGCGACCCATCGATCGATGCAGGCAACGGAGGCGGCAACTTCCAATTCATAGTCGCTCTGTTCTACGGCTTCATCAACAAGATTGTCGAGGATGTCAACGCACTTATCGTCGCTGCCGATGCGGCGCGAAGCAAGCAGACACTCAACGAGGGTCTGCGCCTTGTGGCGCTGCTCCGGCAGACGCGGCTCGACTTGCGCAACTACTTCGAGTCCGAGGCGACAGCGAGGCGCGACGTGCTGCTGAAGGAGAGCGTGGCGCGATACACAGCGATGATCAACCTCGAGCGCACCGTCGCGCGCATTCAGTTGTTCTTCAACATCGACCAGCCAGCGCCCGACCGAGAGCCACCAGGCGCACGCGACGCCGTCGACGACGACCTCGCTGCGCTGCTCGGCGACGACGGCGCAAAGGCGATGCGCGTCGACACACTGCCGTCGAATTCTGCCTTTCTTATTGGCGGTAACGATGACGATGACGATGACGTCAGCGGCGTGCTCGAGAAAGCTGTACGAGAGCGCATCGATGCTGTGAGGAACGAAACTCGCGTCGACGAGTTGCAGAGGAAACTTGGCCAGATCAAAGTTGGCGGTGACAACTCGATCGACGATGTCGACAAGGATGGTGCGACGCAGTTGTTGGCCGACGCCATGCAGGTGGCAGTCGACGCTGGCGTCGTGGCGCGCGCCGTGGCGAGTGTACGCAACACCTACGAGGAGGCGAAGCGCACCAAGGTGTTCGAGCCGACGCGCGTCGTCGCTGCGAAGGAACTGGTAGAAAGAGCGCAAGAGGCGATGAAGCGCATTCGCGCCACCGAGCAGAGGCGAGCGTTCAAGTTCACGCTGCTCGAGCGCCTGGACAGGCTGCTGCTCACGCTGCTCGCCGACGCCAAGCTTCTCGAGGCCGGGCTGAGTCGCGAGGACGCGGCACGTCTCGAACTGCTCCGCAAGCAGCGTGACGTCGAGGTGCTGCGCGACACAACGGCGCAGTTCACCGACGCCGCCGGTCGCCTCAACGACGCCGTCACTGAACTGAAGAACGCTGCGAAGGAGGCCGAGCGACTCGACTCGCAGCGCGCCGAGATGCTGAGAAAACTCAAAAAGTTCGACGACGCGGCCAAGGAGTTCAAAACGCACGTCGACGAGGCGCAAAAGGCGCTGCAAGCATCGCAGCAACTCGTCGTCACAAACGAGCAGTTGCAGAACTTCGAGCAACAGGCGAAGAGCGAGTTGAAGAGGCTCAAAGTGCAGCAGGATACGCTCACCGCGCTCCTGACGCCCGTCGAGGACATCTTCAAGAAGTCCGAGAAGCAGTACGCGCGAGCCGTCGAGGTTCGCGAACTCGTGGCGAAACGCAAAGCCGAAGTGACGGCAATCGACGTTGAACTGGCGCGTACGGTAGTGCAGGGCGCAGACAAGCGCGGTGTGGCGTTCGAGAAGTTGGCCGAAGACGTCACGTACCTCAGGAACCTCGTGAGGAACCTACTTACACAGTATCACGAAGATCCTCGCGACAACAAGGACGTTCTGGTGAGCGCCATCGAGAGTGTGGCGGAGAGAACCGCCAGCAACACCGTCGAGAGCACACTACCCGGTCTACTGGAGAACGCGGTGCCCGACTACGTCGACGACCAACTCACTTCGGACGGCAGCGAAACTCGCGCCACACTCGTGCAACAGATTCTCGACGAACTGCGTCCCCAGATAGTCGCATACATTAATAGGCAGTTATTGGTTACCGTTCCTGTACCGAACGAAAAGCCCTCGCAAAATGCAACGACGACGACGACGACGCCGCGGCAGACCAGTCTATCGGGCACCGGCCAAGCGGGAGACATCACAAGCACACCAAAAAGAACGTCAACCACCGCTGCAGGTCGGGGCACGAATGCGAAAAGAAACAGGACCGAAGAACCCGCACAAACGACGACAACGAAACCAGCAGTTGGTACAGACCAACAAACAACAGTGACGACAACAACCAGCGTTGGCGTTGATGACGAAGAAAAACCTGTGTCACGCGCTCTTTTCTCGACGCCAACAAAACCGACGCGACTCAACGAGACAAAAGAGAGAGCAGCAATGACGTTCGACGACTGCCTATCGGTGCTCGATCAATGAATGTTCGCAGAGAGTGAGGAAAGCTATCATTTTCTGATTCAATGGTGTTGATGTGAGCGCACGCAGCGCTACGGACAGCGCACACGCACACACACGCACAGAGTTTTTATGACAAGCGTTTTGACGTTCGATAGCGCGGAGAATCCGCTCGTCACGGCGCACGCAAAGCAGTCGGAGGCGTACGTGGTTGACCTGCCGAGCAAGGAGGCGTGCTCGAAACTCGCCATCGCCGCCTTCTACCACGGTGAGGCGTGCAAGAGCGTTATCTGGTCGTCGAACTGGCAGCAGACCGACGGCTCGCGGCACACGCCCGGCGGCTTCCCGACGGGCTTTCAGTTCACCGTCGACCAGAACGCGCCGGTCATCGCGGCGCTCTTCTCGGCGCAGCAGATGTACGGCACGCAGATGGTGTTCCCGCTCGACGCCGGCGCGCGCTCGGCGACGCTGCTCAAGTCGGGCGCGCCGCTCGACGACGCGCACTTCCACCGGCATCACGACAAGATGGCGTCGGCGCTCAACCTCAAGCTGAGCGACGTGCACTTCTCGGCGACGAGCAGCGCGAACTTCGCCGGCATATTCGCCACCGAGCAGCGCACCGCCGACGGCTACGAGAAGCGCTACTACGCCGCGGCGCGCTTCTCGTCGCCCAGCGTAAGCGCGCAGATCGCCGAGAAACTCGCCGGCGCCGCGTCGCCCGACGCCGACGAGAGCGCCGCGTACCTGCACAAACTGGCGAGCGCCAACTTCCGCGTCGACGCGGAAGTTGGCGC
>Ga0209067_10000662_pt1 | contig 21515 bp, 19 predicted proteins | sample ColStrG_CSR_2013_FD_187199 | JGI IMG/M metagenome (GOLD analysis project Ga0209067, IMG submission 187199) | Freshwater sediment microbial communities in response to fracking from Pennsylvania, USA - Cold Stream Run_MetaG_CSR_2013 (SPAdes)... | ecosystem: Environmental > Aquatic > Freshwater >...
GCCAGGGTGCCACTCAGCCAGTTCCAGTTCCGACTTCCGCCCAGGGCCGGTTTGGCAACCGGGCGGGTTTTCAACGCATCGAGATCAGCCTGGATCTTTTGGCGCAAATCGGATGGCGCGATGTGGCTGCTCGCGTGGGCGGCCACTGTACTGCGTAACGCACGCAAAGAATTGACGCTGGTTTGGCACGCAGCACATTCCTGCAGGTGCGCCAGAAGCAGGGCGGTTGCCCCGGGATCGAGTTCCTGATCAAGATAAGCCGAAATCCAAACCTGATTACATTTCATTGAATTCTCCTGATCCCGCGCTGCTCAGATACGTCAGCAATAATTTTCTGGCGCGCGCCAGTCTTGACATAACGGTACCAATCGGTATGCCGGCCATGTCGGCAATTTCCCGGTATGACATTTCTTCCATTTCCTTCAGAATCAGCACTTCCCTGAAACTGGTGGGAAGGTGTTCCAGAGCCTGATTCACAATCCGGCTGGTGTCGGCCCGGTTCTGGTTTTGTTCCGGTCCGCTCCAGTCGGAGAGCGGACTGTGCAGGTCTTCATCAAAGACCTGCTCATCCTGCGGGTCGGCGCGCAACGAAGAATAAAACGTGTTGCGCACGATGGTCAGCAGCCAGGCGCGCGCATTGCCGCCCTGATAGGTGTCAAAGAACCGCACGGCACGCACGAACGCCATCTGCACCAGATCTTCGGCGTCATGATCATTTCTGGTCAGCCAGCGCGCCAGATTGTGCGCGGCATCGAGATGCGGCAGCACGGTCTGTTCAAACTGGCTGATCTGATCGTTTTTATTCAACAGGCTTTCCATCCGTAACAGGGTTCAGAAATACAGACGCCGGAACGGCAGGTTTTATTCCCGAAAAAATAATTATTTTTATTCGGGAATAAACCTGCCCCACAGGAGTTAACACGGTAACACCGCTGCAAAGTCCGGTTCTCGCAGTCGTCACTGACTTTGTCACTTTAACATTGAACGGAGCGCGCCATGTTAGACCGCAGAAAGTTTTTATCGTTGACCGCACTCGGGGGCGGTGCCGTCTTTATGTCCGGATTGACGGGTCATGCCTTGGCCACAGAGGATCAGGATTTCTATTTTGTCCAGATGTCGGATATGCATTGGGGCTATAGTGGTGCGGCCAATCCGCAGGCCGATACGACTTTGGCCAAGGCGGTTGCCGCTGTGAATGCGCTCGAGCAGGTGCCGGAATTTATCATGTTTACCGGGGACCTGACCCATACCACGGATGATGCGGCGCTGCGGCGCAAACGCATGGCGGAGTTTCGCGCCATTGTTGCGGATCTGAAGGTGAAAAAGGTATTTTTTATACCGGGTGAACATGATGCATCGCTCGATCAGGGGGCGGCATTCAAGGAATTTTTCGGGGCAACCCATTATTCGTTTGATCACAAAGGCGTGCATTTTATTGCACTCGATAATGTGTCTGCGCCCGGTGCAAAAATTGGCACCGAGCAGCTGGAATGGTTGAAAAAAGATCTGGCAACGCAGTCAACCGATGCCCGTATTGTTCTGTTTACCCATCGACCCCTGTTTGATCTGGCACCCAAATGGGATTGGGCCACCCGGGATGGCAGCGAGGCGGTTGCCTTGTTAATGCCTTATTCAAACGTGACAGTGTTCTACGGTCATATTCATCAGGAACATCATCATATGACCGGTCATATTGCCCATCATGCGGCCAAGTCGTTGATCTTTCCTCTGCCGGCGCCGGGTTCGCAGGAGCAACGCACACCATTGCCATGGAATCCGGATGCACCCCTGCAGGGGTTGGGTGTACGTGAGGTGGAAGAGGCCGGGAATCAGGTACAGATCAATGAAATTCCTTTGTTAAAGGCGTAAATCATGATGAGACGAACCGTGTTGAAAAATGCGATGGGTGCGACCTTGATGTTGTTGCTCGGAGAAACTGTGGCACAGGTCAGCAATGCCGCTAAACTGGCCGCGCCGGCCGCGCCGGCCGCGCCGGTCAAGCCGCACCGGGGCCGGTTCCGTCAGCGCAACATCAAAATTCACGCACAGAAATTTGCCTACAGTCCAAATCACATCACCCTCAATCAAGGTGACAAAGTGGTGCTGGAGCTGACCGCGAGTGACTTTACCCACGGCTTTTCCATACCCGACTGGAACCTGCGTTCCGACATTCCGCCCGGTCAGATTACGCTGCTGACGGTGACCCCGGAACAGGCCGGCGATTTTGTTTTTTTATGCGACAACTTTTGCGGGGAAGGGCATGAAAAAATGCAGGGCAAAATCACGGTAATTGCCAAGACTTAAAAAGAAAAAACGCGACCGGATTGGTCGCGTTGTTGAACGGATTGAAAAAACGTTACAGCACTTCGCTGGCGTGATCGGCCAGGCGTGAACGTTCGCCGCGTGCCAGCGTAATATGCCCGCTGTGCGCCCAGCCTTTGAAACGGTCCACCACATATGTCAGCCCGCTGGAACCTTCAGTCAGATACGGTGTATCAATCTGGGCGATATTACCCAGACAGATAATCTTGGTGCCCGGACCGGCGCGCGTCACCAGTGTTTTGACCTGTTTCGGGGTCAGATTTTGCGCTTCATCGATGATCAGGAATTTGTTCACGAACGTGCGCCCGCGCATGAAGTTGAGTGACTTGATTTTGATCTTGGAACGGATCAGATCCTGGGTTGCGGCACGTCCCCAGTCACCGCCATCATTGTCGGACTTGTTCAACACTTCCAGGTTATCGTCGAAAGCGCCCATCCATGGGGACATTTTTTCTTCTTCGGTACCGGGCAGAAAACCGATATCTTCACCAACCGGCACGGTCACGCGCGTGACGATGATTTCATTGTAGGTTTTGGTTTCGAGTACCTGCGCCAGCCCGGCGGCCAGCGCCAGCAGGGTTTTACCGGTACCGGCCTGACCCAGCAGGGTGACGAAATCACATTCCGGATCCATCAGCAGATTCAGTGCGAAATTCTGTTCACGGTTGCGCGATGTGACACCCCAGACACTGTGGCGGGCGTTGCCGAAATCGCGCAACGTCTGCAGCACGGCGGTCTTGCCGTTGATCTGGCGCACCTGTCCGTAAAAGGATGCTTCGCCATTGTTCGGTTCCAGATACACAAACTGATTGACCAGCAGGTTGGTAATGAAGGGACCGGTCACGCGGTAGAACGTATTGGACACACCGTTGCGATTTTCCTGCCACGATTCCATGCCCTTGCCATGCTTGTTCCAGAAGTCGAGCGGCAACTGCACCAGACCGGTGTAGAGCAGATCGGAATCTTCCATGACATGGTCATTGAAGTAGTCTTCGGCCGGCAGTCCGAGTGCACGCGCCTTGATGCGCATGTTGATGTCTTTGGAAACCAACACGATCGGGCGGTTCGGATATTCCACTTCCAATGCACGCACCACCGCCAGAATCTGATTGTCAGCCTTGCCGATCGGCAGGCCTTCCGGCAGATTGATATTTTGCAGTTTGGTCTGGAACAGCAGGTGCCCCTTGGCTTCTTTGTTGCCCAGTTTGGACAGCAGGATGCCTTCGCTGATTTCAGAGTTGCTGTCGTCACCGACCAGTGCGTCGAGGGTGCGGGAGACCTGGCGCGCATTGCGGGCTACCTCAGTCATGCCTTTTTTATGATTGTCCAGTTCTTCCAGAGTAATCATCGGCAGATAAATGTCGTGCTCTTCAAAGCGGAACAGACAGGACGGATCATGCATCAGGACGTTGGTGTCGAGCACAAACATTTTGGTCATGCCCAACGAATCGGCTTTGCGGCTGGTGCCGGATTTGACTCGGTTATTGTTATGCTTGGCCGGCGCAACCTGTGACACCTCTTTCGCAGCGTTACCGGATTTGGCCTGTGGAATCGCAGCAGGCGGCACTGACCTGGCCACCTGTTTAGTCGAAGCGGCATGGGTCAGGACTGCCGGTTTGGTGCGTGGTTTTGATGCTGAAGCGGGAGGAGCAACTGGGGTTGCCGATACAAGAGCAACTGCTTTCACTGCCGATTTGGCACCAGCCTTGGGGAAATCTTCTTTGGACAGAATCACGGCCGGTTTGGTTGGCATTTTTGGTAGTGGCATTAGGACCTCAATTTGCACGCAGGTGGAAATAAAAAAAGCCGCTTAGAACATTACTGTTCCAATCACGGCCTTTTCGACAGGTAGTTTGATCTAAAGTGATCTAAATTAGTTAGAGGCATTCACAAATTCCAGAACATCATTTACATGCCCATTTACTTTGACTGCACGCCATTCTTTCACTAATTTACTATTGCCGTCAATCAAAAAAGTACTTCTTTCGATTCCGCGCACCTGCTTGCCATACATATTTTTCATCTTGATGACATCAAACAAATTACATATTGTTTCATCCGGGTCGGAAATCAGTTCAAAAGGTAATGCGAGCTTGCTTTTGAAATTTTCGTGAGAGCGAATGCTGTCGCGGCTCAATCCAAATATCTCGACACCGGCAGCCTGGAAATCAGCATAACTGTCACGAAATGCGATGCTCTCGGTAGTGCAGCCGGGGGTGTTGTCTTTGGGGTAAAAATACACCACAACCGTTTTACCCACATAGTCAGCAAGGTTAAAGGTTTTGCCGCCGGTCATTTCTGCTGAAAAATTGTTCAGTTTTTTGTTCAGACTTGCTGTCACCGTATTCTCCTGATCTGTGCTTGGTTTGATTGATTGTTTTTTTATTACCTGGTTTCAGACAATGATCAAATCGCCCGAGCGACCAGGCAATTCTCCCCATTGCAGTGCATGGACAGGCAAGGCGAAGGCATCGATGGTTTTTGCATAGTCTGCCATCGAACCGATTTGATAACCCTGCGCTTTCCAACCACTGAGCAATCGTTCAAAGATGGGGGCAAGTTTCTGGCCTTCAAGTTCGGCATGCAGAGTAAACACGTGGTCACGTGGTTGTTTTGTTAATTTTAAAATGTGATCGGCGATATTGTTCAGATTGATTTCGACGCCATTGACGGTTCGTCCCAGCAGTTCGTCCAGCGTCGGCAAGGTTGTCGGCATCTGGTAGCAGCGCGCAATTGTGGTGCCGGATGACAGCCGGTAGGGGCCGCTGGCCGGATCGACCAGGCTGCCATCTTCGTTCAGTCGGGCACGTCCGTCGGAAGAATAGGGCATTCCCAGTTCATCAAGCTCGGCAAAGGCATGTTCATTCATCTGCCAGCCGGCAGCCCCATGGGTCAGCGCCGGTGTGCCAAAAATTTGCCGGAAGCGCTGCGCTGATTTTTGCATCTGGGTTTTGGTCCAGTTGGTGTCGCGTTTTTTAACATTGTCCTGCCACACCACATGATCCCAGGTATGGATGCCGCATTCAAAACCGGCATCGGCGACGGCGCGCAATTGCGCAGCGCAGGTCGCGCCGATATCCGGTGCCGGCAGCATCACGCCGTACATCAGCGTTTTCAAGCCATAGTGTTCCACCACCGAAGTGCGCGAGACTTTTTTGAAAAAGCCGGGACGAAAGGCACGCCGCAAGGCCCAGCCGGTATGGTCGGGGCCAAGCGAAAATAAAAAGGTGGCATTGGCCTGATGCTGCTGAAGGATCCGGACCAGATTGGGTGTACCTTCGCGGCTGCCGCGGTAGGTGTCGACGTCGATTTTAAGCGTTAAGCAGGGCATGTGAATCACAGTAAAAAAAATACCTTTGAAATTTCAAAGGTATTTTATGTTGATGGAACGGATTAAAAAACGTTAATCCATCAGCGCGCGGGCTTCGGCTACCTGAGAACGATAGGCATCAAAAATCTTGCGCATGGTGTCGGCCATGGTGGTGTGCGGTGCCCATTTCAGTTCGTCTTTGGTATTGGTGATTTTCGGAACGCGATTCTGCACGTCCTGATAACCGGTGCCATAGTAGGCGGCAGAAGTGGTTTCGACGATCTTCACCTTTTTGGCCGTATCGGCATATTCAGGATATTCGGCAGCCAGTTTTAACATCATCTCGGCCAGTTCGCGGATCGAGAAATTATTTACCGGATTGCCAATATTGTAGATCTTGCCGGACGCGACGCCACCTTCGTTGGCGATGATTTTCATCAGCGCATCGATACCGTCATCGATATAGGTAAAGGCACGTTTCTGCGAACCGCCGTCAACCAGAGAAATATTTTCACCGCGTACGATATGACCGAAGAACTGGGTTACCACGCGTGAGCTGCCTTCTTTCGGGGTATGGATTGAATCCAGTCCGGCGCCAATCCAGTTAAACGGACGGAACAGGGTGAAGTTGAGATTGTCCTGCATGCCGTAACCCCAGATCACGCGATCCATCAGTTGTTTGGCGCAGGAATAAATCCAGCGCGGTTTGTCGATCGGTCCGCATATCAGTTCCGAGCTGGCCGGATCAAATTCGTCGTCATGGCACATGCCGTAGACTTCGGAAGTGGAGGGGAAAATCAGGTGTTTGCCGTATTTGGCAGCGGAGCGCACGATAGGCAGATTCGCTTCAAAATCCAGTTCAAACACGCGCAGCGGTTGTTGTACGTAGGTCGACGGTGTGGCGATGGCGACCAGGGGCAGAATCACGTCGCATTTTTTGACATGGTATTCAACCCATTCCTTGTTGATGGTGATGTCGCCTTCAAAAAAGTGCATGCGTTCATGGTCAAGAATATCGCTGATCCGTTCGGACTGCATGTCCATTCCGTATACGTGCCAGTCAGTGGTTTCCAGAATGCGTTTGGAAAGATGGTGGCCGATAAAACCGTTAACACCAAGGATGAGAACTTTTTTCATGAGGGGACTCTTTTTTAAAAATGCTGAAAATTTAATTGGGTGCGACTAATTGTTGTAATTGCCCGGCTTCGACGATACTGCCATTGCATAACAGTTCATTAATTTGGAGCGCCTGACCATCACCGCACTGGCCAAAGATGACATTATCCACCACACACAAGCCTTGCGGCAAATTTGCTTTGGGTGAATTCACCAGACGTGCCTGTTTGATAATGAAACGTTGGCCGTTCAGATCAGTGTAGGCGCCAGGATAAGGCGGCGCAACCGCACGGTGCAGATTGTAGACCTGCTGTCCGGACAGTTGCCAGTCGATCCTGCCGTCTTCGGGCTTTCTTCCGCCAAAGTAGCTGCCTTTGGCCAGATCGTTGGGCAATCTGGGGGCGGTGCCGGCCAGCAATGCCGGAATGGCATGCCACAGGGTCTGTTCCGAGGCGACCGTCAGTTTACCAAAAACATCATGCGCCGTATCATCGGGCAGAATCGGCACCGCGACCTGGGCAATAATGGCACCGGCATCGGGCTTGACGGTCATTTCATGCAGCGTGGCGCCGGTTTCGGTTTCGCCGTGCAGTACCGCCCAGTTGACCGGCACCCGACCGCGATATTTGGGCAGCAGCGAGCCGTGCAGGTTGTAGGCGCCGCGTTTGGCCAATGCAAGCACTTCGACCGGCAGCATGTGCCGGTAATAAAAACTGAAAATGAAGTCGGGTGCGGCCTGGGTGACTGTACTGAGCAGAGTTTGTGGTTCCGGATCCAGCAAGGTTGGAATCCGGTGTTCGGCGCACAGTGAGGCGACAGAATCGAACCAGATCGTTTCGTTTGGATTGTCATGGTGGGTGACCACCAGTGCAATATCGACACCGCGAGCCAGCAACACCTTGATACCGCGCACACCAACGCTGTGGTAGGCAAACACCACGGCGCGATTGTTTTTGACCGGATCAGTCATTCTGTTCCAATATGGCCTGCACCACAAAACGCGGCCGGCCGCGCACCTGCTGGTAAATCCGTCCGACATATTCACCCAACAGGCCAATACCAAACAGGATCGTGCCCATCAGGAAGAAGGAAATTGCAAACAGCGAGAACACGCCTTCGGCTTCTGCACCCAGCACAAAGCGCCGCACCAGCAGCAACAGCACCAGCGCGCCGGACAGGGCCGACATGATCATGCCGAACATCGAAAACAGTTGCAGCGGCATGATGGAAAAGCCGGTCATCAGATCAAAATTCAGACGGATCAGGCTGTAGAACGAATACTTCGATTCACCGGCCGCACGTTCTTCATGTTCAACAATAATTTCGGTTGGATTGCGGGCAAAGGTGTACGCCAGCGCCGGCACAAAGGTATTCATTTCACTGCACTGATTGATCAGGTTGATGACGTTGCGCCCATAGGCGCGCAGCATATTGCCCTGGTCGGTAATTTTGATGTGGGTGATTTTTTCGCGGATCCGGTTCATCGCCTTGGAAGCCCAGGTGCGCCATAGCGTATCCTGGCGTTTGCGTCGGATCGATCCGACGTAGTCATACCCTTCGTGCATTTTCTTGACCAGCGCGCCGATTTCCTCCGGCGGGTTTTGCAGGTCCGCATCCAGCGTGACGACGATCTCACCGCGCGTGGCCTGAAAGCCGGCCAGAATTGCCATGTGCTGTCCGTAATTGCCATTGAATAAAACCACCCGGGTCACATCGGGCCGGGCGCGGAACTGGTCCGACAGAATCAGCGCGGAGCGATCCTTACTGCCGTCGTTCACAAAAACGATTTCGTAACTTGTGCCTTCGGCGGCCAGTTTGTCCAGGGCCGGGTACAGGCGTTCGAATAGGTGGGATAGTCCGGCCTGTTCGTTGTAGATCGGTATAACAACGGAAAGTTCTGGTTTTTTTGAAGACATGTTTATTTTTTAGTTGGTTTTATTGCAATCGTGACAGTGTCAAACATCAACGCAAAATTAATAAAGGCAGGATTTTACCGCAGATACCACGCGTTCCACATCTTCCATTCTCAGGGCGTTAAACATCGGCAGGGTAACGGTTTGATAACCAATGTGTTCCGCAACCGGGAACATCCCTTCCTTGAAGCCGCGTTCGCGGTACAGAGTGAACAGGTGGATTGGGGAATAGTGATAACCGGTGCCGATGTTAAACCGTTCTGCCATCTGCTTCATGAAATCGGCGCGTACCACGCCTTTGGGCAGGATGATCTGGAACAGATGCCAGTTACTGTTTTCGGTGTCGGCGATCGGCAGTTGCGCACCGCTTTGGGCTTCAAAGTCGGTGCCGAAGCAGGTGAAGTAGTGTTGTGCCAGCGAGCGTCGGTGCGCTGAAATGGCATCAATGTTGGGCAGCTGGCCCAGACCCAGTGTGGCAGCAATATCGGTCATGTTGTATTTGCCGCCCAGCACATCAACATCAATACCGTCCACGCCGCTGCGCGTGACGCCCTGCAATCGATATTTTTCAGCCAGACGGGCTTCTTCCTGTGAGTTCACCACCAGACATCCGCCTTCTGACGTAGTGAGGTTTTTATTGGCCTGAAAACTGAACGAGACAAAGTCGCCAAATGAGCCTATCGGTTTGCCGTTCCAGCGCGAACCGAGGGCCTGTGCCGCATCTTCAACCACGCGCAGATGGTATTTGTTGGCGATGGCATACAGGCGATCCATGTCCAGCGGCAGGCCGGACAGATAGACCGGAATAATCGCCTTGGTGCGCGGCGTAATGGCTGCCTCCAGTTTGTCCAGATCCAGATTGCGGGTGCGCGGATCGATATCGGCAAAGACCGGTGTGGCACCGACTTCGATGATGACGTTGGCAGTGGCTACCCAGGAAATCGGCGTGGTAATGACTTCATCGCCGGGACCAACACCGGCAATTCGCAGGGCAATTTCCATGGTGCAGGTGCCGGAATTGAAGGTGCGTACCAGACGGCCACCCAGATAATCCGACAGGGCGGCTTCAAAAGCCTGCACTTTCGGACCGGACGTCAGCCAGCCGGAGCGCAGCACATTTCCGACTTCGGTGATGGTGACTTCGTCGATGGTGGGGCGGGAAAAAGGTAAAAATGGCAACGGTGCGACTTGATTCATAGTGGTCCTTGAGGCGTTTTTATTGAGATTTGACGATGACGCGGCGCGGATCTTGGGTAATGACGCGCATGGTCAGGCCTTGCTGCTGGAATTCAGTATAGATATCCGGACGCAGAATTGCCATGGCCGCAACGCCGCTGGCCTGCTGCTGTTGCCACTGCAGTACAAAATCGGCGCGTTTCGGGATCCACAGTTGCGGCTCGTGCTCCAGTCCGAATTCCATTTCGTCGGGATGTTCCACCAGAATGGTGGTGTGCTGCAGATAAAACGGCAAAGCCTGTTCATATCGGCCGACGGCATACAGCTTCATTTGGGGTGTCAGTTCGGACCGAATCGCAGCCAGATGGTCGGTGCCGGCAATATACCGCCCCCACGGTTCGTGACCGAGCATGAGCAGCTGTCCGCAGAAAAATCCCGACCAGGCCAAAATCCAGATGGCGCGCTGCTGGTGATAGCGCGCCATCAGCGTGGCAGCCATGCCGGATAAAAACAGCAGCAGGGAACTGATGCCCAGCCACGGCAGGTATGCATTGTTCAGTGCTGCTTCCAGCGGATTTTTATTCAGGGCCGCGATGTGATCGGAAAAGGTCCAGACCAACAGGCCGCACAATCCGATCAGACTCATCAGTATGCTGGTGATGACCATGCCGCGATAGGCGCGCCGTTCCAGATGCACGGCGATCAGCAGTGCCAGCGCCGGAAAGATCGGCAGGATGTAGGAAGGCAGTTTCGAGCTTGAAATACTGAAAAAGAAGAAGATGAAACAGGCCCACACCAGCAGCATTTTGCCAGGCTGGAAAGTGGAGGCCCGTTGACCGGTAGCCTGCCACAGACTCTGCAACAGCAGACCCAGCCACGGGAAAATGCCGACGATGAGCAGCGGAATAAAGTAATACCACGGACCATCCCGGTGATGGACCTTGCTGGTAAAGCGTTCCCAGTGTTCGTGAATGAAAAAGAAATGCAGGAATTCGTCATTGGCCTGTGAAACCAGCACAAACCACGGTGTGGTCACGGCAAAGTACAGCAGCAGACCCTTCACCAGATGCAGGCGCTGCCAGATACGCCAGTCACGTGCAACAAAGGTATAGATGAATAACACGGCACCCGGCAGCACAATGCCCATCGGACCTTTGGACATGGTGGCCAGCGCCATGCCCAGCCAGCACAGCAGCATGCCGTTGCGCTGTTCAGCAGGCGTAGCGTGATCGCGCTGGGCCAGCAGCAGGCCACACAGGGCCAGCGTCATCATGCCGGACAGTCCCATGTCGAGCGAATTGACATGCCCCATGCCGGCCCACCAGAACGAAGCGGCCAGCACCACGGCGGCGGTCAGCCCCACCTTTTGGCTGAAGACGCGCGTACCGGTATAGCCGACTAACGCAATGCCGAACAGAGCGGACAGGCCGGTCCAGAGTCTGGCCTGCCATTCGCCCAGTCCAAATAATTCGAAGGTGATGGCGTTCATCCAGGTTTGCAGCGGCGGCTTCTCAAAGTATTTGATGGCATTCAGACGCGGGGTGATCCAGTCGTGGCTGACCACCATTTCGCGTGCCATTTCGGCGTAGCGGCCTTCGTCGGTGGGAACCAGCGTGCGTGCTCCGAGCATGTAAAACCAGATGCCGAGAAAGAGGATGAGATTGATCCACAGCCAGAGCGGTAGCGGGTTGGAACTGATCGGATTGTTATTGTTGCTGGAGACGTTATCCATTGCGGTGTGCTTCCGGTTCAATGATCAGGGCCAGTGTCACTTTGCGACCCTCGGCCATCAAAATATTGTAAGTGCGGCAGGCTGCCTGACTGTCCATGCTCTCGACGCCGATCCGTTTGCCGGTCAGGCAGGCGGTCAGGCGCGGATGGACGAAACTTTGTTTTTTGCCGGTGCCAAGAATCACCACGTCAGGCTGCAAGGCGGCGATCTGTTCGAAATGGTGTTCATTGAGCGCTGCAAATTCCGCGACTGGCCAGGCTACCGGGGCCATTTCCGGCATGACCAGCAGGCTGTGGGTGTAGTTGATGGCATTGATTTCCACGCTGCCCAGATCGTAGCCGGTCACGGTCTGATATTGTTGATTGGGTGTGCTGTGTAACTTCATCGTGAGGTCGGATGAGAAAGAAGTTGGCATTGTAGCGTTTTTCCTGCGCCAGATCGCAATTCTGATGACACAATGCTTGATTTAGAGGCGCTGCCCGTTCACAATTGACCGCTTTGGTTCAAATGATGCAGTTTTGGTATGTTCATGCAATTTAAGACAGGGATAGCGTTGTGCGTTCAATTTTAAAATCCAGGAAACTCGACAATATTTGCTACGAAATCCGCGGTCCGGTTCCGGAACGCGCACGCGTGCTGGAAGAAGAAGGGCACAAAATTATCAAACTCAATATCGGCAATCTGGCTGCCTTCAACTTCGCGCCACCCGATGAAATCGTGCGCGACATGATATTAAATATGCCACATGCGGCCGGCTACACGGATTCGAAAGGCATGTTTGCCCCGCGCAAAGCCATCATGCATTACACCCAGAGCAAACAGATCCGCGGTGTGGCCATTGATGATATTTACATTGGCAATGGCGCATCCGAATTGATCGTCATGAGCATGAGTGCCTTGCTCAACGATGGGGATCAGGTGCTGGTGCCGGCGCCGGACTATCCGCTCTGGACCGCTGCCGTCAGTCTTTCCGGCGGGACGCCGGTGCACTATGTATGCGATGAATCCGCCGACTGGATGCCCGATATTGACGATATCAAAAGCAAAATCACGCCGCAGACGCGTGCCATCGTCATCATCAATCCAAACAATCCGACCGGCGCATTGTACCCGCGCGCCTTGCTCGAACAGATCGTGGAACTGGCCCGCGTGCATCAGCTGATCATCTATGCCGATGAAATCTATGACAAAACTCTGTATGACGAAGCCAGTCACACTTCGATTGCATCACTCGCCGATGATGTCTTGTGTGTGACCTTCAACGGTCTGTCGAAGAATTACCGTTCTTGCGGCTACCGGGCCGGCTGGATGGTCGTGTCGGGTGAAAAGCGCCACGCCAAAGATTATATTGACGGTTTGAACATGCTGGCCTCGATGCGGCTGTGTGCCAATACCCCGGGGCAGTTTGCGATTCAGACCGCGCTGGGCGGCTATCAAAGCATCCAGGAGCTGGTCGGTCCGGGCGGTCGACTCTTGAAACAGCGCGATCTGGCTTATAAACTGCTGACAGATATTCCCGGCGTGACCTGTGTCAAACCACAGGCCGCACTGTATATGTTCCCGCGACTCGATCCGAAAATGTATCCGATTGCCAGTGACCAGGATTTTGCGGTGCAGTTGCTGGATCAGGAAAAAGTGCTGATCGTGCAGGGCACCGGTTTTAACTGGATCGCGCACGATCATTTCCGTCTGGTGTTTTTGCCGAATGCGGACGATCTGACCGATGCCATCGGTCGCATTGCGCGCTTTCTGGATGGCTATCGCCGGCGGCACAGTCATCAGGTCGGCCAGGGAGTGCAGTGACATTGCATCGTTGGTATCCATTTGCATAAGAGGGCAGACCTGATTCAGTTCTGCCCATGTTTTACAGTCGGATCGTTTTTTAACTCAAATATTATGAAACCCATCAAAGTAGGCTTATTAGGACTCGGTACCGTCGGTGCCGGCACATTCAAGGTATTGCAACGTAACCAGCAGGAAATCACGCGCCGCGCCGGACGCGGTATCGAAATCAGCATGATTGCCGTGCGCAATATTGAAAAAGCCCGGGCCCTGGTCGGCGATGCCTGTCCGGTGGTGGGCGACAGCATGCTGGTGGTGAACAATCCCGACATCGACATTATCGTTGAAACTATCGGCGGCACTGAACTGACCCGCGAACTGGTGATGACTGCGATTGCGAACGGCAAGCATGTGGTCACGGCCAACAAGGCACTGTTGGCGATCCATGGCAATGCAATTTTCAAGGCGGCGCAGGACAAGGGTGTGATGGTGGCGTTCGAGGCGGCGGTTGCGGGCGGTGTGCCGATCATCAAATCGCTGCGCGAAGGGCTGTCTGCCAACCGGATTCAATGGGTGGCCGGCATTATCAACGGCACCACCAATTTTATTCTCTCGGAAATGCGCGACAAGGGTCTGGATTTTGCAACGGTGCTGAAACAGGCGCAGGAACTCGGCTATGCCGAAGCGGATCCGACCTTCGACATTGAAGGTATTGATGCGGCCCACAAGGCCACCATCATGGCCGCCATTGCGTTCGGCATTCCGATGCAGTTCGACAAGGCACATGTGGAAGGCATCAGCAAACTCGAAGCGATCGATATCAATTTCGCCGAACAGCTGGGTTATCGGATCAAGCTGCTCGGCATTACCAAGCGCACTGCCAAAGGGATAGAGCTGCGCGTGCACCCGACCCTGATACCGAGCACGCGCTTGATTGCCAATGTGGAAGGGGCCATGAATGCCGTCCTGGTGCAGGGCGATGCGGTCGGTGCGTCGATGTATTACGGACGCGGCGCCGGTTCCGAACCGACCGCCTCCGCCGTGATTGCCGATCTGGTTGATATCACCCGTCTGGCGACAGCCGATCCGGAACACCGCGTGCCGCATCTGGCCTTCCAGCCCGATTCGTTGGGGCAGGAAGTGATTTTGCCGATGTCGGAAATCACCACCAGTTACTATCTGCGGCTGCGCGTTGCCGATCAGGCCGGGGTGCTGGCCGATGTGACGCGCATCATGGCCGATCTGTCGATTTCCATCGATGCCATGCTGCAAAAAGAACCGGCAGAGAATGAAAGTCAGACCGACATCATCATGCTCACCCATCAGACTCAGGAAAAGAATGTGCTCAAGGCGATTGAAAAGATCGAGCAACTCACGACCGTGTTTGGAAAAGTGACCAAGATACGACTGGAAGAATTGAGTTAAGCACCGCAGCCTGGATCGGTCTGCAAGGGAGCATTTTGACCGGCAAATTCCAGCACTTTTGTTGCTGGATGTTGATGAATTGCTGCGTTTTGATGCCCTGGAATGGGTGGCAGGGCCCCGAAAAGGCCATAATTGCAATATTGGCGCGGATTTTGAGTTAAGCTGATGTAAATTATTCTCAGGCAACATATGTAATATAAAAAGGCCAAATATGGGACTGCGCGGAAAAATTATCGGCTTGTTTTTCATTTGTTTTGGTCTGATGGCAATTTTGGCCATGACCATCTTAAGAAACAATCTTGCCCAAGGCTTTCTGGCGATCGAGCACAGGCAGGCAACGGACCAGATGCAGCAGTTGAAGCACAGTCTGGACAACGAACTGGAACGACTCAATCAGGTCGCCTACGACTGGGCTGACTGGGATGACACCTACAATTTTGTTCAGCACCCTTCCGCAGAATTTGCCCGTCATCAATTTGCAGCCTCGGCGCTCAGGGAAATCGAAGTCAAGCTGTTCGTCATCATGGACACGCAGGGCAAGACGGTTTTTTCAGAGAGTGTCAATCTTGAAACAGGTCAGTCCGAAAGCGCGGTCATTTTTGATGCGCTGCTGGAAAACATCAAAAAGCGCATCAACTTCACTGCAGCTGTCACTGAAAAGAACTGTGGCATGGATTTGTCCCCGGCCGGTCCGATGCTGCTGTGCTGGAAACCGATACGCAAAAGCGATTTGTCGGGCACACCGGATGGAATAATTGTGATCGGTCGCCTGTTTGGCAAGGAACTGCAGAGCAAAATGCGTATTCAGAGCAATATTGATTTTGAGCTGACGCCTTTGCCGGTCAATGATGCGCCGGTGACCCTGTTGCAGGCTGGCGGAATTCAAACCGGAAAAATCGAATTCAGCGCAACTGATCCCGGTGTCCTGAATGGCGAATTGATGAATATAGTTGGTCAGCCGACATGGCAGGTGCATCTGAGATTTCCGAATGATGTCAGCAGTCGTGGCGAAGAACTGACCTGGAAAGTGGTGCGGGTTTTGATGCTGGTCACCGTTCTGGCGGGTGTGGCCTTGCTGGCCAGCGTGCACTTCATGATCATCCGGCGCCTGCGCAGAATGGACCGGGATTTGGGCAGTATCTGGCGCAACGGCCGCTGGGCCGGCCGTCTGGAAGCGCCACACCGCAAAGATGAATTGAATGATCTGACCCATACCATCAACCGCATGCTGGCGCTGATTCGCAAACAGGTGGTGATGCTGGAAAGTATTGCGCTGACTGATCCACTCACGCAGATCGCCAACCGGCGCGCCTTTGACGAACGGATCGAGGTCGAAATGTCGCTGCACAAGCGCAATCAGACTGCGCTGTCCCTGTTGATCGTTGATGTTGATTACTTCAAACGTTACAACGATTACTACGGTCATCCGGCCGGTGATGAAATTCTGAAGTCGATCGGCAATTTGCTCAGTGTGATCGCGTGCCGACCGTCCGATCTGCCGGCCCGTGTCGGCGGGGAAGAATTTGCGGTGATTTTACCGGCGACTGATCTGGAAGGGGCGACCCATGTCGCGCAGTTACTGATCAGCAAACTCGCTGAATTGAAACTGCTGCATGAAGATTCGCCGATTTCCGGATTGATTACCCTGTGCGTTGGGGTGACATCCGCCGGGGATGAAGATGTGTCACAGTTTGTGCAGCGGGCCGACAAGGCGATGTACAACGCCAAGCAAACCGGCCGCAACAAGATTTGTGTGCTGCCGGCGCCTTAATCGAAGCTGGTGCTGCAGATGCGATTTTTGCCGTTCTGCTTTGCAGAATGGTTGGCGTCGGCCACGCGTTGCATGAACTGATCCAGTGTTTCGTCACCGGCATTGCTGATGCCGATGCTCAAGGTTACTTTTTCTGCTATCGGCGAATTCATATGGGGCAGATTCAGCTTGTCGAGATTGGAGCGCAGCAATTGGGCGACGTGGGTGGCACCTTCCAGATTGGTAGAAGGCAGAATGATGGCGAATTCTTCTTCACTGATCCGGGCCGGCAGGTCGGAGGGCCGGCAGGCGACCTGGGTCATCAGTTGGCTGATTGATACCAGTATCTCGTCACCGGCCGGGTAGCCGTTATGGTCGTTATATTCCTTGAAATGGTCCACCGAAATCAACAGCAGTGACAAGGCAGTCTGATTGCGTTTGTGCAGTGACATTTCGATCAGTATGCGTTGATCAAAGGCGCGCCGGTTGGCAAGTTTGGTCAGTGTATCCGTATGGGCCATCGTTTCCAGAATCATGACCTGCTTGCGAATCAGTCCCAGCATCCGGTTCATCGCATGCGCCAGTTCACTGAGCTCATCCGTGTTTTTCGGGATGTTCAGTCGCTCGGCCCAGCGGCCGTTGCGCCAGATGCTGTTCAAATCATGACCCATTTTCTTCAGGCGACGAATCAGCAAAAACTGGACACAGGCAAACTGGATCAGTCCGGTCAGTACCGTGACCAGCAGCACGCCTTCGAGAACTTTCCAGGTAATTTTTGCGCCGCGGGTGCTGACATCGTCCGGGTAGACCAGGCGCACTTTCAGGATTGGTTGCCCGTTGAAATTGGTCAGCAATGCATTGAGCACGTTAGGTTCGGTCTTGCTGAATTCAACCTGTTCCGGTTCCACCGTGACTTTGTTTAAACTGGCGGGGGAATCGGTCGGCTCAGTCTCGCTCAAGGGCAGTTGACTCAATTCAAAGCGGATATTGCTTTGCGTTTGGATTTTGCTGATCAGGGCACTGTTGAGCAATCGGCCCATGATCAGGGTGCCTGTCGGTTTTCCGGTCATGTCACTTTTACGAACCGGATGCCAGCACAGCAACACCGGACCCACCGCCGACAAATCCAACCCGCACATTTTTCCTGATCCTGGTTCACGGATCCGTTGCCTGATGTCGTCGATCGCTTTGGTGAAATTCGCGGGACTTTCGGCTTCACCGTTCATCAGATTGACCGCTTCAGAAAATATCGGATTGCCCTCGGTGTCGAGGATGGTGAATAATTTGATTTCGATTTCTTTGAGCGCCAGCGGTGGCGCGTGACGCTCGGCAAAGTCTTTGGTGGGATGCTGGACAAAATTGTAGCCGTCATCCCAGTTGGCCCAGTCGAATGCCATCTGGTTCAGGCGGTCCAGTTCACCGTTCAGGCTGCGCGACATTTGCGCCATCTGTTCGGTAGCCTGTTGATGTTCTATTGCAGAAAAGTCTGCATGCAGACTTTTTTGCAACAGGAACAGCGCGATACCTGACACCAGACCGAAGCTGATCAGGAACAAACCTAGCATTTTTTCCCGGAGACCCATGCGAATTCTTTATGTCAGTGTTGATCGGCTTAGTTTAGGACGAATTTTTGATAAATGAAAGAAGTTCGGGATTTGGTCATAAAGATAAGGGAAAAAGGGGAAGTCTGGCTGATTGATGGGCATAAATTCATCTGTTTCGGGTGAAAAGGGTCTTTAACAGTTAAATATCAGCTAAAATCGCACTCCTCAACGAAGCACAGGGCGGTCAGGCCTGTTGCGTTCGCATTCGGATTTTGTATGGGTAGGTAGCCAAAAGGTTGAAGATGAAATTAAGTGTAAAGAATATTCTGGTCGTGCTGGTCTGCTGTGCCACGTTGGCACTGACCGGGTGCAAAAAGAGTTCGTCAACGAATTACAACGTCAGCGTCAGTGTCAGCGGTTTGCTGGGCACCGGACTGTACCTGCAATTGAACTATGTCAATGGCACACAACCCAACGTCGCTTCCGGCGCGCCGGTGATTGCGAATGGCGTCGTGACCTTTCCGAATCAGTTGCCAAACAATGCCGTCTACGCGGTCAATGTGCTGTATCCACCCGGATCACCCTTTCAAAACTGTACATTGGCCAATGCCAGCGGCACGATAGCCGATGCCAATGTCACCAATATTACGCTGACCTGTGCCTCTGTCGGATTTGCCTATCTGGTCAATTCAGCCGCAAATCAGATCGCACCCTACACCATTGATTTGGGTACCGGTATGCTGAACAGTTCCGGTCCGTCACTTTCTGCCGGTACTGCTCCGTCCGCATTGGCTTTGAGTCCGACAGGTCGATATGCCTACGCCGTCAGTTCAACCGACAGTACCATGGCTGCTTACCTGGGCAATGTGTCTACCGGACAGTTGATCAGTGCCGGCAGCGCCGTCAGCACCGGAACCGGTGGCAATCCGAGCGCGGTTGTGGTGGAACCCGGTAGTCAATATGTCTATGTTGCGAATCAAACCAGCGGTACGGTGGCCGGTTTTGCAATCAATTCAGCCAGTGCCGCTGTAACCTGTCTGGGTGCTGTGGCGGGCGTTTGCCCTGCGACCCCAACGGCGACGGCTGGCGCTGCACCTGCTGCGATGACTGTGACCAAATCGGCCAGTGGCAGCGAATATCTGTTTGTGGTGAATTCGGGCGGCAATTCGGTTTCCGAATTTGCCATTAACAGCGATGGCTCGTTGAGTGGAATTGGTGCTGCTGCTACGGGAAACAATCCGAGTGCAATTGCCGCCACACCGGGTTCAGTTACCTATGTGTATGTGACCAATACGTCTGACGACACCGTTTCCGGTTATATCAACAATTCAGGCGCGCTGGCTGCCAACAGCACGACAGCGCTGCCAGCCGGATCGATGCCAAGCGCTCTGGCGATTACACCGAACGGCAAGTTTGCCTACGTGGCCTGTTCCGGCAACAGTACCGTTGCAGCGTTCTCGATCGATGGCACTGGTGCGCTGGTCGGTCTTGGCACACCGTTGGCGGCCGGCACAGGCAATCAGCCGGTGTCGGTCAGTGTGGATGCAAGCGGCGCGTATGCCTACGTGGTCAGCAAAAACAGCAACACTGTCTGGCTGTACAAGATCAACACAGACGGCACTCTGACTGCGGCATCGTCACAGCAAATCGGCAATGCACCGGTTGCTCTGGTAACGGCAGCGAACTGAACCCGGCCATGAATAAACAACTGAGCATTGACGAATTTGACGCGCTGGAACAAATTGGCCGACTGGGTCGCAGCGGCAAGCCTTCGGTGTGCGTTAACCGAAACGCCAAGCGGCTGTGTGGTATTAAGTTCGCCAGTTATCGCAGAGATGGTCAGCTGGAATTGACCGAAGAGGGCAGGGCCGTGTTGTTTACCAAACACTGTATTGACGGGTTGCGCCTGGTATTGCAACAGCCGGATATCAAGCTGCCGCCGGACATCTTTGCCTTTCTGAGCCGGAAAAGCTTTATCAGCCCGGTTGCGGATGGGTTGGAAGTCACGCAGCGTGGTCTGGAATGTCTGGCCGATATTGACGCACGCAATAAATAATTTTCCATTGTCAGCAGATACCAGTTTATGAAATCCCTCCCCGCACCAACCGTCGACGGACTGAATCAATTCAGTCGTGGCACATTGCCTGAACATCTGGGCATTCAGATTACTGCTGTCGATGGTGCCGAAGTCAGTGCCGACATGCCGGTGACAGCATTTTTGCTGGCACCAAACGGCTACCTGCACGCCGGCAGTATCGTCACCTTGGCCGATACGGCAGCCGGGTATGGCTGTATTGCCAGTTTGCCGGCTGGCGCCATTGGCTTTACCACCATCGAACTCAAATCGAATCACCTGGCAACGGCCCGTGAAGGTGTGGTCTGCTGTACCGCTCGATTGATTCATGGCGGCAAATCCACCCAGGTCTGGGACGTGCTGGTGAAAAATAAGGCAACTGATCAGACATTGGCGTTATTTCGCTGCACACAGATGATTTTGTATCCCAAAAAATAATCGCCGCCCGTTACCATTTTTTTCATTTTCGCCTAAAAAATCGGTAGCAATTTTCCCAAACGCATCTATTCTGTAAGTGAAGGAATCGTTAGTCGATTTCCTGGACGCTGCTTAACCTTTTTGTTTGTTATTTTTGACTGTAAATTTGCTATTGAAGTTATCGACTTCATCACAGGGGACGAATATTTGGTTTCAAAATGCCCTAAATAGGGCATAGCAACCTGATGTGCATCGGTACAGAATGGTTTTAGGATTCTGGGCAACACTGGTCCACAGAGGGGCATTCATTCCTGCAGTTGCATCACCGTTAAGGTAATCAATCATGCTAAACAAAACGCCAAATGATTTATTTGTTAAGCCTGATCAGTTGTGTGTCGGGTTATTTGTGCATCTGGATCTGAACTGGACCCAGCACCCCTTCTCATTTTCAAGTTTCAAAATTGAAAAGCCCGAGCAGATTGCCATTATCCAGAAATTGAATCTGGAAAAAATCCGTTATTCCCCGCAAAAAAGTGACTGCTTTCCGGTTGAAATGAAAGCGCCGCCGGTCACGGCCGCTGAACCGGTCAGGCAGGAAGCGCCGGCATCGACCCTGACTCCACCCCTGACTCCGCCCACCGCCAAGGAAAAGCAGACCTACCAGGGCAAATTGCAACTGATTGATCGCATGGCACTGCAGGCCGAGAAAATCATCGCCTGTGAACGCGAATTTGTCGCCCAGCTGCGCGCCCTGAAAACACTCTGGCAAAATCTGTTTGCCAATCCGGTCGGGGTCGCCGAGCAGGCCACCAAAATGGTCGACGGGATTGCCGGCTCTGCCATGATGGAGTCCGATGTCGCCATCCATCTGGTGATTGATCACAAAGCCGGCACCGACATATACAGTCATGCGATGAACGTGACCGTGCTGTCGATGTTGCTGGCCAAGGAAAT
>Ga0209067_10000664_pt1 | contig 21494 bp, 34 predicted proteins | sample ColStrG_CSR_2013_FD_187199 | JGI IMG/M metagenome (GOLD analysis project Ga0209067, IMG submission 187199) | Freshwater sediment microbial communities in response to fracking from Pennsylvania, USA - Cold Stream Run_MetaG_CSR_2013 (SPAdes)... | ecosystem: Environmental > Aquatic > Freshwater >...
AATATTGTTAATATATCTTATATAGACAAAAATTAGTAATTTTTTTAAACTAATGAAGCGATTTACTAATTTTAATTAGTTTATTTAATACCAAAATTTCTAAAAAAGCAAAGTTAATAAGTATAAAATAAATTTGGAGAAACATCGTGGTTATAGGTTTATTAGGGAATAAAATGGGTATGACTCAGATTTTTGATGAAGCTGGTAATATTATTCCAGTTACCATTTTAAAAGTTGGACCTTGTGTTGTTACACAAGTTAAAACTAAGGCAAAAGATGGATACGACTCAATTCAGATTGGTTATGGTAGTGTTTCAAATAAATCATTAACTCAACCAGAATTGGGTCATTTACAAAAATCAAATATTCAACCCTTGAAATACTTAAAAGAATTTAGAATAAACGAAGATAATGAATTTCAGATTGGGCAAATTTTAAACGTTGATTCATTTTTACCAGGTCAACTTGTAAATATACAAGGTAAAAGTATTGGTAAAGGGTTTTCGGGACTTCAAAAACGTCATAATTTTGCACGAGGTCCTATGACTCATGGTTCAAAAAATCACAGAGCTCCTGGATCCATTGGTATGGGTACAACCCCAGGTCGTGTTTTACCAGGTAAGAAAATGTCAGGTCAATTAGGAAATAAAATTATAACGGTTAAAAAACTTAAAGTTATCCAAATAAATTCAGAAGAAAATATTTTAGTAATAAAAGGATCTGTTCCAGGAAAACCTGGCAATCTATTAAGTATTGTTCCTTCAGAATAAGGCAATTGAAATTACAAAATAAATACATTAAAAGAAAGTATGACCGTTCAAAAATTTATAACATATACTCCATTAGATATAAATGGACAACAATTAGATTCAAAACATGAATTACAATTAGATGTTTTAGAAGAATCCGGAAATTATTTATTACATAAAGATCTTTTAAGACATTCTAATTCACAAAGACAAGGTACAAGTTCAACAAAAACCCGAAGTGAAGTTCGAGGTGGTGGTCGTAAACCATGGCGTCAAAAAGGTACTGGGCGTGCTCGAGCAGGTTCAAACCGTTCACCATTATGGAAAGGTGGTGGTGTTACTTTTGGTCCAAAGCCCAAAAAAATTTTCTTAAAATTAAACAAAAAAGAACGTCGCTTAGCTTTGCAAACGTTACTTTATAATAAGAAAAACAATATTTTAATTATTGAAAATTTAGAAAACGAAATTATTGAGCCAAAAACAAAGACTTTTTTAAAGGTTTGTCAAGATTGTTCTATTAATTTAGATCGAAAAGTATTAGTAATTGTATCAAAAAAAACGACCCCGTTAAAACTAGCAACACAAAACCTTAAAAATGTTGAATTAATTTCTGCTTCAAATTTAAATACATTTAGTCTATTAAAAGCAAAGCAAATTATATTAACCCCACAGGCAATAAATGATATAAAGGAGATTTATTGTGATTAATTCATCAGAGTTTTCTCGTAGTCAGGCACAGATTATCAAATATCCTATTATCACAGATAAAGCTACACAACTTTTAGAAAATAATCAGTATAGTTTTGTAGTAGATCGCTATTCAGATAAACTTACAATTAAAGCTTCAATTGAATATTTATTTGATGTAAAAGTTATCAAAATTAATACATCTCGTCTTCCACGAAAAAAAAAACGTGTTGGTAAATATATTGGTTGGAAACCACAATATAAAAAAGCAATTGTAACTTTATCGGAAGGTGATGTAATAAATTTATTTACAGACAGTTAATAAATAAAAAAATAATTTAGTTTATGAGTATTCGTTTTTACAAATCATATACACCAGGAACACGAAATCGTGCCTTGTCAGAGTTTAGTGAAATTACAAAAGCCAAACCGGAAAAAAGCTTAATTCAAAAGAACCATCGTAATAAAGGACGAAATAATAGAGGTGTTATCACTATTCGTCATCGAGGAGGTGGTCATAAACGACTTTATCGACTTATCGATTTTAAACGAAATAAATGCGGTATTGAAGGTATTGTAGCATCCATTGAATATGATCCTAATAGGAATGCTAGAATAGCATTAATAAATTATGTTGACGGTGAAAAACGTTATATTTTGCAGCCAAAAAATTTAAATGTAGGTGACAGTATTCTTTCTGGATCTGGTTCTCCATTAAAGGTTGGGAATACTTTACCATTGGAAGAGATTCCTTTAGGAACTTCAGTTCATAATATTGAATTAATTTCAAATCGTGGTGGACAAATTGTTCGTGCAGGTGGAACCTCAGCAAAAATTTTAGCAAAAGAAGGGGATTATATTACTTTACGATTACCCTCAAAAGAAATTCGCTTAATTCGTAAAGAATGTTTTGCGACAGTTGGTGAAGTTAGTAATAATGATTCATTTTTAGTTCAAAGTGGTAAAGCTGGTAGAACTCGTTGGTTGGGTAAACGTCCTACTGTTCGAGGTTCCGTTATGAACCCATGTGATCATCCACACGGTGGTGGTGAAGGTAGAGCACCTATTGGTAGAACACGTCCATTAACTCCATGGGGAAAACCAGCATTAGGTATGAAAACAAGAAAAAGAAAAAAATTAAGTGATGCATATATTCTTCGTCGACGTTCTTAAATATTAGTTTAACAGTTTAAAAATTAAGAAAAATATTTTCAAGATGCCAAGATCATTAAAAAAGAGTCCTTTTGTTGCTTATCATTTATTAAAAAAAATAAATACATTAAATAAAACTGGTAAAAAAGATACAATTATAACTTGGTCTCGATCATCAACGATCTTACCTAGTATGATTGGATTTACAATTGCAGTCTATAACGGAAAACAACATGTTCCAATCTTTATTTCCGATCAATTAGTTGGACATAAATTAGGAGAATTTGTCTCAACAAGAAATTTTAAAACTCATATTAAAGCTGATAGAAAAACAAAACGCTAAATAAATTCCCAAATGAATCGAATACTGTATGAGAATAGATGTAAATGTAATGAAGAATTTTCAATAACTAAAAAGCGTAAATTAAAGACTCGAAGTGAAGGAAAACCACTACAATACCCTAAGTCTAGCGAGATTATCTCAAAAACATTTCAAATGAAGTATCAAAAAAATCTCTCTCTAACGGCAAAATTTCTTTTAAATAATTTTCAAAATAAATATATTTATTATGCAATTGATGATATTTTATACTCATTAAAATCAAATCCAATTGAACGGGATAATCTTTTAGCAGTTTTATATTCATCTATTCTTTCATTACAAAACAATTTTTCGGTTAATTTTTTTGATATCTGGATCCGTGAAGTTTATATCGATGAAATATCGAAACCTAATAAATTTCTAAAGAATGACTCTGAAACTTTAAAACAATTTAACTATATAACAATTAAGTTCTTTTATAAAACTAGAGTACCAGTGAAAAAACAGGAATCATTATGGTAATTGTTAAAAATGTTAAAATAGATTTATTTTCTAAATTAAATGAATTTCTTAGTTAATAATTAAAGAGTTTTGATTTAGCAATAAAGTATTTAAATGTTGCTACTAAATTTCTTAAAAATTTATCTTTATATGTAATACTACCTATTAGAAAAAATTCATTATGTCAAACACACAGTCAATTAAAGCAGTAGCTAAATATATTCGAATGTCTCCTCATAAGATAAGACGAGTTTTAGATCAAATTAGAGGTCGTTCATATCAAGAAGCCTTAATGATTTTAGAATTTTTACCTTATGATGCTGGTGGACCCATTTGGCAAGTTGTTCATTCCGCAGCCGCAAATGCAAAACATAATTATGGCTTAGATAAAAAAAAATTAGTCATTGATACGATTTTTGCTGATGAAGGACCCAAATTAAAACGAATTCGACCACGTGCTCAAGGAAGAGCATACAAAATTTTAAAACCAACATGTCATATTACGGTAATTGTGAAAGCAATTAATTAAACAACTAAATAATAAATTTGATTTTAAAGTAAAAGGATTAAGTCTATGGGTCAAAAAACACATCCTTTAGGATTTAGATTAGGGATCACACAAGAACATAAATCTACTTGGTATGCTAATTTTAATCAATATGCAAATGTTCTACAAGAAGATGATATAATTCGAACTTATATAAAGACTATTGCAAAATCTAATAGTATCTCTAACGTTCGAATAAATCGGAATGGATTGAATGATCAAATTCAATTAAACATTGAAACAGGAAAACCAGGAATTTTAGTTGGTGACCGTGGTACTGGTCTTGAAACATTATTAACAAATGTTAAAAGATTATTACCTGAGAATCGTCAACTGACAATTAACGTTTTTGAAGTAGAGAAAGTTGATTTAGATGCTTCTCTTCTTGCAGATCTAGTTGCTGAGCAATTAGAAAAACGGATTGCTTTTAGAAGAGCAATCCGAGAAGCTTTACAGCGAGCTCAAAAACAGAATGTTAATGGAATTAAAATTCAAGTTTCAGGTCGTTTAAACGGAGCTGAAATTGCAAGAAGTGAATGGATTAGAGAAGGACGAGTTCCACTTCAAACTTTACGCGCAGATATTGATTATTCTACACAAGAAGCCAATACTATTTATGGTGTATTAGGAATTAAAGTTTGGTTATTTAAAAGTGAAATTTTATCAAAATAAAAAAAACTATTAACTAAGCTAAAAAGTTTATATTTTTATTCAATTAATTTGTTATGTTAAGTCCAAAAAGAACAAAATATAGAAAGTATCATCGCGGACGTATGCGAGGTACAAAAACTCGTGGAAATGAAATTTGTTTCGGAAACTTTGGTTTACAAGCATTGGAACCAACCTGGATTACATCACGTCAAATTGAAGCAGCTCGTAGAACAATTACAAGATATACAAAACGCGGAGCTTCATTGTGGATTCGAATTTTCCCTGATAAAACTGTAACTGCTCGAGCAGCAGAATCACGTATGGGTTCTGGTAAAGGTTCCGTAGATTATTGGGTAGCTGTTGTTAAACCAGGAACAATTTTATTTGAAATTGGTTCAGTTCCTGAAGAGGTTGCAAGAGCTGCTTTAAGTTTAGCAGCTTATAAATTACCGATTAAAACAAAATTTATTATTAAAGATAATATTAATTAAAAAATATGGGTCTACATACGTTTACTGATATTATTTCACTTTCAAACACAGAAATTTCTGAAGCAATTATTGGAACTGAAAATCAATTATTTAATCTTCGTTTTAAAAAAGCTACTCGCCAAAGTTTTAAGTCACATGAAATAAAAAATGCAAAACGTCGTTTGGCTCAATTAAAAACCCTTTTAACATTAAGACTACAAAATCTTGAACAAAAAGACGAAAATTTAACTACGAATTAAAACTAAATGTCGAAAAATAATACTATTGAATGTAAAAGTAAGGAGTTTTAGATGCCAGTAAAGCAGCAAATTGGTATTGTAATTAGTAATAAAATGCAGAAAACAATTGTCGTAAAGGTTGAAAATCGATATTCACATCCGATTTATTCTAAAACAGTAATTCAAACTAAAAAATATTTAGCTCATGACGCATTAGAAGAGTGCAATATTGGTGATCAAGTACTGGTGGAAGAATGTCGTCCCTTAAGTAAGAAAAAACGTTGGAAATTAATCCAAATTATTTCAAAATCATCGTTACTAAGTTAAATGATATTTTTATGATTTATCCTCAAACAATGTTAACAGTAGCCGATAATACGGGTGCTAAAAAAGTTATGTGTATCCGAGTATTAGGTGGTAACAAAAAATATGCAAAAATTGGTGATACCATCATTGCAGTAGTAAAAGAAGCTTTACCAAATATGCCGGTCAAACGTTCAGATGTAATCAGAGCTGTTATAGTTCGAACTAAAAAAAGTATTCGTCGACAAGACGGAATGTATATTCGATTTGATGATAATGCAGCTGTTATTGTAAATATGGATAATAATCCTCGTGGTACAAGAGTTTTTGGACCTGTTGCTCGAGAAATACGTGATAAAAATTATTCAAAAATTGTTTCATTAGCACCGGAGGTATTATAAATGCCAAAAAAAAGAAAATTGCATGTCAAAATTGGTGATACGGTAAGAATTATTTCAGGTTTTAATAAAAATGAAATTGGTGAGGTTATTAAAATTAATCGAAAAACTGGAAAATTAATAATCAAAGGAATTAATTTTAAGTTTAAACATATTAAACCGACGAATGAGAATGAAATCGGTGAAATCAAACAATTTGAAGCTCCCATTCATCATTCAAATGTAATATTAAATTTAAAAGAAGTATCTTAATATGCTAAATCAAAACTCGTTAGAAGAGATTGCTGACATTTATAATTTACTTGGCGATATAAAAAAAGAGTACGAAGAAGGAATTAAACCTATCTTAGTCAAAAATAGTCCAAAATTATTTAAAAACCCACATAGTGTTCCAAAATTAAAAAAAATTCAAATTAATCGTGGTCTTGGATTAGCTGCTCAAAATACTAATATTTTAAAAAAAAATATTGAAGAATTTGAAAAAATTACAGGACAAAAACCACTTATTACAAAATCTAAAAAAGCCATTGCAGGATTTAAGATTCGTGAAGATATGGAGTTAGGCTTAAGTGTAACATTACGTGGCGAAAAAATGTACACATTTTTAACAAAATTAATATTCTTTACATTTACGCAAATTCGAGATTTTCGCGGTTTATCATTACGAAGTTTTGATAAAGCAGGAAATTATACGTTAGGTTTAAAAGAACAATTAATTTTTCCAGAAATTGATTATGAAGATGTTGAACAAGTTCAAGGATTTACAATTAATATAATTTTAGACCATAATTCACCAAAATATCGTTCAGATTCAATTGACAAAATTTTAAACGGAATGATCTTATTTAAATTTTTAAGATTTCCATTAAATGATTGCGGATATTATGAGAAATACGAATCATTTTCAGAGATTAATCGTACTTGGGATAAGAAAAGACATTTAAAAAGAAAACGATGGTCACAAGAATAAATACTAAACTAGATTTTTTATAAGGAGTTAACTGTGGTAACCGATACTATTTCAGATATGTTAACAAGAATCAGAAATGCGCATATGGTAAAGCATCAAATTGTTCAAATTCCTGCTACTAAAATGTCTGTCTCAATAGCAGAAATCTTAAAAGAAGAAGGTTTTATTGAGGATGTCGAAAATTATATAGAAGATGAAAGAAAATATTTATTAATATCTTTAAAATATATTGGAAAATCTCGAAAATCAGTTATTTCTAAAATTGAAAGGGTTAGTAAACCAGGGTTAAGAGTTTATTCAAATTCAAAAAAATTACCAAGAGTTTTAGATAATTTAGGAATTGCAATTATTTCAACTTCTAGAGGAGTAATGACAAACTTAAAAGCTAAGGAACTTGGAATTGGTGGCGAAGTTTTATGTTATATTTGGTAAACAGAGGGAGTTTTTAAAATGTCACGTATAGGCAAATTACCGATTACTATACCAGAAAATGTCGATGTTAATTATAATGAAGGGGAAATTACAGTTAAAGGAAAATTTGGAATATTAACCACAACCCTTCCAGATATAATTGCTCTTAGTCACGAGAATGAAAAATTAAAAGTAGGGTTAAAAAACGAAACTAAAAAAGTTCGTGCACTTCATGGCTTATATAGAACGTTAATCAATAATATGATTATAGGAGTTTCTGAACAGTTTGATTTAACTCTTGTTTTAAAAGGAGTTGGGTATCGAGCGGTAGTTGAAGGAAAGGAAATAGTTTTAAGTTTAGGATATAGCCATCCAGTTAAAATTCAAATTCCCAAAGAAATTTCCGTTGAAATTGTTAAAAATACAACGGTAAATTTAAAATCATGTGATAAAGAATTATTAGGTTTATTTGCATCCAATATTAGAGCTTGGCGTCAACCAGAACCTTACAAGGGTAAAGGGATTTTATACAAAGATGAACAAATTCTTCGAAAAGCTGGTAAATCTGGAAAATAAGCTGTTAATGAGCAAATTATTTTCATCATGAATATTCTAATTCCATAATATTTTTACAGTTTAAAAAAACTAAAAATTATAAGTATGAAATTTTCACAAAGAACTTTGTTAAAGTTGAAAAATAAAAATAAAAAATTAAAACCAAGTAAATATAAAAAATTAAAACGTGAATCATTACGTGGGCATGTAAAAGGAACAATTGAGCGACCAAGATTATCAGTATACCGTTCAAATGAAAACATTTATGCTCAAATTATTGATGATACTAATTCACATACATTAATTTCTTGTTCTACATTAGATCGTTCAATTAAACTTGCTCTTTCCACTGGAAGAACGTGTGATGCGTCAAGACTAATGGGAGAAAAATTAGCTGAATTAAGTTTAAAAAAAAATATTACAAAAATTGTTTTTGATCGAGGTCCTTACTTGTACCATGGTCGAATCAAAGCATTAGCAGATGGTGCAAGAGCTGGTGGTCTACAATTTTAAATTCAGATTTGTAAATAAATATACAAGTTAAATATCTTCTATGACTAGCGATTTAAAAAAAATAAACAAATTAAAACCCAATTCTCGACGTAAGCAAAGTATACAAGAACCAAAATTAGTTGAACGATTAATCAAAATAAGTCGAGTTTCAAAAGTAACGAAAGGTGGTAAAAAATTAAGTTTCCGAGCAATTGTAGTAGTAGGTGATGAAAATGGAAAGGTTGGTGTGGGAGTTGCAAAAGCGGATGATGTAGTAAATGCATTTAAAAAAGCAAAAACTGACGGTCGCAAAAATCTTATCAAACTTCCAATCACTAAATCATTTAGTATTCCTCATAATGTTGTTGGAAATTTTGGAGCTTGTAAAGTCCTTATGAGACCGTCTATTGAAGGTTCGGGTGTTATTGCAGGTGGTGCAGTTCGTATTGTATTAGAAGTAGCAGGTGTTAAAAATGTGATCGCCAAGCAATTAGGATCTAATAATTTATTAAATAATGCACGTGCTTCTATTTGTGCTTTAGAAAATTTAACTACAAAATCTCAAGTCGCTAAAAAACGAAATTTAGATTTAAACTAAGCAAATAAATATCAATAAAAATTTAAACTTAATACTGTGAAAATAAATAAAGAAATTCGAGATATTATTTTAAAACGGTTATTAGTAACTCTCGGAGTACTACTCTTTATTCGAGCAGGGACATTTCTCCCAGTTCCAGGGATAAATCATAGTGATTTAGCATTTTATATACAAAGTCACTCAGTAACTCGAAGTTTAGTTAGTACATTTTCAGGGAATAATACGTTTGTTATTGGTCTATTTACTTTAAATATATTTCCATACATTAATGCTTCTATTTTAATTCAAGTAATTCTAGGATTTTCACCAAAACTTGCTAAATTACAAAAAGAAGGTGACTTGGAAGGTAAACGTTCTATTAACCGATTAACACGTTTTATAACTTTAATGTTTGCAATTATTCAAAGCTTAAGTTTATCGTTGTATTTAAAACAAATTCTATTTGATTGGAATTATACATTAGCTTTTGAGATTACTGTTTGGTTAACAACTGGTGCAATGATTATTTTATGGTTAAGTGAATTAATTACTGATTATGGTTTAGGGAATGGGGCATCATTGCTTATTTATACAAATATTATTTCGAACTTACCGAATCTTACCAAGTCAATATTTATAGAAAACAACGACAATCTTTCGATTTCATCCGAAATTGGAATTGCTTTATTAATATTTACTTCACTGTATGGAATTGTGTTTTTACAAGAAGGAGTTCGTATTATTCCTTTAATTTCATCAAAACAATTAAATCAAGTTTCATTACAGGATTCAGCAACAAGTAATAATTATATTCCTTTACGTTTTAATCAAGCTGGAGTCATGCCAATTATTTTGACTACTACGATTTTAGTAGTTCCAAATTATATAAGTAATTTAGGATTATTACCGAAATTTGATCTTCCAATAATTTTTGAATCTTTAAAATTTGTTTATTGGATTGGCTACTTTGGATTAATCTTACTATTTAGTTCATTTTATTCTACGATTGTTTTAAATCCAAAAGATATATCAGATCAATTACAAAAAATGGCTGTAACAATACCTGGTGTCAGACCAGGTATACAAACAACATTTTATTTAAAACAACTGATGAAAAGAATAACATTAGTTGGAGCAACGATGCTTGCTACATTGGTAACTATCCCAAATTTTATTGAATCAACTTTAAATCTTACGAGTTTAAATGGATTAAGTACAACTTCATTATTAATCTTAGCTGGTGTAGTATTAGATTTAGTTCGTGAGGTAAAAAATATTTACTACTCAAATGTTTATAATAACATGTATCAATAAAATAAAAATTATTATTTAAATTTAATATGAAAGTTCGTCCGTCAGTAAAAAAAATGTGTGATAAATGTCGAGTAATTAAGCGACATGGTAAAATTATGGTAATTTGTTCTAATCCTAAACATAAACAACGTCAAGGATAATATTTTAAAGGAGTCAAAAAATGGTCAGACTAGTTGGTGTTGATTTACCCAGAAATAAAAGAATTGTATATTCTCTTACTTATATTCATGGAATTGGTCTTACATCTGCAAGAAAAATTGTTGAACTTGCAAATATTAACCCAGAAACAAGAACTAATGATTTAACTACAGAGGAAACAGTTGCCTTACGTCAAACTTTAGAAGAGAGCGACTTAAAACTTGAAGGTGATTTAAGAAGATTTAATGGATTAAATATTAAACGATTAAATGAAATAAATTGTCATCGAGGAAAACGACATAGAAATAATTTACCTGTTCGAGGTCAAAGAACTCGGACAAATGCCCGTTCAAGACGAGGATCGAAAAAAACTGTTACGGGTAAAAAGAAATAGCTTTAAACTAGTATCTTACATTTATTTGAAATTTTTTATATGGCACAAACAACGAAAAAATCAGTCACTAAAAAAGATAAAAAGAATTTTACAAATGGGGTCGTTCATATTCAATCAACATTTAATAATACAATTGTAACGATTACTAATTTAACGGGTGATACTATTTCTTGGGCTTCAGCAGGAAGTTCAGGCTTTAAAGGAGCTCGAAAAAGTACGCCTTTTGCGGCGCAAACAGCGGCTGAAAAAGCTGCGTTAGAAGCTTTAAGTAATGGTATGAAAAATGTTGAAATTTTAGTAAAAGGTCAGGGATCAGGACGTGAAACAGCAATTCGGGCAATCGAGGGTGCAGGATTTGATATTATTTCAATTCAAGACATAACATCAGTTCCACACAATGGATGTCGACCCCCAAAACGACGTCGAGTTTAGAAACTTTATTTCTAATATATTAAATTATGAATAACATTTCTATTAAGTGTCTTAAATCAGAACAAATACAATCAGGTGCTTGTCATGGTCAATTTGTAATTAATTCTTTACGAACAGGCCAAGGAATAACAATTGGTAATCAGTTAAGACGAGTTCTGTTAGGTGATTTGGGTGGTGTAGCCATTTCAGCAGTTCGAATTGCTGGCATAACTCATGAGTTTTCAACAATCCCCGGAGTTCGAGAAGATATTTTAGAAATTTTGTTAAATCTAAAAGGTATTGTTTTTAAAAGTAAAATAAAAGATGTTCAATTTGGTCGGTTAAAAATTCAAGGTCCAAGCGTTATAACAGCAGATTTAATTCAACTACCCGTAGATTTAGAGATTGTAAATCCAAACCATTATATTGCAACAATATCTACGTCAAATATTCTTGAAATTGAATTTAAATTCGAATATGGAACTGGTTATAAATTATCAACTCAAGCTTTTTCGGATGAAGCTGAGAATTATTTACAATTAGATACAATTTTTATGCCTGTTCAAAAAGTAGATTTTAAAATTGAAAATATTTATGATAATTCTAATAATATTAGTGAAAGATTATTATTAGATATTTGGACTAATGGTAGTATTTCACCAAGTGACGCTCTTGAATCAGCGGCTCAAATTATTATTGACTTATTTGTATTATTGCTTAACAATAAAAATACGAATGAAATTAATCAATTAGATCTAAAAACTCAATCAATTAGCATTGAGCCCTATACTAATATTGCAATTGAAGAATTGCAATTATCTGTTCGAGCCTACAATTGTTTAAAAAAAGCTCAAATAAATACCGTTGGTGATTTATTACAGTATTCTCCGGAAAAACTACAAGAACTTAAAAATTTTGGTCGCAAATCTGCCGATGAAGTTTTTTCTACACTAAAAAATAAATTAGGTATTATTCTAAAGTAATCAATGATTTTATTTGTAACTTTTAATTAACTAGTACTCTTAATTATTTATTTTCAAAAAAGACTATGAATTCATTAAATAAAACATTTTTACCAACGAAAAATTACAAAAATCGGAATTGGTTTTTGATTGATTGCAAAGGACAAAAATTAGGTCGACTTGCAACCATAATTACAGCATTATTAAAAGGAAAGATAAAACCTCATTATTTTCCCTCAATTGATATCGGAGATTATATAATTTTAGTAAACGCAGATTCAATTATTTTAAACCAAGAAAGTAAACATTATATTGTTAATAAACCAGGACGACCTGGTCGATCGTTAAAAATAAAAAAAGTATCGGAATGCCTTCCAAAATTTACGATCGAAAGAGCAGTTAAAGGAATGTTATCAGAAACAGAAACAAAAAGACTGATGCGAAGATTAAATATTTACAATGATCAAAATCATCCTCATCAGGCTCAAACTCCAATAGAAATTAATATTTCTGATTATTATTCTTATCCACAATTTAACGTAAACATTTCTGAATTAAATTCATAACTTCCCTGTAATATAATAAACTATTAAGACTAAATTGTTTTTATTAAGTTCTTAAAGAGACGTAAATAAAAATTTTAAAAAATAATCAAAATATAATTATAAATATTTAAAATTTATGAGTTCTAAAATGGAATTAATTTTTCAAAAAAAGAATATTGGACTTGGAAAACGAAAAGAATCAATTGCACGCGTTTTCCTTATCCCAGGAGAAGGAAATCTTATTATTAATAAAACTGCTGGTGATAAATATCTACAATATAATGATACATATTTAAATACTGTATGGTCACCATTAGAAAAATTAAATTTAGACAAACAATTCGATGTTATAGCTTTAGTGAATGGTGGAGGTCTTACAGGTCAAGCTCAAGCTATTCAATTAGGAGTTGCAAGGTTATTATGTAAAATAGATCAAGAAAATCGTAAGATTTTAAAACCATTTGGATTCTTAACTCGTGATTCACGAATTAAAGAAAGAAAAAAATATGGTTTAAGAAAGGCAAGAAAAGCTCCACAATACTCAAAACGTTAATTATTATCTTTGCTGATAAAATAATATATGCCAAAATCTGATATACATCCTAAATGGTTTGAAAAAACACCTGTTTTATGTGACGGAAAACCCATTTGTTTAATTGGTTCAACAAAGCGTGAATTGCAAATTGATATTTGGTTAGCAAATCATCCTTTTTATACAAATTCACAAGTTCTCGTTGATAGCGAAGGTCGGGTTGAAAAATTTATGAAAAAATATGGATTAGATACAACCGAACAATAATTTAAAATTTATTTAGAAATAACTGTAATATTTTATGCCAACAATTCAACAATTAGTTCGTTCGCGACGTATACAAATTAAAAAGAAAACCAAATGCCCTGCACTTGTTAACTGTCCTCAACGACGTGGTGTATGTACTCGGGTTTATACAACAACACCCAAAAAACCAAACTCTGCGATTCGAAAAGTAGCACGTGTAAGATTAACGTCAGGCTTCGAGGTTACAGCTTATATTCCAGGTATTGGCCATAATTTACAAGAACATTCTGTTGTTCTAATTCGGGGTGGTCGAGTTAAAGATTTACCGGGTGTTCGTTATCATATTGTTCGAGGTGCACTAGATACTGGTGGTGTGAAAAATAGAACACAAGGACGTTCAAAATATGGTGTTAAAAAACCAAAAGCTGAAAAAAAATAAATATTAATTATTAATAATGTAAACCCTAATTAAAATGCAGTAAAAGTAACTCTTCATTCATTTTAATTAGATAAAAATTTATCAATTATATTATGTCTCGTAGAAATATTTCAAAAAAACGTTTTCCGCAAACTGATGAAATCTATAATAGTTATTTAGTTAGTTTATTGATTACAAGAATTTTAAAATCTGGAAAAAAAACTATTGCAAAAAATATTGTTTATCAAGCATTTGACATTATTAAAAAAAAAACAAATGAAGACCCATTAACTATATTTGAAAAGGCTATTCGAAATGCAAGCCCAATAGTTGAAGTTAAAGCTCGAAGAGTAGGTGGATCTACATATCAGGTTCCAATTGAAGTTAGTGTTTCAGAGCAACAAATTTATCTTTACGTTGGATTATTCGATATGCAAATCAACGTGTTGGAAGAAGTATGGCAATTAAATTAGCTAATGAAATTATTGACACAGCCAACGATATCGGTAATACTATTAAGAAGAAAGAAGAAACTCATAAAATGGCTGAAGCGAATAAAGCTTTTGCACATTTTAGATATTAACTTCAATCAAAGAATTATTCTCGCTAAAAGCTGATAAACAAAATAAAATACAATTAAAAAATTAAAGGAATTCTATAATGGCACGTGAAAAATTTGAACGTACGAAACCACATGTTAACATTGGTACTATTGGTCACGTAGATCACGGAAAAACAACTTTAACGGCAGCAATTACTGCTACATTAGCATTAGGATGTCCTAATGCTCAAGTTAAAGCTTACGAAGATATTGATGGGGCTCCAGAAGAGCGAGCACGTGGTATTACAATTAATACAGCTCACGTAGAATACGAAACTGAAAATCGTCACTATGCTCACGTAGATTGTCCAGGTCACGCAGATTACGTGAAAAATATGATTACAGGTGCAGCACAAATGGATGGTGCAATTTTAGTAGTTTCAGCAGCTGATGGTCCAATGCCACAAACACGTGAACATATTTTATTATCAAAACAAGTAGGGGTTCCAGATATTGTTGTATTCTTAAATAAAGAAGATCAAGTAGATGATGCAGAACTTTTAGAATTAGTAGAATTAGAAGTTCGTGAATTACTTTCAGCTTATGACTTCCCAGGTGAAGAGATTCCAATTCGCGCTGGATCAGCATTACAAGCAATTGAAGCTATTACATCAAATCCTGATATTAGACGTGGTGACAATCCGTGGGTTGATAAAATTTATGCTTTAATGGATGCTGTTGATGAATATATTCCAACACCAGAACGTGATACAGAAAAAACATTCTTAATGGCAATTGAAGATGTATTTTCAATTACTGGTCGTGGTACAGTTGCAACAGGTCGTATTGAACGTGGTGTTATTAAAGTAGGTGAAAACGTTGAAATTGTTGGTATTAATGATACTAAAACAACAACAATTACTGGTATTGAAATGTTCCAAAAAACATTAGACGAAGGATTTGCTGGTGATAATGTTGGTATTTTATTACGTGGCGTTACGCGTGAAAATATTGAACGTGGTATGGTATTAGCAAAACCGGGTACAATTACTCCACATACAAGTTTTGAATCAGAAGTTTATGTTTTAACAAAAGATGAAGGTGGTCGTCACACTCCATTCTTTACAGGTTATAGACCACAATTTTACGTAAGAACAACGGATGTAACAGGGGCAATTACACAATTTACAGCTGATGATGGATCAATCGTTGAAATGGTAATGCCAGGTGATCGGATTAAAATGACTGCTGAATTAATTTATCCTGTAGCTATTGAAGCAGGTATGCGATTTGCAATTCGTGAAGGTGGTCGTACAATTGGTGCAGGTGTAGTTTCTAAAATTGTTAAATAATTAAAAATTTTTATGAATACAAAAACGAATGCAAAAATTCGTATTAGATTAGAATCTTTTAATCATGAACTTTTAGTTTCATCGTGTCAAAAAATTGTAAGTATTTTACAAAATACTCCTTTAAATTCTCTTGGAGTTATTACATTACCAACTTGTAAACGTATTTATTGTGTGTTGCGATCACCGCATGTTGATAAAGATTCACGAGAGCATTTTGAAATTAGAATTCATAAAAGAATTCTAGAAATTTATTACGATTCAGAGGTTCCAATTTTTGATTTATTATCAGAAGCTGATTTACCACCTGGAGTTTTTTATCGTATTTGTTTATCCTAAGTAATTTTACTTAGGATAAACAGTTTCTAATTTTAGTACTTGCAAATCTGTAAAATTTTTTTTATAATAAGTCAATAGTATATTAATATAAATTAATATAATTTTCACTATGGCATTTCCTTGTTTGGCGGCTATTGACCTTGGAAACCGTGAATTGATCAAAGGTCCAAACCGTACAACGATTCGAAATAAGTATAAACTGCTAAAGAAAGCACCATTAACTACTAGCGTATTTGTGGTAATTATAGTTGAAGTTAAAGCTTTGGTTCTGAAGTGGCTGCTAATCAGCTTAAACTACATGGTTATAAAATAGCCTCCTTATTAACCCCTGGACCATTTAGAACTAGTATATAAGACAGCGCCAATGCTAGATAAACATGGTCCAGAGTTCGATTAATTGGTGCGAGGAAGGTAGGAAGAAAGATAATTAAAGGTGAGCTTATATTAATGGACGTTCCATGGCTGGTTAATGACATCATTTTATTCGGTGAAGATGATCTCATTTCAAAGGTTTTTGAAAGTATATTAGGTAAACCCGTTTAATTTGAAGAAATTTTAATTTAAATATTAAATAACAAAAAATAAAATATTCATTTAAGAATGTTCATATTTGTTTGGGAACGGAGGGACTTGAACCCTCACACCTATCACTAGGCAACAGATTTTAAGTCTGTCGTGTCTACCGATTTCACCACATTCCCTGATTGTTATACTCTTATAGAATATTAATATATATATAGAAAAACAATATTATAGTTAGAAATTTATAAGGCGGCACCCAGATTCGAACTGGGGGTCGAGGATTTGCAATCCACTGCCTTACCACTTGGCCATACCGCCATATTTAAATCTATTTCTTCTTTTGTTTTTCCTATTATAGTATATTAAGTCAAAATTTTACTACAAAAATTCAAATGAAAATTAATGTATAATGTACAGTAAAGTGAATAGAATCAAAAATCTTCAAATTTAAATAAGAAACTATCTATGTTTGAAAAATTTACTGAAGGCGCAATAAAAGTTATTATGTTGTCGCAAGAGGAAGCACGACGTATGGGCCATAATTTTGTAGGCACAGAACAACTTTTATTAGGTGTTATCGGACAAAGACATGGAATTGGCGCTAGAGCTTTAAAAAAACTAAAAGTTACATTAAAAAAAGCTCGTAAAGAAATTGAATTATACATTGGTAGGGGTACTGGTTTTGTAGCTTCAGAAATTCCTTTTACTCCAAGAGCAAAACGAGTTTTAGAAATGGCAGTTCATGAAGGTAAAGATTTAGGTCAAAACTTTGTAGGTACTGAGCACATTTTATTAGCACTTATTGCTGAGTCTGATGGTGTTGCAATGCGAACATTAGATAAATTAAATGTAGATATTCATAAATTAAGAAATTTAATTTTAACGTATATTGAAGAGACACAAGAAGAAATTCTACGTCCTTTAACACAGGCTGAAAAATTTTTATTAGAACGTGAGAAAAAAGGTAGTCCAACTCCTACTTTAGATGAATATGCAGAAAATGTTACAAAAGAAGCCATTGATGGAAACTTAGATCCAGTAATTGGACGTGAAAAAGAAATTGATGATGTCATTGCTGTATTAGCAAGACGTACAAAAAATAATCCCGTTCTTATTGGAGAACCTGGTGTTGGCAAAACTGCTGTTGCTGAAGGATTAGCTCAGCTAATTCTAACAGAAAAAGTTCCAGATTTTTTAGATGGAAGTCTTATAATGGCTTTAGATCTTGGTTCAATTTTAGCTGGTACGAAATATCGTGGTGAATTTGAAGAAAGATTAAAACGTATTGTAGAAGAAGCTCAAAATGACTCTGCAGTTATTATTGTAATTGATGAAATTCATACATTAGTTGGAGCGGGAGCTGCAGAAGGTGCCGTTGATGCTGCAAATATTTTAAAACCAGCATTAGCTCGAGGTAAATTTAGATGTATTGGTGCAACAACAAATGATGAATATAGAAAATATATTGAGAGAGATCCTGCATTAGAAAGACGGTTTCAACCAGTTCATGTAGAAGAACCAAGTGTAGGTACAACAATTGAAATTTTACGTGGTTTACGTTCAAAATTTGAGCAACATCATACTTTGAGCTATCACGACAAGGCTTTAGAACAAGCTGCAATTCTTTCAGATAAATATGTTGCAGATCGTTATTTACCAGATAAAGCTATTGATGTTTTAGATGAAGCAGGTGCGAGAGTTAGACTAGAAAATAGACGTTTACCTTTGGGGTTAAGAAGTCTAATGCACGAGTTACAAGAAACAATCAAAGATAAAGAGGATTGTATTAAAGAACATGATTTTGAAGCTGCAAAGCAACTATTAGATCATGAAATGGAAGTTCGAACACATATTCGAATTATGAAACAATCTGCTTTGACTAGTGAAGCTCGTGGTTTTACTCGTCGTGATGTGGACATGGTTACTGAAACTGATGTATCTGACGTTGTTTCAAATTGGACAGGAATTCCTGTTACAAAAATTACAGGTTCAGAATCTGCTAGATTATTAAAAATGGAAGATTCAATTCATGAGCGCATTATTGGTCAAAAACATGCAGTTGTATCGGTTTCAAAAGCAATTCGCAGGGCTCGTGTTGGATTACGGAATCCAAACCGACCGATTGCCAGTTTTATCTTTGCTGGACCAACAGGTGTTGGAAAAACGGAATTAACAAAAGCTCTTTCGGAGTATATGTTTGGAACCGAAGACAGTATGATTCGTTTAGACATGTCAGAATATATGGAAAAGCATACAGTAGCTAAATTAATTGGTTCACCACCAGGTTACGTAGGTTATAATGAAGGTGGACAATTAACTGAAGCTGTTCGTTCAAAACCATACTCTGTTGTCTTACTAGATGAGGTTGAAAAAGCTCATCCGGATGTTTTTAATTTACTATTACAAATTCTAGATGATGGTCGTTTAACTGATTCAAAAGGTCGTGTAATTGATTTTACTAATACTTTAATTATTATGACTACAAACTTAGGTGCAAAAATTATTGAAAGAGAAAGTGGTATTAAATCTAAGTCAGAACAAGGCGAAGGCGGGTTTAAAATTACACCGGATGAAGTTATTGGTTGGGAACCTGCTCCAGAACCAATTAAAGATCCAGAACTTTTTGAACGTGTTACTAAATTAGTAAATGATGAATTAAAGAATTTTTTCCGACCAGAATTTTTAAATCGAATTGATGAAATCATTGTTTTTAACCATTTAACAAGAATGGACATTTGGGAAATCTGTGATTTGATGGTTAAATCAGTGCAAAAACGTTTAAAAGACAAAGGAATCAATTTAATTGTTGACTTATCTGTTCAAGCGTTCTTAACTGACGAAGGTTATGATCCACTTTATGGGGCTCGTCCATTACGTCGGGCTATTATGAAGTACTTAGAAGATACATTAGCTGAGCAATGTTTATCAAAAACTTTATATCCGAATACAAAGATTTATGTTCGTCGTAAGAAAGTCGAAGGAACCTTAATGACTTATACAAATGAATTAGAAGTTGAAGTTGATTTTAGTGACGTTGATCCAACTCTTTTAGAAGAGTCAATAGAAACAGATCAACCTATTGCAGTTTTAACTTCATCGGATGATAAATCAAAAAAAGAAAACTTTAATTTGAAATTGGATAATTCTGGAGATGATCAACCAAATATAGGTTTAGGAAATGATGAACCTACGCCAACAATTGCTGGACGAGCTTCTAGATTTTTTAGAAAAAAAGGGTAAATAAAAATATCAGTTAGATTTCACTTTTTAAAAAATGTAATAGAGTAATAATAGATATTTCAAACTTTTAGTTATTAAAACTAAAGATTTGAAATATCGTTCTTTTGGGGGGCCAGATTTATTTAGCGTCGAGTTCGAGAATAGATTTTAATTTTACATCGACTATTTTTGAAAAAAAATTTAAATTATTAAAGTTTATTTTAGTAGATATAAATATATAACTTGCTATCTTCCTGTGATTTTAATATAGCTGCAAAGTAGTAAATAATGTTTGAAATACATAATTAAAAAAGCTCTACCTTTCTTAGCCTGTAAAATTCTTTTAGATTATGATTTTTCTACAATTTCGGCAGTTATTGATTTTGACTGTTTTGCTAACCTTATATTTACTAAAAAAGTTGAGAACTTTTTGCTAAGTTTATGGTAATACTTTTCACTCCTCTAGCACAGATCTAAATATGTGCTTAAGTTGTTTTGAAACTTCAGTATTTGTGAAATCTCTTCAAATTTTTGATAAGAGTTCATTTTTTAATTTTTCTTAAGATACCCAACCATAACTATGTAATCCTTTTCCTAGGAAATTCACACCTAAGTAACAAATCCATATAACGAAAAAGCCTAAACCGCCCAAAATAGCCGTTTTTTTGCCTCCCCAGCCTTTTGTAATCCGAGCATGTAGATAAGTTGCAAATACTAACCAGGTGATTAATGCCCACGTTTCTTTTGGATCCCAACTCCAATATGAACCCCATGCTTCATTTGCCCAAACACCACCTGAAATAATGCCAATTGTTAAAAACGGAAATCCTAAACCAATGATACGATAACTCCAATTATCAAGACTTTGTAAAAGTTTTAACTTACCAAGTTCAGATATTTCATTAGACGGAGACAATAATTTACTTTCATAATAGTCTAACATAATATTATAAAGTGGTAATGATGAGTCATCAATAATTTTTAAATCCACATCTTTATAACGAGAAATTACTAAAAATAGAATACATAATAAAGAACCTATTATTAGAGTACCATAACTTAATAACATCATACTTACATGCATCATTAACCAGTTTGATTGTAATGCTGGAACTAAAGGACTTGCCTTTTGCATCTCTGGTGATAGCGTTAAATTTGCAAATCCACTGATTAATAATGCGACAGGAATTAAAACAGAACCAATTAATTTACTTTTTGTTTTCGTTTCAATATACAAATAAATTGTTAATAATAGCCAAGTTAAAAACAATAGTGATTCGTATAAATTACTTAATGGAAAATAGCCTGCCACTATCCAACGAGAACAAAGAACAAAAAATAGTATTCCGTTCGCGAATATAGTACTTATTTTACCAATTTTTCCTAATAAATATGAATCACTAAACAATGATAAATTAACCCAATATATTATCATTGCAAATAACAAAACTCCAAAAACTATATTTGATGAAAAGTTTTGAATTTCATTCCAATCCATGAAATTTCTCCAATAAAAATTTTTATACAAATTATCTTATAG
>Ga0209067_10000665_pt1 | contig 21479 bp, 16 predicted proteins | sample ColStrG_CSR_2013_FD_187199 | JGI IMG/M metagenome (GOLD analysis project Ga0209067, IMG submission 187199) | Freshwater sediment microbial communities in response to fracking from Pennsylvania, USA - Cold Stream Run_MetaG_CSR_2013 (SPAdes)... | ecosystem: Environmental > Aquatic > Freshwater >...
ACGGAAATTGATTTCGAGGCCTGGAGCCGGTCCCGGCTGGGACTGCCGGTGGCGTTGGAAAATGATTTGCGCGTGGCTCTGCTCGGCGAATGGGCGGCGGGCGCGGCGCGAGGGAAAGACGATGTCGTCATGCTGGCGCTCGGCACGGGCATCGGCTGCGCGGTGATTTCCGGTGGACGGCTTTTTCACGGAGCCAACAACCGCGCGGCGACCCTGCTGGGCCACAGCTGCATCGCCCATGACGGGACCGCGGGTCGCTGCGGCAATCCTGGCTGCGCCGAGGATCTGGCCTCCACCGCCACCCTGGCAAATCTGGCGCGGGCGCGCCCCGATTTTTCCGGCAGCAAACTGGCCTGCGCCACGAAGATTGATTACGAAACCATTTTCGCGCTGGCCGTCGAAGGTGACGCCTGTTCCCTGGCTCTGCGGCAGCAAAGCCTCCAAGTTTGGGCAACGGTGGTACAAAACGCCGTGCTGGCATTTGATCCCGAGATCGTTGTGCTGGGCGGCGGGGTGCTGCGCAGTCGCGACATTGTCATTCCGGCCATCGAAGAACATTTTTGTCGGCACATACCCGGCCTGCCGCTGTCCATTCCCGTGGTGGCCGCCGCGCTCGGCGATGATGCCGCATTGATTGGCGGCGAAGCCTTGTTTCAACAAACTTAAATTGACCTATAACCATGAAAGTATCAACCATACCCATCGTGCTGGTCGTCGCATGCCTGCTCGCGTCACCATCAACCCATGCCTCTGGCATTCCGGAAATCGGCGCGGAAGTCTGGGTGGAACCAGGCAATACCCGTCAGCAAATTGACGGCTGGATGCAAACCCTGGCGGATCACCAGATGCCGCTGGCACGGGTCTTCATCCTGCGGAGGGCGATTCATCCCCTCAAGGACCGGTGGGACTTCAGTCTGTACGACGACGTTTTTGAATCCGCCCGGCAACATCACGTCGGCATTCTGGCCACGCTGGACCCAAATTATCCCGCCACCACGGTCGCGATGCAGGATGAAAACACGGATTATATCAATCGTGTGGTGATGCGGTACAAGGACAGCCCGGCGCTGGATTCCTGGTTGCTGGTCAATGAACCGGGGGATGGCCCCAGCGCGGATGAATTGGCCGTGGCCGGTTATCGCAACTGGCTGGAAAAGAAATATGGAACGATTGACGCGCTGAATCGCGCCTGGGCGCCGTGGGGCGGGGTTTATCAGTCCTTTGGCGAAATCGTTCCAAGCACCACGCTGGGCGGCTGGGGTTGCGCCAACTGGGCGGACTGGATGACATACGGCCGCACGTATCAGACCGCCCAATTGAAAGCCATCGCTGACGCCATCCGCGTTCACGATCAAACACACGCGTTGCATGTGAATCCCCGCGGTTTGGTGAGCAATCTTGCCCGCATGAGCGATGATCTGCCGGCGTGGCGACAATTCCTGACATCGATGGGGGCGTCGCTCCATCCGGCGTGGCATTTCCTTCTGCTGCAAAGCCGCGATCAGTTTCCCCTGGGTATTTCCTATGTCTGCGACATGATCCGGGGCGCGGCCGGGCCGAAACCGTTTTGGGTGACGGAATTGCAGGGTGGTAATAACATTTACAGCGGCACCCGTCCGCTCTACCCGGATCGTCGTGACATCATCCAGTGGCTTTGGATCAACTTGGGCGCGGGTGCAGACCGCGTGGTTTTCTGGGCCTTGAACGCGCGCCAGTCCGGAACCGAAGCCGGGGAATGGTCGCTGCTTGACCTCCAGGACCACCCCAGTGAACGCCTGCAGGCTGCTGCCGCCGTGGTGAAGGTTCTTCAAGACAACCGTGATTTTTTTGCCGGAGCCAAACCGGTAAAATCACCAATCACCCTCATTCTCAGTCTCGAAACCATGACTCTGCAACTTCGTTACGGCGATAAGAATGCCCACGTCTTTGAGACTCTCGGTTTTTATCAGGCGCTGCAGGACCTGGGTGTTCCGGTGAACGTACAGCATTTCGACGACTATCCGTGGCGCGCGGCGGAACCCGGTCAGGTCGTGATTCTGCCACACACCTCGGCCCTGTCCAAAAAACAGGCAGAGGATTTCAGCGCCTTTGTCGCTGGCGGTCACCGCGCCTTGGTGACCGGTTTGAGCGGATTCTTTGATCCGCTGAACCATGTCTGGCCCATGCAGACCCATCCGCCGCTCAAGGAAGTTCTCGGCGGCATCACCAAGGAATACCGGTATCTCGAATCGCCCGTCGTGGTTTTGCAACACCCGCCGCTCCGGCTGCCGGCGCTCAATCTGGTCGGGGATATTGACAATAGTTCGGGGACCGTGCTGGGTGAGGAGGATGGCCGGATTCTCGCCACCCGCCAGTCGAGCGGATCCGGGCAAACGATCTGGATTCCCTCACTGATCGGAAATGGGGCCTGGTTCGGCGACCGGCTGCCGCTCAGCCGTCTCTTGCAAGACACTTTTAAAAACGCCATCGCCAGTGTTCCGTTTCGCTTTGCTGAACGCACACCCGGACTGGAATTGCGCACCCTGCAAAATGGAAACCGTTATGCGACCATCATCGCCAACGGCACCGGCCAGCCGATTTACTGCCGTTTACTGGCTCCGGACGGTTATCATCCGCACTTTCTGGTGGGTGACCCGCGCGAGCTCATTCATTCCGCCGCCCCCATCCAAGCCCATGAAACTGCCGTGATCCTGTGGCAACCATAAGAAAACCACACCCCGGAATAGCACTGTATGAGAACACCCAACTACGATAAATTTCCGTTTGTACCCGTTCACGATGGCGCAACCAGTTGCGTCCAGGGTTGGACAAACATTGCCACCCGCCTGCAGCAGGCCGTCAGCCTGCGTGGAGCCCGAAGGACCGTGCTCGCCGTGGAATGTTATACCGGGATTGACGAAACGGTTTTGGTTCACGAATTGCAGACACGTCTCTCCCCCACCCTGACGCTCCGGGCAGCGGATGCAATGCTGGCCCCGGACAAAATCGACAGCCTCGTGGAACCGTTTCTGGGCGGAAACGATCCGGTGTTTGGATTTCTCTGCGACCTGACACTACCGCAATTTTTCGACAACGAAAAACTCGGACAACTTCGCGGGCAAGCCGTCGGCGTCTCCGAAGGGGTGGTGCTGGTGGTGGGTTGCGGCGCAAGTTTGATCGCGGAACCGGACATTCTGGTCTATGCCGACCTGGCGCGCTGGGAGGGGCAGCTCCGCTACCGTCGCAACGAGGCCAGCAACCTCGGGGTCGAAAACAAAACGCTTGCCGCCAGTCTCCAATACAAGCGCGCCTTTTTCGTGGACTGGCGCGTGTGCGACCGCTGGAAACGTCCGCTCATCGCCAGGTGGGATTTTGTTCTCGACACCCACGACCCGTCCGCACCGAAGCTGGCGGAGGGCGAGGCGGTCCGGCGCGGACTCCGCCACACGGTCACGCGCCCCTTCCGGGTGGTGCCCTTTTTTGATCCCGCGCCGTGGGGAGGTCAGTGGATGAAGGAAGTCTGCGACCTGGATCGCAACGCGAAAAATTACGGCTGGTGCTTTGACTGCGTTCCGGAAGAAAACAGTTTGTTGCTCGGTTTCGGCGATTTGCGTCTGGAAGTCCCCTCCCTCAATCTTGTCTTCGACCAGCCCCACGCACTGCTCGGCAATGCCGTCCATGCCCGTTTCGGTGAGGAGTTTCCCATCCGTTTCGATTTTCTGGACACCATTGACGGCGGGAATTTGTCGTTCCAGGTTCACCCGCTCACGGAATATATCCGCCAACACTTCGGCATGTCCTACACTCAGGACGAGAGTTATTACATGCTGGACGCACAACCCGGTGCCAGTGTCTATCTCGGACTCAAGGACGGCGTGAATCCGGCGGACATGCTGCGCGATTTGCAGTTGGCACAAACCGGCGCGGCCCCCTTTCCGGCGGAAAAATATTCCAATCAGTTTCCGGCCCAAAAGCACGATCACTTCCTGATTCCCTCAGGCACGGTACATTGCAGCGGTGCCGGATCCATGGTGCTGGAAATCAGCGCCACCCCCTACATTTTCACCTTCAAGCTGTGGGACTGGAACCGGCTCGGACTTGACGGCAAGCCGCGCCCGATCCACCTGCGCCATGGCGAAGCCAACATTCAGTGGGAACGCACGACCGCATGGACTCGATCCAACCTCATCAACCGCTTCGAGCCTCTCTCCCGCGGCGAGGGCTGGCGCGAGGAACGCACCGGACTGCACGAAAGCGAATTCATCGAAACCCGGCGGCATTGGTTCACCCAAAAAGTGCTGCATCACACGGACGGGAATCTCAACGTACTCAATCTTGTCCAGGGTTCTGAAGCCGTGGTGGAAAGTCCGTCCGGTGCCTTCGAACCGTTTATCATTCACTATGCGGAAACCTTCATCATCCCCGCCGCCGTCGGCCCCTACACCATCCGCCCGCTCAACCCCTCCGGCAGCGAGCCGCACGCCACTCTGAAGGCCTTTGTGCGCTGCTGAAAACACCCCATGCGCGAGGCCTCCGTTCTGTACCAATCCCAAAACTCCTCCGCGGTCGTTTTTGAAACGGTCGTTCTTGGTGTAAAATACTGACTTGTCGAACACTGCAGAACCTAGAAGGATTGATGGATGGCTGATCCCAAAATCGTCAACCTCGGTCTGGTACAGTTCACCTGCCGGGCGGAGCCCGATCTGAACCTGCAAAAGGCGGTGGAAAGCTGTCGCGCGGCCGCCCTCCAGGGCGCCCAGATCATCTGCCTGCAGGAACTGTTCCGCTCGGAATATTTTTGTCAGAAAGAGGACGTACGACTCTTTGACCTGGCCGAATCCATCCCCGGACCCAGCACCGATGCCCTCGCTGCGGTGGCCCGTGAACACCAGGTGGTGATCATCGCCAGCCTCTTTGAAAAACGCGCCCAGGGTCTTTACCACAACACCGCCGTCGTCATCGATGCCGACGGCTCACTGACCGGCCTTTACCGGAAAATGCACATACCGGACGACCCCGCCTTCTACGAAAAATTTTATTTCACACCCGGAGATCTGGGCTTCAAGGTTTTCAAAACCCGTTATGCCAACATCGGCGTGCTGGTCTGCTGGGACCAGTGGTACCCCGAGGCGGCGCGCCTCACCGCTTTGCAGGGGGCAGACATTCTGTTTTACCCCACTGCCATCGGCTGGGCCAAAGACGAAAAACCGGAGGTGCGTCACTGCCAGCAGGACGCCTGGCAGACCATCCAACGCAGCCATGCCATCGCCAACGGCGTCTTCGTGGCCAGTATCAACCGCGTCGGTACCGAAGGCGCGCTGGAATTCTGGGGCGGTTCTTTTGTCTGCGATCCCTTCGGCGAAATGCTCAAGCTCGCCTCCCCCGACCGGGAGGAGATCCATGTGGTCCCAATATCCCTGAACGATGTGGACGTCACCCGGCGGCATTGGCCGTTCCTGCGGGACCGCCGCATCGACTTCTATCAGGGTATCACGCAACGTTTTCTCGATGCCTAGCCTTCCGCAAATTCATCCGGCTGAAAGCTTCGACTTCAGCGGGTACGCCATGCCGGCGGAATGGGCGCCTCATGACGCAACCTGGCTGGTCTGGCCGGTCAATCTCGAAACCTGGCCCGAACATCTGGAGGAAGCCCGCGCCATTTATGTGCGCATGATCGAGGAACTGACCCCGCACGAACGCGTTTATCTGCTGGTGCAGGATTATGCATGCGCGGAGCAGACCCGCGAACGTCTGGCCCGTTCCCGCGCCCGCCTGGACAATCTGAAAATTTGCAACATCCCGGTGAACGATTCCTGGGTGCGTGATTCCGGTCCCATTTTCATCCGCTCCCACCAACCCGGTCGCGCCCCGCTGGTGGCCAACGATTTCATCTTCAACATGTGGGGAGACAAATACCAACCCTATGACGACGACGACCGCATCCCGCAGCACGCCGCTGCGCTGTTGCAGGTTCCCTGCGTCACACACAATCTCGTGCTGGAAGGCGGATCCATCGATGTCAACGGCAACGGCACGCTTCTCACCACCACCCAGTGCCTGCTCAATCCCAACCGCAATCCCTCATTGACCCAGTCGCAAATCGAGGAGCGGCTCAAACGCTCCCTCGGCCTGCAACAGGTCATCTGGCTCAGCGACGGCATCGAGGGTGATGACACCGACGGTCATGTGGACGACATTTCCCGCTTTGTAAACCCCCGGACCATCGTCACGGTGGTGGAACCCAATCGTTCCGACGCCAACCATGAGCCGTTATTGCAAAATCTAAAACAATTGCGTCAGGCGCGGGACTTGGACGGCACCCCCTTTGACATCGTTGAGCTGCCCATGCCGGAACGGATATTGCACGGCCCCTTCGGCCGTTCCCCCGCCAGCTACGCCAATTTTTACATCGCCAACAATGTCGTGCTCGTACCTGTTTACTCCGCCCCCAACGACTCCGAGGCCCTTGCCATCCTCCAAAACTGTTTCCCGGACCGGAAGGTTGTCGGCATCGAATGCTCGGCCCTGGTCAACGGCCTCGGTTCCATCCATTGCGTGACCCAACAGCAGCCCCGGGCCGCCTGAACTGTCCGCAACAACCTTTCAGCGGGGTTAAGGAGCTTGCGACCCCAACGTTGACTATCGGCCATTGCACCCTAGACTGTTATCCAAATGGCCCCCACCCAGGTCCTGAACTTCGAGAGCGCCCGCGCACTCTCCAGCCTTTACGCAGGCGACGCCCGGCTTTTGCACCATCTGGAACAGGAATGCCGCGTCACCCTCACCACCCGTGACGGCTGGATCAAGGTGGACGGGGATAAAAAGGGCATCGCCCGGGTGGAAAGGCTTTTTCAACTGCTCGATCACGCCGCCAAAAATGGTCTGAAAATCCGCGAACACGAATTCCGTTACGCCCTGCGGGCCGTACTGGATGGAAAATCCGCCGAGCTCGAACAGCTCTGGAATTACCGCGTCGCCCTCTCCGGCCGCAAACCCCCCATCACGGCCAAAACCTTCAACCAGCTTGCTTACCTCGAATCCATCCAGAAAAACGCCCTGACCTTCGGCATCGGGCCCGCCGGCACCGGCAAAACCTTTCTCGCCGTGGCCATGGCGGTGGCCGCCCTCAAATCCGACAACGTCCACCGCATCATTCTAACGCGTCCGGCGGTGGAGGCGGGCGAGGCACTCGGCTTCCTGCCCGGGGACATGAACGAAAAAATATTTCCCTACCTGCGCCCGCTCTATGATGCCTTGCAGGACCTGCTCGAAGCCGGCGAAATTGAGCGTTACATGGAAAAAGGCATTCTGGAAATCGCCCCTCTCGCCTACATGCGCGGCCGCACCCTGGCCAACTCCTTCATCATTCTGGATGAAGCCCAGAACACCACCACCGAGCAGATGTTCATGTTTCTGACCCGGCTCGGTTCCAATTCGCGCTGCGTGATCACCGGCGACCCCAGCCAGGTGGATCTGCCCCGCCACCGTAAATCCGGCGTGACCGAAGCCCTGCAGGCCCTGCACGATGTCCCCGGCATCGCCATCAACCGCTTTGGAGAGGAAGACATCATCCGCCACGAACTGGTCGGACGCATCGTCGAAGCCTACAAACGGCATCGTGGCGAAAAACAAACCAGCATGTCCCTCTGATCCACGGATTAAAAATGATTCTCAACTGGATTAAAAAACAGGCGCTCATCCGGCAGGGTCTTTCCTGCGGCAAAAGCCGCCGCCAGGTCAATGAAGGCGACTGGAAGGACTGGTTTGATTGCAGCCTGCTGGTGCGCTGGGCGATTTTACTCCTCACCTATCTGGCCTTTGTCCGGATCGGTTCCTGGTCCAGCGATGCCGCTGACTACGAAATTTATGTACTGGCGGCCATGGTCATTGCCATCGGCCTTTTCATTCTGCCGCTTTCCGCGCGCATGGTCTGGCAAAGCAATCATCTGCTGTTACTCATGAATATCTGCCTGGTCATGAATCTGTTCATCGACAAATGGCTCTACCTGAATGGCCGCGAATGGAAGATTTTTGAAACCTCCATCCCCGCCCTGCTCGTCCCCTCCGCCCTGGCTCCCATGCTGGCCACCATCCTGATCTCACCTCCAGCCGGCTTCGTCACCACCTTCCTCGTCTCCCTGCTCGGCATGTTGTTCATGGAATCCAATCCCGGTATTTTCCTGAGCAGCCTCCTGACCGGCTTTGCCGCCACCCAGTTGAGCCAGCGCATCCGGCGCCGCTCCGACCTGCTCATGGCAGGCGTGAAAATCGGCCTGGTCGGCCTGGCCTGCGCCGTCGTGCTCGGCGGAGCCCTCAATGCCTCCACCGTTTTCATTGTCGTCCAGTGCATCTGGGCCATTTCCCTCGGCGTAATCACAGCATTCACCGTCACCCTCGTCCTGCCCCTCTTCGAATGGCTGTTCGACCGCGTCACCGACATCACCTGGCTGGAACTGAGCGATCTGGAGCATCCCCTGCTGCAACGCCTCTCCCTGGAGGCGCCCGGCACCTATCACCACAGCCTGAACGTGGCCAATCTGGCCGAATCCGCCGCTGAAGCCATCGGCGCCAACCCCACCCAATGCCGCGTCTGTTCCTATTTTCACGACATCGGCAAGCTGGACAAACCGCAGTACTACATCGAAAACATCATCGGCGGACAGGATCCCCACGGGCAACTCGCCCCGTCCATGAGCGCCCTCATCATCATTTCCCACGTCAAACAGGGCGTGGATCTGGCCCTGACCTACAATCTCCGCCCGGTGATCATCAACGTCATCCGCGAGCATCACGGCAATTCGCTGGTCTATTATTTTTACAAACGCGCCCTGCAACAACAACAGGACGCCCGCGCCGGCGGCAAAATCCTCAAACTGCGCGAGGAGGATATTCCCGAAGTGGACGAACGCTCCTTCCGCTATCCCGGCCCCATCCCCCAGACCAAGGAATCGGCCATCGTCTCCCTCGCCGACGCCGTGGAAAGCGCCTCACGTTCCCTCCGGCAGACCACCGGACCCCGCATCGAAAGCCTCGTCAAGGAGATCATCGAAAACCGTGTACAGGAGGGGCAGCTCGACGAATCCCAGCTCACCTTCAACGAAATCTCCCTCATCACCGAGCGGCTCGTCTTCACCCTCAAAAACATGCTCCATGCGCGCGTTGACTACCAAAAATCCCGCAAAGAAAAAGAACCAGCCAAGGATAAGGATTCACAACCGCCAAAAACGGCTGCGGATCCCCCTGCGCACTCTGCAACAACAGGCTGAGCGCATTCCGGAGCGGCTCGCCGCCCTCTGGCCCGCAGGCCTTTCCCGCATTGAGGTCATTCTCGTCGATGCCCGGGAGAGCGGACGTCTGCATGAACAATTCCTGCAGGACCCCGCCCCGACCGATGTCATCACCTTCGAGCACGGCGAACTCATCATCTGCCCCGAGGTCGCCGCCGCCCAGCGCCATCTCGAATCCCTTTCCCTGGCCGACGAACTGCTCACCTACATCATCCACGGCTGCCTGCACCTTTGCGGCATGGACGATCACAACGACGCCGGGTTCACCGCCATGCGCCGCCGTCAAACCCGGATCCGACGGCAGATCACCGGACGAAAATAGCATCGCCGTCACATCCCCCAACGCTAGGCTTGAACAATGCCCGACTTCGAACAGGACCTGCTGCTGCGCCTGCGCAGGGACGAGGAAGAAAACCTGACCCGCACGCTGCAGGTTTTGCCAGCCGGAGTCACCGCCTTCTCCAGCAATGACTACCTTGGCCTGGCCGGCCATCCCCGCATTCTTCAGGCTGCCCGGACCACACTGGAAAAATCCGGGGCCGTCCTCGGAGCCACCGCCGCCCGCCTGATCAACGGCCAGCACCCCGGCCACAGCGCGCTGGAAAACACCCTGGCCCGCTTCAAAAACACGCAGGCCTCCCTCAGCTTTCCCAGCGGCTACGCCGCCGCCACCGGAACCATTCCCGCTTTGCTCGATAAAAGCGGCTACGCCGTATTCGACAAACTTTCCCACGCCTGTCTGATCGATGGAGCCAGATTGTCCGGAGCCGCTCTGCGCGTTTTCCCGCACAACGATCTCGACCATCTCCGCTCCATTCTCCAGGAAATCCGCCGCAAGGATGCGGAGGGCCGCATCCTCATTCTGGTGGAATCCCTCTATTCCATGGACGGCGACCTCGCTCCGCTGGCGGAACTGTGCCGGCTCAAATCCGAATTCGGCGCCTGGCTCATGGTGGATGAAGCCCATGCCACCGGCGTCTGCGGCCCCGGCGGCGCCGGACTCTGCCGTGAAGCCGGCATCGACTCGCAGGTGGAAGTGCAAATGGGCACCCTGGGCAAGGCCCTCGGCGTCAGCGGCGGTTACATCGCGGGCAGCAACGCCCTTATCCAGATTTTACTCCAGCACGCCCGCGCCTTCATCTTCACCACCGGCACACCGCCCTGCCTGGCCGAAGCACTGGTGGCAGCCTTGGAAATTGTACAAAGCCCGGAAGGCGAGAATTTACGCGTGAAATTGCGCGAAAATCTCCGGCACTTTCACGCCGCCACCGGCCATCGCTGGACCTCTCCCGGCCCCATCATCCCGATTCCAGCCGGATCTGAGGCCCGGGCCCTGCTCTGGTCGGAAACCCTGCGGCAAAATAACCTCCATGTTCCAGCCGTTCGTTACCCCACGGTGGCCCACGGCGCCGCCCGTCTGCGCGTCACCCTCAACAGTCTGCATACCACCAGCCAGATCGATGCCCTGGCCCGTACGCTTTTGTCGATTTCCCCGCCATGAACTCCGACCTCGACAAAAAATATCTCTGGCATCCGTTCACACCCACGGATCTCTGGCTCGATCCGGCGCACGAACCGGTGGTCATTGTGGAGGGGGAAGGCTCCTGGCTGATGGATGCCAACGGACGCCGTTATCTCGACGGCAATTCCTCCATCTGGACCAACCTGCACGGACATCGCCATCCCGCCCTCAATCACGCCATCAAAACCCAGCTCGACCGCATCGCCCATTCCTCCTTTCTCGGCCTGACCAACGAACCCGCCCCTCAGCTTGCGGAAAAACTGTTGCAGGCCGCCGCTGGTGAAAAAACACCGCACCTGCACCGCTGCTTCTTATCCGATGACGGATCGACAGCGGTGGAGGCGGCCCTGAAAATTGCCCACCAATACTTCCAGCAAAACGGCGAGGAACAGCGCACCCGCTTCATTTCCCTCGGCTCGGCCTATCACGGCGACACCGTGGGAGCCATGAGTGTCGGTCACAGCCCCCTTTTTCATAAAACCTACCGCCAGATGCTTTTTTCTTCCGACGAAGTGATGTCCCCCCATTGCTACCGTTGCCCCTTCAATCAGGCCCGACCGGAAAAACAGGACGCGCGGCTTGTCCGCAAGTGCCACTGGGAATGCCTCGCCCAGGTTGAAAAGAAATTCCAGGAACACCAGGACCGCAGCGCCGCCTGGGTGATCGAACCTCGGGTGCAGGGCGCCGCCGGCTTCATCATGCATCCGGAAGGTTATCTCCAAGAAACATCCGCCCTCGCCCGACAACACGGCGCCCTGGTTATTCTCGATGAAGTCATGACCGGCTTCGGCCGCACCGGACCACTCTTCGCCTTTCAAAAAGAAGAGGTGCAGCCGGATCTGGTTGCCCTGGCCAAGGGCCTGACCGGCGGTTATCTGCCGCTGGCCGCCACCCTTCTCACGGAAAAACTTTTCCTCGGCTTCCGCGGTCATCCCTCACGGACTTTTTACCACGGCCACAGTTACACCGGCAACCAGCTCGGCTGCGCCGCCGCCCTGGCCAGCCTCGATCTCCTGCAAAGCGAGCCCGTCCGGCAAAACCGTCTCCGCTTGGAAAATGTACTCCGGCACAGCCATGAAAAATTCTGGCAACTTCCACACACCGGTGACGTCCGGCAGGAGGGTTGCATCCTTGCCATTGAGCTGGTGGAGGATTTTGCCTCACGACGCCCCTTCGATCCCGCCCGCTGCACCGGCGCCGAAGTCTGTCGCCAAGCCGCCGCCCTGGGCCTGCTGACCCGGCCGGTGGGCGATGTGCTGGTGCTCATGCCGCCCTACTCCACCACGGAAACCGAAGCCCTGCTCATGATCGAGCGGCTGCACCAGGCCATACAAAATACTTTTTAACCGCAGATGAGGTTTACACTATGAACGGCTGGTTTATCACGGGAACGGACACGGGGGTGGGGAAAACATTTTTCACCGCCGCCTGGACCCGCGAACTGCGCCGCCGCGGTCTCCCGGCCCTGGCCCTCAAACCCATCGCCTGCGGTGACCGCTCGGATGCGGAATTTTTCGCCAAAGCCAATGACGAAACCCTCAGCCTCAACGAAATCAATCCGGTGTTTCTGGCCCCGCCCCTTTCCCCCTACGCCGCCTGCGTCGTCGAGGACCGGCCTTTCGATCTCTGTTCCCTGCACGAAAACGTCAGGGCCGTCGCCGCACGTTTCCCAGGGCCGTTTCTCATCGAAGGCGTGGGCGGCTGGCTCGTACCCATCACCCGCAATTACACGGTGGGAGATTGGGCCCGCGACCTGAGCCTGCCGGTGTGCGTGGTGGCCCGGGCCGGTTTGGGCACACTCAATCACACACTGCTGACCATCGAAAGCATCCGGCGCAGCGGGTTGGACATTTGCGGTCTGGTGCTGAATTTTCATCAGACCCCGCCGGACCTGGCCACGCAGACCAATCCGGCGCTGCTGGAGGATTTGAGCGGACTGCCCGTGTTCTGCTTCCACCACGCCGCCGACCTGCAGGAGCTGCCCGAATGGCTGCAACCCTGAGAACCGTCCCACCCGTTACGACTTGCCCAGGTATTTGTCAATGAAGGGCTGAATGGCTTCGGCCCAGATCTGGTACCCCTTGGCATTCGGATGGAGAAAATCCGGCATGATCTCCGAGCTCAGGGTTCCATCCGCTTCCAGAAATTTGTCTCCGAAATCGACATAGATGACTTTATGACCGTCATCCAGTTTGGAAATAATCTGGTTCACGGCCTTGATCTTGGTGCGCACGGGATCGGTGGCCTCATGGCCCCGGGGAAAAATCGCCTGCAACAGAATCACAGCGTCCGGACAGCGCTGGCGATAATCCGCCACCACGGCCTGCACGCCACCGGCAATCTGCTCAACCGTGTTGGCGCCCATGTTGTTCGTGCCAATCATGAGTGCAATAAGTTTGGGGTGCAGGTCCGCCACCTGACCTTGGGAAAGACGCCACAAGAGGTGCTCCGTGCGGTCACCGGAAATGCCGAAGTCAAAAGCATTGAACCGGGCATAACGGGCATCCCAGATCTCCCGCCCCTTGCTTTGCCAGGCATCGGTGATGGAATCCCCATCGAAAACAAGCTGGATGGCCGAAGCCTGGGCCTGGGCTTTTTCGTTGTTGTTTTTCACCCGCTGCACCCAATCCAGCCGGGGCATGGGATACGTTGCGGAATCCTCCCCCGGTGGGACGGAGGGCAACTCAGCCGGCATGGGCCAAACCGAAGGCGCAGCCTGGATGTGGCCGGTAAAATTCAAAATCAGCCCGCACGCCACAAAATAACGATGGAGTTTGTTTTTCATAAGATTTCAATTTATGGACGTCCATTATGCGGGATCGGTCCCGCCAGCTTCCAATTGGGGTCGATGTCAAAATCCCAGGCCGTTGTCAGCCCTCCCGCCAGGCGGCAGACCGCCACCGCCCCGATCATGGCCGCGTTGTCCGTGCTGTAAACGGGCTCCGCAGCCAGAAATTTCAAACCGCGGGCTGCAATGGCTTCAGCCAGGGCGCGGCGCAAGGCCTTGTTGCAGCTCACCCCGCCGCTGAGCGTGACGGTTTTCACTCCGGTTTGCTCGACCGCCAGGAGTGTTTTGCCCACCAGCACCTCAATGACCGCCTCTTGAAACGAGGCGCAGACATCCGGTAGATGCACCTGCGCCCCCTGTTTTTGCAGACACACCCGCACGGCCGTTTTCAAACCGCTGAAGCTGAAATTCAAATCATTCGAATCCATCATGCTGCGCGGAAAATCAAATGCTGACGGATCACCCGTCAGGGCCGCTTTCTCAATCTCCGGACCTCCCGGATAAGCCAGCCCGAGCATTTTTCCGACTTTGTCAAAAGCCTCGCCCGCCGCATCGTCCCGCGTGGTGCCCAGTAATTCATAATTCCACGCCTCCCGTGCCAGAATCAGCAGCGTGTGTCCCCCGCTGACAATCAGTGCCACATGTGGGTAGTCGGGTTCGCGTGTTTCCGCCAGGAACGGCGAAAACAAATGACCTTCCATGTGGTTGACCGCCAGCCAGGGTTTGCCGGCGGCGAAGGCGGCCGCCTTGCCATAACCGGCGCCCACCAGAAGCGCGGAAGCCAAACCCGGACCGGCCGTGCTGGCCACCGCATGAATTCCCGCCCAGCCCTCCGGAATGTTTTGCAACACCTCCTTCACCATGGAATCGAGGCGCAGCAGATGCTGTCGCGTGGCCAATTCCGGCACCACCCCGCCGAAGGGCCGGTGCAATTCAATCTGGGAGGCGATCCGGTTCTGCCGCGTCACGATTTGCGCTTCTTCTTTTTCAACCACCGCGACCGAGGTTTCGTCGCACGAGGTCTCCAGCGCCAGGACCCGGATCATGGCCTCTGCCAGGCAGTCTGGCCCGCCGCCATCTGGGCTTTGCGTGAGGAGAAAATCATGATGCCCTTCAGCACCGCCACCGCACGGTCCAGTTGCAGATCCCGCACCGCGGCCAGTTCCGCCTGCTCCTGCGCTTTCAATAAATAGAGGTTTTGTTTGCGCAGGATCAACTGTTCCTGCTCCACCGTAATGGGCAGTTCGATGTTGGGTGGGATGCCGACCTTATTGATCGGATTCCGGCTCGGTGTGTAATAGTGCGCCGTGGTCAGGCGCAAACCCACCGGCGGATCCACGTTGACGTCCAGAGGCTGGACGGTCTGGACCGATCCCTTGCCATAGCTGGTTTCTCCGATCAAGACCGCGCGCCCCAGATCCTTCAACGCTCCCGCCACAATCTCCGCGCCACTGGCACTGTGGCGGTTGATCAACACCACCAGTGGAATCTCCTGATTGTGCAGACGCCCCTTGGCCTGATAGTACGCCTTCTGGCCTGTGACCGGACGCCCCTCCGTGGAAACAATCACCGTCCCGGCCGGCACAAAACGGCCCGCCACCTGCACCGCCACCTCCAGCAATCCACCGGGATTATTGCGCAAATCCATCACCAAAGCCGCCATGCCCTGATCCGACAGTGCCTTCATGGCCTGATCAAACTCCTCCAGCGTTTTGTCGCCAAACTGGGTGAGGCGGAGGTAGCCGATGCGTTCCCCGCCACTTTCCGCCGGCGTCAGCATGCGGGTGCCGCGCACCGTCGGCACGCTGATCACCTCGCGGGTCAGCGTCACTTCCTTGATTTCATTGGTGCTGGGCCGGAAAGTGACCAGCGAAACAGATTCACCGGTTTTGCCGCGCAGCAGGCGGATGGCGGCGTTGAGCGAAAGCCCCTTGGTGGCCTTGGCATTGATTTTTACAATCCAGTCCCCCGGCATCAAACCGGCGCGGAAAGCCGGGCCGCCCTCGATGGGCATGTTGATCACCAGGGTGCGGTTGCTCACGCCCACATAAATTCCCAAGCCGCCGAACTCGCCCTCCGTATCATTCTTCATTTCCTGATAACGGTCCGGGTCCAGAAACTCGCAATACGGGTCCAGCGAAGCGACCATCCCCTCCAGACCGGAATAGGTCAGCTTGTCGTAATTGACCTCCACCGGGTCCACGTAGGTTTCGCGGATCTGCTCCAGCACCGTGGCAAACATGAGCGAACTGCGGTAGCGCGCTTCCTGATCGTCCTGCGCCCGGGCCAGACGTGCCCCGCAAAATAATCCCGTGCCGATCAACAGCAGCGCCAGAGAAGCTCCCATCCAAAACGATGCGGGGCGCGGCAGTCTCATGCGTTGAAGACCCGGTCTGAAAAAAAGACTGACGACCCAACGTCGGCCACGGTCAAAACTGATTTGCGCATGACAGGGACGGTACCGCGGGGGGAAAATCTTGGCAAATCGAATCAGAGCTCCAGCCGGTCGCCCGATTCACTTGCTGCCTCGCTGAATGCCTCAAAGTCTGCCCAGCAGGGCCTGCGCCACCCGGCCCGCTTCCAGATATTCCCCGGCAATCCGGCGCGCTGCCGACCGGTGCGCCGCCTCGTCATGCAGCACCTCCTCCAACGCCGCCGCCGCCGAAGCCGTGTCATGAAATGGCAGCAATCCCGGCCCGGCCGGCAACAGTTCGCTCCAGCCCGTTTCCTGCAACACCACCGGGCGGCCCATGGCCAGATAACAGGCGCTGCGGTCGCTGAACCAGCCGCAACGCGACCGCACATAACCGTTTTTGGCGACACAAAACTCCCCGCGACTGCCAGCAATATACTCGCGGTAACGCTGCCAGGGCTCGTTCAGGGGCGAGGCTTTGACCAAACGCCAACCCGCTGCGCTGAAGTGGCGATGGTTGTCCTCTGCCAATGAAAGATCCGTGGCAATCTCCAACCCCGCCCTGGTCCGGGTCGGCAAGTCCAGAATTTTTTCAAATTCGGTGGATTTGTTGCCGTACCATTCCCCGTGGTATTCCGCTTCGCTATAACCGTACCAATGCGTCATGGTGGTGAACACCGCCCCGGACGGAGGTTCCTCTCCGCTGCCCCAATATTCCAAGGCCACCGGCGGCAGGGTCGGCTTCCACTCACGACCGCATTTCGGTGCGCGGCATGCGTTCATCAATCCCCCCACGGAGAAGAAAACATCGTGCCCGCTGAAATTCATATCCACATTGTACACCTCGGCCCAGATCTGGGTGAAGGCGGGATCAAGGTCGAGGTAGATGCGCGACTTCACCGCCTCCAGCACCCGGCGGTCCTTGAAGTGGCCGGAAATGTTGAGAAATAAATCCGCGCCCGAGGCAAAGTCCATCAACTGCGCAAAACCGGCCGCCTCTCCATCCACCAGCAGTGTGGAGCAATCCTCCAATCCGAATTCGCGCACGGTTTTTTCCCAGTGCGCACGGTTGGCACTGAGGGCATACGGACAGGGTTTGAAGTCGGGATCGCAACACTTCGCCTCCTCAATGCTCTCCACCACCCAGACCTGCCAGCCGATCTTGCGGAAGCCCAGCACCCATTGCAGAAAAGCCCAGGTATTGCCAGCGGCGGAAACCGGATGACCGGCAATCCCCACCCCGATGACAATGCGATTGGACATGAGCGGGGATTTTGCGGAGCCGGTCCGGTTCATTCAAATCGGCACGGCCAGACCGTTTAAAAAATTTTCCAGCAGCATCAGTCCATTGCGCTGACTTTTTTCCGGATGAAATTGGAATGCGGCCTTGCTGCCGCGCGCCACGCCGCTCACAAAACGCACGCCGTCGTATTCCGTATGGCAGGCCGCATCATCCGCATCCGCCGGTTCCGGATAATACGAGTGCACGTGGTAAAAGTACGGCTGCCCGGGCAGACCGCGGAACAGCTCCACCCCCTGGTTGACCGGCTGCACGACATTCCAGCCCATGTGGGGGATTTTTTTCAAGGAATCCGGAAAACGCACCACACGGCCCTTCATCCAGCCCAGACCCTTGACTCCGGGACTCTCATCACTTTCCTCAAACAATAACTGGAATCCGAGGCAGATGCCCAAAAACGGACGGTCCGAGTCCAGCCACTCGCGCACCGGCTGCACCAGTTTGCGGTCGTGGAGATTGTTCATGGCATCACCAAAAGCCCCCACTCCGGGCAGCACCACGGCATCACAACCTGCAAAATCCTCCGGGCCGGAAATACGCCGCACCTCCGCGTGCAATTTCTGCAGCGCCTTTTCCACGCTGCGTAAATTGCCGCGGCCATAGTCGATCAATCCCACTTTCATCGACGGCAATACTTAAAGCACACCCTTGGTGCTGGGCGCCCCCGTGACCCGCGGGTCACGACGGCAGGCCATGTCCAGTGCCCGGGCCAGACCCTTGAAAACCGATTCGGCGATGTGATGCGCATCGCGGCCATAAAGCAGTTCAATGTGCAGGTTCATTCCGGCATTGACCGCCAGGGCCCGCATGAATTCCTCCAGCAACTGCAGGGGGAAATCGCCCGCCTTGCGACGCTGCACCGGCACGCGGAATTCCAGATAAACCCGGTTGCTCAGATCCACCACCACGCGACACAGCGCCTCGTCCATGGGCAGATAGGCAAAGCCATAGCGCACGATCCCACTCTTCTCGCCCAGAGCCTGCTTCAGGGCCGTGCCGAGTGCGATGCCCACATCCTCCACCGTGTGATGATAATCCACCTCCAGATCACCCTTCGCTGTCAGATCCAGATCCATGAGCGAATGCTTGGCAAAGAGCGTCAGCATGTGGTCAAAAAAACCGATGCCTGTGGAAATCCTGGAGCGGCCGCGGCCATCCACATTCAGTTTGAGGCTGATCTGCGTCTCCTTGGTATTGCGTTTAATAACAGCTTTTCTCATGGAATCACCATGCCGGAGATTTCCGGCAAGACAGCAATAATTTTATTTTTTGAAGCGGGAGGCCACCGACGCCTTGTGCGCGGTCAGTCCCTCGACCTCCGCCAGGGTTTCTATCGTCTTGCGGCCTTTTTTCAGCGCTGTCCGGTCGTACTGGACGTAGCTGGTCTTGCGCAAAAACTGGTCCACTGTCAGCCCGCTGGAAAAGCGCGCCGACCCGCCGGTCGGATACTCGTGACTGGGCCCGGCTGCATAATCTCCCGCCGCCACCGGGCTGTAGTTTCCCACAAAAATACCCCCGCAATTGCGGATGGTTTTGCCGAGACCCTGCGCCCCTTTGCAAACCAGCGAAAGATGTTCGGGGGCGATGGTTTCAATAACGTCCACCCCCTGCTTGAGATTTTTCACAAGTACAAATTTACAACCCAGGTTGAGGGTCTCGCGCAAATACTGGGTGCGGGTCAACAGCGTAATCTGGCTTTCCATCTCCGATTTCACGGCATCGATCAGTTTCTGTTCCGTGCTGACGAGGAAAATCTGGCTCCCGGGCCCGTGCTCCGCCTGGGCCAGCAGATCCGAGGCCACCAGATCCGCCTGGGCCGTTTGATCCGCCAACACGGCAATTTCACTCGGACCCGAAATCATGTCCACACCGACCCGGCCGAAAACCTGCCGTTTGGCCTCGGCGACGTAGGCATTGCCCGGGCCGAAAATCTTGTTCACGGCACGGATGCTCTGCGTTCCGTAAGCCATGGCCGCCACCGCCTGGGCACCTCCGGCCTGATAAATTTCCGTGGCCCCAGCCAGACGTATGGCGTAATGCAAAACCGCCTGGACCGGCGGTGGCGTACAGACGGCAATCTGTTTGACTCCGGCAATGCGGGCCAGCGTCACGGTCATCAAGGCACTGGAAACGAGCGGTGCGGTGCCGCCCGGAACATAAATCCCGACCCGGTCCAGCGGCTGGTAAATTTCCCCCACCCGGGCCCCTTCGTGATTGCGCCCCAGCCAGGTTTTGGGCAGGCGGGGTTTGTAAAATTTTTCGATGTTGCGCAGTGATTTTTTAAGCGCCTCCCGTACTGCCACCGGTGGAGGGGCCGGCTTGGACTTCAAAACCAGCGACTCGCGGGTGATGGGCAGTGGAGAGAACTGATTGGTGATCCGGACCAGGCCCTCGTCCCCCCCTTCCCGTACTTGCAGCACAATTTTTCTGACTTCCTGGATGATTTCGGGAGGGGTACCCCCGGAACGCTGAAATTCGGCAAGCCGACCGGAGAAATCCGGCTGCTGATACGATATATATTTCACGGGCTCTCTTTCGGATTCACCGCCGGAGGCCGACGGTGCAGTTCGGCGGAGAATACCCTTCTTCCGGCAAAAGAAAAGACGGAAGTCAGCCGTCCTATTCCCACTCGATGGTGGCCGGAGGTTTGGAGCTGATGTCCAACACCACGCGGTTCACACCCTTGATCTCGTTGATGATGCGGTTGGAAAGACGCCCCAACAGGTCGTAGGGCAGCTTGGCCCAGTCCGCCGTCATGGCATCCTGACTTTCCACCGCCCGGATGGCTATGGTGTAGTCGTACGTGCGCTCATCACCCATCACTCCCACGCTGCGCACCGGCAGCAGCACGGCAAAGGACTGCCAGATTTTGTAATACCAGCCGGAGGCCTTCATTTCCTCAATCACCACCGCGTCCGCCTCGCGCAAAATTTTCAGTTTCTCCCGGTCCACCGGACCAAGACAGCGCACCGCCAGGCCGGGACCGGGGAAGGGCTGGCGCCAGACCATTTCCCTGGGCAGGCCCAGGGCTTCACCCACCGCGCGGACTTCATCCTTGAAGAGCTGCTTCAGGGGTTCCAGCAACTGGAACTTCATGCGTTTGGGCAGGCCGCCCACATTGTGGTGCGACTTGATCAGCGCGGCCGGATTGCCGTCGATGGAAATGCTTTCGATGATGTCAGGATAAAGCGTGCCCTGTCCAAGGAACTTGGCCGCTCCCACCGACCGCGTGGCCTCCTCGAACACCCGCACAAATTCGGTGCCAATGATCTTGCGCTTGCGTTCGGGATCGGAAACGTTTTTAAGTTTTTTCAAAAATCGGTCGGAAGCATTCACCACTTTGAGCTTGAGACCCAGGCCGCGGCTGAAAATGCCCCTCACACTCGCCACCTCATTGGCGCGCATGAGCCCGTTGTCCACCAGGATGCAAACAAGCTGTTTGCCGATGGCCCGGTGAATCAGGGCGGCCGCCACACTGGAATCGACCCCGCCGCTCAAACCCAGCACCACACGATCCTTGCCTACCTGCGCACGGATGTCCTGGACGGTTTTTTCGATGAACGATTCCGTGGTCCAACTCCCCCGGCATCCGCAAATGCCGTTCACAAAATTTTTCAGAATATCCCGGCCGCGCGGCGTGTGGGCAACTTCCGGATGAAATTGCAGGCCGTAGATCCGTCCTTTTTGCACCACCGCATAGGGCGAGTTTTCCGTGCGCGCCACCGGGCGGAAGCCTTTGGGCAGCTTGGTGACTTTGTCGCCGTGACTGTTCCAGATTTCAATGCTCTCCGGGAGTCCGTGGAAAAGCTCGCACTGCAAATCCAGCACCAGTTGCCCGCGCCCGTATTCGCGGCGCTCGCTGCGCGCCACGGTGCCCCCGAGAAAGTGGGCCAGCAGTTGCATGCCGTAACAAATGCCGAGGATGGGAATATCCAGATCAAAAATCGCCGGATCCGGTTTGGGCGCTTTTTTGGCATACACGCTGGCCGGTCCACCGGAGAGGATCAATCCTCCCGGACGCAGGCTGGCGATTTTGGCGGCGCTGGTCGAATAGGGCAGAATTTCTGAATAGACGTTGCATTCGCGGATGCGGCGGGCGATGACCTGCGTGTATTGCGATCCGAAATCCAAAATAATGATGCGTTCCGGTGTATCCATAAAATCAGAGGGGTGGTTTGACAGGCAGGGGT
>Ga0209067_10000666_pt1 | contig 21473 bp, 15 predicted proteins | sample ColStrG_CSR_2013_FD_187199 | JGI IMG/M metagenome (GOLD analysis project Ga0209067, IMG submission 187199) | Freshwater sediment microbial communities in response to fracking from Pennsylvania, USA - Cold Stream Run_MetaG_CSR_2013 (SPAdes)... | ecosystem: Environmental > Aquatic > Freshwater >...
CGTTTTTAGCGTGCCCAACCGAAAATCCAAAAATAAGAATCAGTGCCGATTTCCACATTCCCAACTGCAAAAGCAAGAATCGGGACACTCCCAGATCGAATGGATTCCCTCTGAGTGTATCGTTTGAGGCAAACCGCCATTTTTGGGCGCAGGATGGAAGGTCTGGACTGCCCACAGCAAGTTTTTCACTCGCATTTGAATTTGAGTTTGTCACAGACAAACTTTTCCATTACGACAATCCCCCATGAGAGTACTTGCTCCAATCACCGGCGTCACTTTGCCCCTCAGTCAAGTTCCAGATCCCGTGTTCTCGCAGAAATTAGCGGGGGATGGACTTGCTCTAGAGCCCACCGAAGGTCTTCTTTTGGCTCCTTGTGATGCCCGGGTGGACTTCATTCACCCCGCAGGCCATGCGTTGACTTTGAAAACTTCTGACGGAGCGGAGATTCTCATTCACATCGGCCTTGAAACTGTCCAACTTCGTGGTCAAGGTTTTCGCCCGCAGGTGAAAGCAGGGCAAACCGTCAAATTGGGCGACATGCTGATCGAATTCGATTTGGCTTGGCTAACAGTGCACGCCAAAAGCTTGATGACTCTTGTTCTGGTCACCAATCCGACGGATTTTGCCTGGACAGTGCCTCAGGCCGACTTCATGGTTGCAGGCCGGGATGAGCTCTTTTCTTTGCAGCCACTCAAAACGCAATCGCAAACCGCGGTGCTCCGGTCCCAGGCAGAACGCAAATCTTCCATGATCACTTGTTTGAATGCCTCGGGCCTGCACGCCCGACCGGCCGCGGCTCTGGCCAGTGCGGCACAGAAATTTAACAGCGAGATCTTTTTGCACAAAGGTGACCAGCACGCCAACGCCAAGAGCCTGACCGCGATCTTGGGTTTGCAAGTTGCTTACCAGTCCCGAATTTCACTCTCGGCTCGTGGCGCCGACGCCGAGGCAGCGATCGCCCAGATCGAAAAACTTCTGCAAGCGGGCCTTGGCGAAACGGGAGCGGAAACTCAAACCGCAACTCAGCCCACAGCGGCGCGTCCTTTGGACAACCGTTACACTGGAATTTCGGCTTCCCCGGGCCTGGTGATGGGACAGATTTATCAATTGAATTCAGACGAGATCCTTGTCCCCAATGCGACTGGCCAAGGACCAGGGATCGAATCCAAGCGCCTGCAGGACGCCTTGCAAAGTGTCACCACCCAGATTCAAGATCGCTTGAAGGCCAAGACAGATTCGGAAACTGCGCAAAGTGTTTTTCAGGCTCACTTGCAACTCTTGGCCGACCCCGATTTGACGGACAAAGCCCAGCACGAGATCAATCTGGGTCAAACCGCCGAATGGGCCTGGTCACAGGCTTTCCAATCCACGGCCGATGTTCTCAAAAGACTGGACAATGAAGTGCTGGCCGAGAGGTCACAAGACGTCAAAGACGTGGGACAGCGGGTCCTGCGGATACTTTTGGGCCGACCGGAAGAGAAAACCACACTGCCAGCCGATGCCATCATTGTGGCTCGCGTCCTGACACCCTCGCAATTTGCCCAACTGCAAGAGCAAAAAATTCTTGGCCTGGTCACAGTGGAAGGTGGGCCAAGCTCCCATGTTGGAATTCTGGCCCGGTCAGCAGGCCTGCCGATGCTCACTGGCGTTCACGAGGCCGTGTTACAAACAAAAAATGGTTTGCCAGTGGTTCTTGATGGTGATCAGGGACTCTTCGATGTCAACCCCTCATCCGACTTGATCGCAAAAACCAATCAAAAACGCGCGCAGTGGCAAGAGCAGCAAGTTCAGAATTTTAAAAAAGCGCATGAGCCTGCCATCACTGAAGATGGCTTTCACATGGAAGTTTTTGCCAACATTGGCAATGCGAAAGAAGCCCACTCGGCTCTGTCGATGGGCGCCGAAGGTGTCGGTCTGCTGCGCTCTGAGTTTTTGTTTCTGAAACGCCAAACGGCTCCGACTGAAAGGGAGCAAGAAAAAATTTACTCCGAGATCCTGTCGGCCCTGCGAGACACCAAAGACGCGCGACCCGTCATCATCCGAACTTTGGACGTCGGCGGCGACAAGCCCTTGGCCTACTTGACGATGCCACCTGAGGAAAATCCATTCTTGGGCGTGCGTGGACTCCGCCTCTCGCTGGCTCACCCGGAAATTTTTCGGACGCAGCTTCGTGCCATCCTGAATTCCTCACTGCAAAAGCAGGTGCGCATCATGTTCCCCATGGTGACGTCTGTGGATGAGTTTTTGGCCGCCAAAAAGATCCTCGAAGAGGAGCGCGTGCGAATCGGCGCGGCGCCGGTTCCGGTCGGAATCATGGTTGAGGTGCCATCGGCCGCACTGCTTGCGGAGAACTTTGCACCTCACGTGGATTTTTTTTCGATCGGCAGCAATGATTTGACTCAGTACACTCTGGCGATTGACCGTGGCCACCGCGATCTGGCGAAGCAAGCCGATGGTCTGCATCCCGCAGTTTTGCGACTGATTGGTCAAACGGCTCTTGCTGGGCAAAAATATCAAAAAACCGTTGGTGTGTGTGGCGGCATTGCAAGCGATCGCGAAGCCATTCCACTTCTGCTCGGACTGGGCGTGACCGAACTGAGCGTCAGTGTGCCCTCCATCCCCGACATCAAAGCGACGGTCCGCAGTTTGCGCAAAACCAGTTGTCAAGAATTGGCTCAACAAGCACTCAAACTCAACTCGGCTGAAGAAGTCCGAAAAATGGTCAAAGGATTATTCCCATGAAAACATTTTTGAATCATGCTTTCGCATTTCTGCAAAAAGTCGGCAAGTCCTTGATGCTCCCAGTTTCGGTTCTACCTATCGCGGGAATCCTACTCGGGGTTGGCAGCGCACATTTCTCGATTCTGCCCGAGGTGCTGTCAAATATGATGGCAAGCTCTGGTGATGCGGTTTTTTCAAGCCTGGCACTGATCTTTGCGATCGGTGTGGCACTTGGATTTTCCAACAATGACGGTGTGGCAGGCCTTGCGGCTGTCATCGGATACCAAATTTTGCTCACGACAATGGCTGTAATGGCCAAGGTCCTGGGCGTTGAAACCAAAACAATCTTTGGCATTGCGACCATCAACACTGGTGTCTTCGGTGGTATTCTGGTGGGTGCCGTGGCCGCTGGAGTCTTCAACCGCTTCTATCGCGTCGAACTTCCCAGCTATTTGGGATTTTTTGCTGGCAAGCGAGCGGTTCCGATACTCACTTCATTCGCGGCAATTGCCCTGGGTGTCGTCTTGGCGTTGGTGTGGCCACCGATCGGCAACGGCATCAATGAGTTTTCTCATTGGGCCGCTCATGAAAATCCAATGCTCGCGTTTGGACTTTATGGCTTGGGTGAACGTTCGCTGATCCCTTTCGGCCTGCACCATATTCTGAATGTTCCCTTCTTTTTTGAAACAGGTTCTTTCATAGATCCCGCGACTGGAAAAGTGGTGACTGGTGAAATTGCTCGGTACTTGGCGGGTGACCCAACGGCTGGAAATCTAGCTGGTGGCTATCTGTTTAAAATGTGGGGCCTGCCAGCGGCTGCGATTGCAATTTGGCAAACCGCGAAACCCGAGAATAAAAAACGCATTGGCGGCATCATGATATCGGCCGCACTGACGTCTTTTCTGACTGGGATCACGGAGCCGATTGAGTTTTCTTTTTTGTTCGTTGCACCTTTGCTGTATGTCGTCCATGCGCTTTTGGCAGGCGTGGCTTTTCCTTTGTGCATTTTACTAGGTATTAAACATGGAACGACTTTTTCTCATGGTCTGATCGATTTCATCGTGCTGTTTCCAAAGTCGACAAACGCTCTGTGGCTGTGGGTCTTAGGGCCGCTCTGGGCCGGTCTCTATTATTCTGTGTTTCGCTTTGCCATTTTGAAATTCAAATTGAAGACGCCTGGGCGCGAGGATGAGATCCTCGATTCTCCGGCCGCGATCCAGACACTCGAGCCCTCGGTGAACGATCCGGACTCAGACTCTTTGCCGGCACAAGTTGTTGTGGCACTCGGCGGAGCGGCAAACATCGCAAGTCTGGATTCTTGCATCACCCGACTGCGCGTCGAGCTCAAGGATGTCAGCAAATCCAACAGTGCCCGCCTGAAAGAATTGGGTGCGACTGGAGTCGTGCAGGTGGGTTCCGGTCTGCAAGCCATTTTTGGAACCAAATCCGAAAATCTGAAGTCCTCTATCGAAGTTTATCTGCGCCGTCCTGGCAAACAGACTCCAAAATTGAGTGTGGCGGCAAGTCCAACGGCCCAACAGGTTCTGAGTTTACTGGGTGGAGCTGCGAACGTGAAGTCAGCACAAGCCTTGGCCCTCACAAGAATTCGCTTCCAATTGAAAAACGCCAGCCTTCTCGACACGCAAGGCCTGGAATCTCAATTTGCCAATCGAATTGTGAACCTGCCCGACGGCGTTCTGGATTTGGTCGTCGGAACAAAGGCCAACGAGCTGTGCAAGGACATGCAAAAACAACTTTAAGCTGAGCCCACTGAGTCGCTGAAGCGCCTCAGTCGTCACTCCCGATTCTGCCAAAGCGTAGGCGGCACGCCCAGCCAAAGAGATCCCCAAACAGAGCAGCCAACTCCTGAAGCAATTGCGCCTCTGGCAAGCGTCTGGCCGACTGGCCAGCCCGATGGGCTGAGCGTTCACGCCCAAAGGGCGTGATGCCAGTCTGAGTCCAAGGATGGACGAGCGCAAGTGCTTCAGGAGTTGGCTGCCAGGGTTACTGCTGTCGCTGTCGGGCCCAGTAGGTCCGCAGAACTGAAGAGTAGTTCCAGGTGAGATTATTCGCCGAAACCATATAGCCAGAGTTGCGATCAATTTGCTCGGACAGAGTGCCATCCGGATTGGCATGAAGCGCCACTCGCTGAACGTAAAGATCTCCTTGAGCTAACAGAGTTGCGGGATCCACACCCAAGCCTGGATCGGATTTCGCAGCTTCCGCGGTTGCATAGAAGGCTTCAGCAATTGCCAACGTCGACAGGACCCAAGGGTTGCCACCTTGAAAATTGGCACCATCATAAACATCCTCAGGGTAACGGCCAGTGGCTTCAGCCGGAAAGGCTGAGACATGATTGATCGAATACAAGCTGCCAAATTTCTCGATCAAAGCGTTCACCGACAGGCGCACCCGCTGGTCATCGAAATCAAAAACACCGTCGTCAACGGAGCCATGAATCACACCCAAAACAACCGCGATATCCAAGTTCGATGCCTTCGATCCAAGACCCGCGACATAATTGCGAGTGGCGCCAATGTAGCCGGCGCTTGCGTTCCAGAAATTGGGCAGATCGGCAGCAATGGCCTGAGCCTGCCGCAAATACCAATCCGAATCACCCTGGTATCCCAAGCTTTGCGCCAAACTTGCGCCCGCCAGCAGTGCTTTTCTCTGCACCATCCGGGTGAAAAAATGTGTCCCCTTGACCTCTTCCCACAAATCAAAACTCGGGTCTGCCCAGTGCGCGGCAACGTAATCCAAATCCGCTTTGATCAAACTTTGACTGGGCGAGGCTCCATCATAGAGGGTCGTTCTCACGTACTGAGCTTGACCGTTCTGCAGAAGAATCTGCGCGAAGTGAAGAAAAGTCAGCGCCCGCAAAGCGGGGCCGTCGTTTTGGGGTCGCCCCCAAGGACCGGCAAAGGGAGTTCCATCGACCTGAAATTTAGGTTCACCAAGACCCGTGATCGAATTGGCCATCTGATTTTGTCGCGAGAACTTTGCATAATCCAACAGTTTCTGTTGCCACGGTCCCGAGGTGTCCCCTGACGCCAGAAGAGAGGCGACCACATCCATCGTGAGTGCCCCATCACGCACCCAGTGATAGTAATAGTTCGGTGAGGTGCGAGACGGTGATGCGATCACAACCCCGCGCTCAGTATCGGGTTGTGAGATTGCTAAGTTGATACGCGCTTTGGCCACCTGAACTTCAGTTTCGAGCCAGGCTTCGGCACTTGGCAATGCGACTGGATTCAACTGAAAAGTGGTCTGCCCGAAGGCTCCGACACTGGGAAATCCCATCAGGCTCAGAAGACAAAGAGAGCTGCAAATCGATTTTGTGTTCGTCATGATTTTTTGTAACATCGGCGCCTTTCCAGTGTCCATAATTAAACCCTCTTGGAGGTTGACGTCAGCTCATCTGCAATTTAAAAGCTTGGAGCCGAAAAACCCAACCCTCTCACGGAGCGCACTTGCAAAAATTTTCTCTTCTCTTGCCATTTTTAGTCTTGATCACCTCAGTTTCTCATGCAGGAGACATCGACTTCAGTGGCTATTTTCGTGCTCCATTTGGTGCGAATTTGCAGGGCGGTAAACAGATCCAACTGATCAATCCAGGCACTGCCGGCAACGAGTTTCGTTTGGGCAACGAAGTGGGTTACGGTGAGTTGAATTTTCTGGGTCACGTCGTAAAGGTCAAGCCGGAAACAGGTGATCTGCGAATGGATGCCATATTCACATTTGCAATTTTCCCAGGCCTGAACACTCAATATGGTGACGCCACTGGTGGCAATGGCTCCTCGCAAATTGTCCAGGCCTTTTTGGAGGGTCAGTTTGACAGCTCGATGGAATTCTGGGCCGGCAAGCGCTTTTACCGGTGGGGCTATGTCGTCATGGATGACTTCTTCTACTTCGCAGATATGAGCGGCAACGGTGTCGGCCTTGATAAAATTAAGACCTCCTTTGGTGAATTGGCGATCGCGCTTTTGCAGTTCACCGACACGACAATCACAGGTTCAACTGGAAATCCCGCCAAAGACGCGTTGGATTTGCGTTTGAAGAAAATCGACCTGAATGCGACCAACAATTTGGACTTGTGGTTGACCTATGCGATCTCTGGCGCGGGCAACGGTGTGAATTCAAGCAATGTGGCCGTCGCCTATGCCGAAAGCACAGGTGGAGCGCTGGGGCTGCGTTGGAATCACATTTTCCCTCGTGCAACAAATGAGGCTTCAATACAAATCGGCAACGGTGTCATGGAAAGTCTCAATCTGGCGGCAGATGCGGCCGCAACGTCATCAGCCAGCATTTCCGGATACCGCGTGCGCTTGGTTGACACTTTGGACACGCCAATTGATTCCGTCTGGGCGATTCGCTCAGGTTTGATCGCGGATGTCCTGAACTACAACTCTTCAACTCAAGTGCAAAAGCGCTGGAACAGCATTGGCCTGCGCCCCAGCTACCAGTGGTCGGACCATCTGCAATTCCTTTTGGATGCGGGCTACTCAACAATCACTGATGACACCGATGGTCTTGGCGCAAAGACCCTGACACGTTTCACTTTTGGCCCACAGTGGGGAGTCGGGAAAGGTCTGACCGCAAATCCAGTTGTGCGTGCGACCGTGTCGACAACATTCTGGAACGGTGCAAATGGAACTTTGAACACAACCAGCTCATTGGTGGGTGCCTACAATGCCGCCAACTCGGGCGCGACTGTTCTCAACGGGAAAACACAGCTGACGCAACTTGGTGTTGAAGCCGAGATGTCGTTTTAAAATCAAACTGGGCCCTTTCTGTGTTGATGGCCCTGCGCTTTCCATAATCAGATCAGGTCCTTGGGCTTTGCTTTGAAATCTCAATCGCGTTTTGATTGACCGCTCGTTTGCGAGAAGCCGCATTCATCAACACAAAGGTGGCCCAGCTTCTTTTTTGTAAAATCCTCCCGTCCAATTCCCCTCTCCCTTGGACTGATTTTTTCCCCTAAGTACAAGCTTTCTATCGACATTTCCGGTCTCGCCCCCAACTGCGACCCAGTTTAGTTTTTTTGTGAATGCGCTGTTTCGGCGGCTCTTTTAGATTCTGCGTCAACAAAACAACGACGTGAGGTTCGCAAGCACCTCGCTCAAAAATGGAGGACGTTATGCGAAAGAAATTTCTGTTACCCGCACTGGTTCTGATTTCTGCTTTGTCATTTTCATCGCTGAGCCAAGCTCACACCTGGGAAGTCTCACAGGGTTTCAGATTGGAAGACCACCGCACCGTTTCTGTTTCCCTGGAACATCCGGCTTATGTCGAGTCCGTACGTATCGCAGCGGAAGGCATCCGTTACGCTGGGATGTTTGAAGTCTGGGCGAACGGCAAAATCAAAGGATCGATTTATGTTCCAGGTGAAGATCCCTGCTACATCGTGACCATTCGTGAAGTGATCAGCAGCTTGGAGTTTCGCTCTTTGTCCAACTCTGACATCCGCGTTCGCAGTGTCGTGATCGAAAACAACTCCGGCGTCATTTTAAACGGCGGAAGCCTAGGTGACGCCGTTTCATTGGCACAAAAGACCATCGAGCTTGTCAATGCAGTCAAACCCAGTGCCAACTTGGAAGATCTTTCGAACATCCTGATGCCGATTCGCAAAGCGGCCGCGCATTTGTATGCCGCCGCTTCAGTCAGCAGTCCTTATGACACGAAAACTCATTCGGCTCTTGTGAACTTGTTGGTGACGATCAATGCCGCTTCCCATTACTTGGATGAGTCCTTGGAAACCGACACCAATTTTGAGCTCGCCACTGGCCTTCTGCAAGTGAAAGAGCAACTCGACAATATGTTGCGCTAGTGAAAAAAACTCAAAGGCTGTCCAGTGACTGGATAGCCTTGGGGTCGATCCCAGCTTTGTACTGAACGACGAGAAACCTAGAGATTCGATTCTGACGGCACAGGACTTGAATACGAAAGTGTGAGGACACATATGAAAAAATTTACAAAGATCGGCCTGGCCCTGCTGTTGACTTGGGCAGGACTGAGCTCTCAGTTTGCAGGGGCTCAAACGCAAGACGCCGATGCGGCTTTGCAAAAACTCGAGGCCTTGCAAGAAAATCTCAACAGCCTCGGTTACTACGCTGAACGAGTGGACCTGGGACGCTTGTTGGTCATCGGTTCACAGAATCGAAGGCTCCAGGATTTGATCAAAGCCAAAGGCCTGGGCAACATGCAGGTCCTCTCTGGGTATCAGCAGTTGGTTCTTTCGATCGAGTATTCAAAAGCGTTTTTACGCAGCTTGAAAACTCAAGGCGACGCACAAGCCATTGCCAACATCGAAAACTTAAATGATCAAATTATCAAGGATTGCGGCTTCGACGATCAAATCGTGGGTCAACTGGTCGCGGGGATCTTGTCGCAAATGCACAACATCAACGTGCAAGTGCGTGGTCAAGAAGTGCCTGACGATCTGGCCCGCTGGCTGCAAGGTGATTTTGATAAGGTTGTTGGCCACGCACTCGCAATGGCTCGAGCCAACGGCGACGTTCCCAGTACCTATGAGGCCACCAAAGCGGTGCACGATCTGCTGGTCACGAAATACAGTCAGCTGTTCTCGGTCGGCTCCAGAAGCAATGCCTATGCAATGGTCACAGAGCTGATCGGATTGAATGAGTTCTTCCAGGAGATTTATTCCCGCGGGGATCGCTCTTTGAATGGAGCGAAACCATGAAAAAGCTTGTCTTGGGAATTTCGATCTTGTCAGCGTCCCTGATCGTGGCTGCCGAGTGCAGCACGACTGAACCCCGGTTTTGTGTCGGCGAGTCCGTCTTTCTCGGCACGACCCCTTCGACAATTGAAGCGATCTCAAACAATGAGTTCCGTGTGCGATACACATCCAGCAACACACTCGCAGGGAGCCTCCACGGTGCGAGTGAACTTTCAAAGACGAAAGGGTGCGGCAATTCGACGCCACGATTCTGTATCAACGAGCAGGTTTATCTGGGTTCTGCTGCCAGTACAATCGTCGGAATTCGTGGATCTGATTATCAACTTCTCTTTAACAGAAGCGGGAGTTACGCCGGCAGCCTCCACGAAGCGAAAGAGTTGGCAAAAATCAGTGGGTGCAGCACAACAAACCCTCGATTTTGTGTTGGTGAACATGTTCTCCTTGGGACAACTCCCTCAAAGCTTGTTGCCATTCTTGCCGATGGTTCTTTCGAGTTGCTGTATGAGACAAACTCGAGTTTGTCCGGTTCCTACCACTCACCAAGTGAACTGACGAAGTTGAAAAATGGTTGTGCCGATGGCCCCAATGGTTTTTGCGCCGGCGACCTGGGCACTTCATCGCCTGTCAGTCCCGAGACAATTGCGGACAACTTCTTTGAGATCACGTTCGTGGTGCCCGAACAGAAGGCGGCCTTGTTCAAACGCCTGAGTGATTACAGTCGCAGTCTCAACTGGGAAGTTGTGCAGGACATGTTGATTGTCTTGGGCGCCAAATACACAACGGCCTCAACCTCGGACGTGATGAAAAATGGATTTGCACCGGCCTACACTGCAGCCCTCAAGGCTTTACCAGCAGGAATCCAGGATTTCAGTAGTATCGAGCCCTCCAAAGAGACTCTTGTCGTGGCACTCGAGGTTCTGCGAGCGGCGGTGGAACAGAATCTTCACTCTGCAACGCCAGCGCCCGAGGCCACTGCGATGATGGGTCGCTTGACTGGAATTGCTGCGGAAACTCGGTTCCTGGACAAAGCCCTGCGCCTGCGCCGTTTTGTGCAAGATTACAGCGAGATCCTTTTGGCCGAAATTCAAGATCCCCATGCGGCAGGGATCGCAGCGATGACCCAAGTTGTAATGACTTGGATCAGTCAGATGTAGGAGATCGAAAATATGAAAACACAAACGTATTTAATAATTTCCTTTCTGGCTCTGGTTTTGAGCTCCGTCGCGAATGCGGAATGTGGCGACAGCACGCCGCGCTTCTGCACCGGTGAAAATGTGATGGTCGATCTTTATGGTCACACAAATGACACGGCTCACACAATGGAAGAGCATAAGATTGTCGGCGTCAGCGGAGGCAATTACGCTCTGAATAATCTGGATGGATTTTGGGAATCCAGTTGGCTGAGCAAGATGTCTGGCTGCGGAGCCACCGTACCCAAATTTTGCGTGGGCGAAGAGGTGATGTTGGATCTTTATGGGCACACGCAGGATTCGATCCACACGATGCACACTGCGACTGTCACCGCAGTGCATGGAGCCTTCTATATTTTTTCCAGATATCCAGGCCTTTGGGAGTCCACTTGGCTTGGAAAGACAACCGGCTGTGGCAATTCGACTCCGTCTTACTGTGTTGGGGAATACGTCAATGTGGATCTTTATGGGCACACCAACGATACGGCGCACACCATTCGCGAACACCAGATCACCTCAATTCGTGGCGCTGATTACTCATTGAACGACTTGATTGGCGCTTGGGAAAGCAATTGGCTGAGCAAGGAACGCAATGGCTGTCGCGACTATGCCTCTGGCTTGTGCCCAGGTAACGTCGGGACTTCCTCCCTGGTCAGTGTCGACACCATTGCCGACAATTTGCTTGAGATTGCCACTGTGGTTCCCGAGGGAAAGGCGAAAGTCTTCCGTCGGCTAGCCGAATACAGCAACACTCTGAAATGGGAGATCATCGAAGACATGCTGATCGTTCTGGGGTACCAATACGTGACAAATTCAACTTCAGAAGTGATGCAAAAAGGTTTTGCCCCCGCGTATACGAAAGCCTACAGCAAGTTGACCACGGGCGTTCAGGACTTCAGCCAAATTGAGCCATCCCTCGAGACTCTGCAGGTCGCAATCGAAGTTCTCAAAAGTGCGGTCGAGCAAAGTTTGAACTCTGCGACTCCGGCGCCCGGCGCCAGCGCGATGATGGGTGAACTGGCGAATATCAGTGCCGAGACACGCTTCTTGGCCAAAGCAAATCGACTGCAGCAGTTTGTCTTGAAAAACAATGAGGCTCTTTTGCTGCAAATTCAAGATCCTCATTCCGCGGGAATTGCGGGAATGACCCAAGTGATTGTGGCTTGGTTGAGTAAAATTTAAAGGTGGACTCCTGGTGATGAAAACCGCAACTGATTTGGCGACAAAATTTTGGCAAGCTCGACTGAGTCAGGACAAAGACCTGGCTCTGGCGCTTTTTGCCGAAGCCAAGCGCAAATTCGGTTTGGCTCCCCAGGCGCATTTTTGGACTTTGCTCAACGCCGAATCTGCGAATTCCGATATTCTTGATTTGTGCGCCTGCGAGATCTCGGTGCTGCGATTGCAAAAACGCTTACAAGATTCACAAACTCTCTTGCGGGCTGTCGAAGCTCGGCAAGAACCTGCAGACTTGCGAATCAACTTCTTTTTTCAATTTGAAGTTGGGTTGACTGAGTTTGTCCAAGGGCAATGGGCCGAAGCCCAAGAGCATTTCAAACTGGCCAAGAAGTACGCTCGTGAATCTGATCAGGCCGCCGCCGCCCAGCTGAACATCCTGCTGTGTCTTGAGAACCTGGCTCTTGCCACTGACTCTGCGGCTGATGAACTCGCGCAACTGATACCTGCGTTGCAAGGCGCTGTTGCGCAGGGCTTGCTCAGTCAATGGCGAGCGTATCAGCTGCGCGAGGGCTGGCGTCGAGGTTTTTGCAAGACTCTGCCTGTGACCTCGGAACGCGGCCTCACGCAAGACGCCTATCTGCAGAGCTACCTGCAAAGCTTGCCGTATTTTGCAACTCCCGACAAACCCTTGGCTCCCTCGTTGTCGGCCCTCGACGGACAGCAATTCAATCAAAACTTCCGCGTGTTGACTTTGTTGGGGCAGAATCTTTCGGCCTCGGGGATTGTGCGTTTGTCTGATTGGATTGAACGACTTTATCTTTGGACATGGCGTTGGGTGGCAAATCCGGAACAGCAACCCCTGGGTGATGTTCTGGATTGTCTCAAGCCCATCCAAGGCGAAATTTTGGCCCAGTGGAAAACCCTGGCGACGGATGATCAAATGACTTTCCTCCTGGCCGTGCGATGGCTCTGCAAGTGGGATCCCTTGGCGCAAATGCGATTGCAAGAACTTTGGTCGATGCGTCCCCGCCACTGCCAAAATCAAACCTGGGCATTGGAATGGCAAACCCAGGAAGATTTGTTCACCACGAAGATCGCCGATCCAGCAAAGTCATCAGGTCTGAAGGATGTCGCACCCAAACTGCAAAGTTACTTCTCAAGCCTTGTGGGACATTTGAAAAATTCAGACCCAGAGTTCCAAGCGACAGCCCCAATTTCAATTGACACCCTCAGATCCACGGTCACCATCGCGGGAGTTCGGACCGTGCAGTCCCCGATTTTCACTCGCGCCTTGATCCAGCTCAGCCAGTCACCCTCGATCGAAATCAGTGATTTTGCCAAAGACGTTTTTGGCCTGCAGAGTTATGACGCTTTTTTGCATTACAACAAAATCTCAAATTTGCTGAGCCGGCTGAACTCGCTTCTTCCCAAAGACCTGCGGATCTTTCAGCGTGAAGGCCGAATTGCTTTGCGGGGAGATTCCACGAAAATTGAGCTCCGGCATTTCAATCCCATCAGCCAAAGCCTTCAGAGGAACCCCACCTGGCAGACTTTTCAGGACCAAATGCGCAGTCAGGTGAATCTGGCAACTGCATCGGCCAGCGATTTGCAAACCGTCATCTTGCAGCTGCAGACGACTGGCGTCTTCACCCGGCGCGATCTGCAAAATAATTTGCAAGTCTCAAAGAGCCAAGCGCAACGAATTCTTGAAAATCTCAGAGCTGAAAAGCGAGTGTCTCGCCAAGGTCACAGCCGCTCGGTGCAATACCATATCACAAATCCAAGGAGAGCCCTATGACGACCCCTTTTCATTTGCGACCGACATGGGCTCCCGCGCTTCTCGCAGTTCTGTTTTGGGCGGGACCGGCGCTGAGCTCTCCGGTGGTCAAACTGCACAGCCGAATTTGTGGTGGTCTTGCCGACCAGTCCACGGGATCAGGCCTGGTCGTCAGTGATCTTTCGGGACTTTTGGTTTTGACGTCTGAACATGTCGCTGTGGTGGGCACATCCATCTGCACGACAGCCCAAACGGATTCTGGGAGCTTCGTGGACCTCACACTCTTGGCATCCGATTACAGCAACGGCTTGGCGCTTTACCGAATTCAGTCGAAAACTGGCAACCCGCAGAATCCACCCTTGGACAACATCGAGCTCAGTCGATTTCAGTTGAACACCGAAGCCCTGACAAATTTGCACCAGAGTCTGAACGCGATCACGGCTGGATTTCCGGCGGCGTCTGATCGTCTTTTGCTGGATCGCGGGGCCAGTCTTCTCTCTGTCAGTCGCCGCTCTCCGTTTGCGACCGTGGACCAGGTTTTGGAAATCAAGGCTTTGCATGCTGAATACGGAATGAGTGGCGGCGGCCTGTTTGGAACTGACGGAATGCTGCTGGGAATTTTGACGCACCAAAGACTGCAAACGCAGGCCGGAACTCTGAGCACACCTTCCAGTGAGTCCGGCGAGGTTCTCGTTGCCATTCCCGCCAGCAAAGCACTGACTTGGATCAACGATATTCTGGCTGGTCAAAAACCAGTTTGGACACGCGACGCTTTGTCGCAAATTCACGCGGCTCCGGATGTGATCGAGGCCGCACGGACACCGGGCTTGCTGCTGCAAAGCCATCCTTTGCGGGGAACTCAGAACCACCATCTGGGAGGTGGCGATGGTGCTGGAATTGGTGGAAGTCTTGAGGCACAAGATGCCATCCAGATTGAACTCAATGTTCAAGATGTTGTCCGCCTGTCAACACTGCGGGAAAATTCGCAGCTGGCCTGGCTGCATTCTCTTTTGCCAGTCTTCAAGACTCGTGACCATCTTCTCATCGAAGAAGTGATTCAGTGGGACGTCAAAACCGGAAAAATGTCCACCCAAAGGCCACGCTCGCTGGGTGAGTTTCTTCGTCTTGCCGCCGCACCGGGCACGACGCTGCTGTTCGCGCAAGCAACGGAGATCAAACCTCTTCCTGGCGAACTGGCCGAAGGCCTTCACTTGCTGCAGCAATCCGGAGACCTCGAACAGATCAGCGCGAGCGAGTCTCTTGCGGCACTCTTTCAATTGCATCAAGAACGCCCCGAGGTCGTGGTTCCCGCGTCAGTTGCTCAAGAGCTTGCGGATTCTCCGGGTCTGAATTCTCTGGCGATCGCGGACTTCGACGCCGCCATTGCTTTGAAAACCGCGCTGCTTAAATTGTCGACTGGCCAACTGCGTTTTTAAGATTTCTTTCGCAAATCAATGGCCCAACAGGTCAGTGAAAAACTATTTTACCGACCTGTTAATTTTCCACAGGCCAGGTTGGCAGGCAGGGCTTGGCTTATTTTTTTCGGTTCGGCCAGTTTCAAGTCGGCCATGATTTGTAAAAATTCGGGTTTGGTTTTGTGCAGACCGATGCGTGGATTGAAGGCCTTCTCAGCTCCCACCGACGATTGATTGAACCCCCGATAATCATGGGCCGGAAAAATCACAGTTGAATCAGGAAACTGGAAAAGAATGTCGCGAATCGAATGAAACATGGCCTCGGCCGATCCTTGCTGAAAGTCGGTCCGCCCACAACCTCGAATCATCAAAGAGTCACCGGTCAGAAGATGCCCTTGCCAGATGTAGGTGAGACAGGTTTGCGTGTGACCAGGCGTTTCCATGACCTGAAGTTTTTCATTTCCAAGGAAAAGTTCTTGCCCGTGTCGCAAGGCCAGGTCCGCACATTGCACACCCGCGTGATGGCTCAAACCAGTCTGGGCACCAGTTCGGCTGCGAATCACTCCGGCACCCGTCACGTGATCCGCATGGACGTGAGTTTCCAAGATGTACTTCAGCTTGAGCCCCAGCTCGTTGACCAACTGCAAATCACGCTCAACCATTTCCAACACTGGATCCACGAGCACAGCTTCATGGCTGGCCGAATCCCAAAGAAGGTAGGTGTAGGTGAAACTCTCCTGATCAAAGAGCTGTTGCATACCCCATCCCAGCATAAATATTTGTCTCTGCACAGGTTTTTTAGCTCGTTCGATGGCCGACGCCGCAAAACTGTAGCCAAGTACTTGAGCCTTCGCTAAACAAAGGCTCATGATAACAACAGCAAATTCCAAGCCTTGGGGTCTTCATTGGTTTCGTCGTGATTTGCGAATCTGTGGCAATGCCGCCTTGCAAGAGAATTGGAAGAAAAGCCAAGGGCGGACGCTGGGAATCTTTTTTTTCGATTCTCAGTTTTTGTCACGGCCCGATTTTTCCCACAATCGATTTGCCTTTTTTTTGCAAACGCTGAAGTCGCTGCAGACTGAGTTGCGCAATTCAGGTGGCGATCTCCTGGTCGTGGACTGTCTGCCACACGAGGGCTTTGCCAAACTTCTGGATCACTTGCGCAACACAGCGGACGGTGCGCCTCAATGGGTCTCTTGGAATCGCGATTACGAACCCTTTGCTGTCGCACGCGACGCTCGAATGCAAGAGCTTCTCCAATCGCGCAAGTGTGAAGTCCTGACCTGCCGTGATCATTTGATTTTCGAACCTGGTGAAATCTTGAAAAGCGAAAAGGCGGGCGATTTTTACCAAGTCTACTCACCATTTGCGCGCAAATGGTTTGCGCAATTGCAAACTCCTGAAGGCCAAAAGAGAATTGCTTCACAAAAACCTGAAAATTACCTGGAGCGCCTGCGCACCCGTCCCGATGAACTTACATTTTCAATGCACTGGAAATCCTTTTTGGCACAAACAAGTTTTCCGTTCTCAGATTCCTTGAGTGCGTTTGCGGATCAAAACCAAAAGTCGGTCACCATCCCCATTCCCGACGCCGGATTTAACGCAGCCTTCGCTAAGCTCCAAGTTTTCAAACCCAAAGTCGACGCCTACAAAGACAGCCGAGATTTTCCGGCAGTCCCTGGCACCTCGCAGCTGTCAATGTATCTGAAAAATGGCAGCCTGACCGCAGCACAAATTGTGAAAGTCCTTGGCCTTGGTGAGCAGGCCTTTCGTGGCGAGGGCGGTGGTTCGCAGTACATTCGCGAGCTGGCTTGGCGCGAGTTCTATTATGCAATTCTTTGGCATCGGCCGGACGTTGAAACACAAAGCTTTTTGCCTCAGTACAAAAACTTGCAATGGTCCAATCGCCAAGATTGGTTCGAGCGATGGCAAGAGGGCACAACCGGTTTTCCGATTGTCGATGCGGGGATGCGTGAGCTGCAAACCACCGGCTGGATGCACAATCGTGTGCGGATGATCGTGGCCTCATTTTTGACCAAGGATCTTCTGATTGACTGGCGCTGGGGTGAAAATCATTTTATGAAATGGCTCCTGGACGGAGATTTGGCTCCGAACAACGGTGGTTGGCAATGGGCCGCCTCAACAGGTTGTGATCCCCAACCTTATTTTCGAATTTTCAATCCCTGGCTGCAAAGTGAACGCTTCGATCCGAGTGGCGACTACATCCGTAAGTTTATTCCTGAATTGCGAATGGCCCCATCAGCGGTTTTGCACGATCCAGAAGCCGATCGATCAAAATGGAAATATCCATCTCCGATTGTTGATCATCGACAGCAAAAAGAATTGGCACTCGCCTTGTACAAATCGGCGGCCGTCAAGGCGTAGCTCGTGTCGAGATCTTGTCGGTTTGGAGGGCCCTATGGGTTTGCATGCTCAAACACCGTCCCTTGGGGCCTGCCGCTTCAATCTGAATTTCCAGATCCGATCGCCCACGGCGGGCCGAACTGCGCGTGCAAACCCATAGGGCCCTCCAAACCGACAACCCATCACGAAGAGAGAAGAGAGCCAAGCCCCAAGGGCCGGTGTGTGAGCATGCAAACCCAAAAGACCCGCACCTGCTCTACGCTTGCTGCCAGCCGAGGACCGCGGCACCCCAGAGCTCCCCTTGCACATAAATTGGCACACTGACACAGGTGACGATGGCACCGGTGTCGCGCGGGTAACTTTGCACCAGGTAGGGCTTGGGCCCACTGGGCTGTTTGGTGCGGGAGCCCAGTCGTTGCAGATCTTTGGAAGTTAACATCGCGGGCAAATTTGCAGACTCGCCCAAGCCCATTCGCGCGGCTCGAAGCAAGCCACCATTGTCCTGAAAAAACCGCTTGAGGCGATTGTTGACCAAATCCTTGGCAGGATCGCCAGTCCAATCTTGAATGCATCGCGAATTGTGCGATGGCGTGTAGGCGTTCAGATCGATCGACAATGTGAAAATCAATTCAGGATCACTTGCTAAAATGGCATCGCCGACCTCGGTGATTCTTTCATCGACCACGGCATCATATCGAGTCATAAACTTCGCCGGTAGGAATCCACTGGAAGGTACTTTGGACACATTGAAAAGACGGCCCAGTTTGGAAATCAAATCACCTTTGATTTCCGTGTACTCCAAGGCCAACAGATCAGATGCGGTGCACTTATTTTCAGAGATGGCAGTTTCAAAAATTTCTTCCAATTCGCTGGCAAATCGATGCGTCGATCGCAGTGTTCGATGAAAGATCGTATCGATATCCAAAATTTCGAAATGTTTATAGGATTGTTCTGTGAGCGCCGAGAGGGCCTGCATCTCTTGCGAAAAGCTGCGAACCTCTTGAAACATGACATCAGTTGCTTTTTGCGATCGCTGCGCCTGCTGATAACTGGCCTGTGCAATTCCAACTTGGCTGGCAAGGCTTTTTGAGATTTGAACTGAGGCCACCGACATTTGGGTAATTTGATCGGTCATTTGGAGAAAGTTTGTTTTCAGCACCTGAATCTGCTGCGAATGTTCACCACCCATAGCCAGGATTTCAGAAAGTGCTTTTTGCGTCGGCGCCAATTCGCGATTCACCTGATCGAGGACAACTCGAATTTCAGCCGTCTGTTGAGCCGTACTGTCAGACAGCTTTTTGATTTCTTGCGCGACCACATGAAAGCCTTTGCCAAGCTCCCCGGCGTGAGACGCTTCAACTGCGGCGTTGAAGGCCAACAGTTTGCTTTGCAATGAGATCTCATCAACGACTTCACTGACTTTGGCGATTCGCGGAACTTGATTCAAAATAATATCGACTCGGGTCAAAGTCTCGCGCAATTTTTTGACAAAGATTTCGCTGGATTCAGAACTGGATTTCACGGCAATCGCAGCTTGATCCAGATTTTTCATTGCTTGTTGGCCCATGGTCTGCGCTTGCTGTGACGCCGCTGAGGAGCTGCTGATCATTTCCTGAATTTTCTGACTGGCACTGACGGACTCGGCCACATCGTTCTGCACTCCACTCAGTTCACGCAAAAGAATTCCCAAGCGATGGGACCCTTTTGCGGCTTGATGCGCGGTCCGGCTGACAAGACCAAAGAGAACTTTCATCACTTCAAAACTGTGATCGACGGCCGCATCGTGACCGGCTGGGCGAAGAAAATTGCGCATACGTTCTGTGAAAGATGGTTGCTCCACACCACCCGTGTCGGAAAATCAGCAGGCTCCTCAAGTCCATGAGATCGCAAACTGGACCTCGGTCAGAGACAATCGAGCCCGAGTGAACAGGAACAAGCAGACGGGCTCTCGGATCAAGGCCAGCAGTCGCCAAGGCGTGCGAGTAAAATCTGAACAAGCTTCTCAAGAAGCTGTTGTTCCACGAGGGAAAAACGATTGGGCAAGGCCGAATCCAGATCCAAAACTCCAACCACTTTTTGAGTCGACGGAGAAATCAAAGGAATCACCAATTCTGACCGAGAGCGTGGATCGCAAACAATGTGTCCCGGGAAGACGTGGACATCAGGAACCAAAACGCTACGCTTTTCTGCCGCCGCAGTTCCACAGACACCCCGGCCCCAGTGAATGTCCGTACAAGCGACTCGTCCTTGAAACGGACCCAACGCCAAGTGCCCGGTGGGCTCCCGAAGGTAAAATCCCACCCAGTTGAGATCCGGAATTTCCTGATAAAGAAAAGCCGAGGTGTTGGCCAAATCCGTCGTCATTCGGCCGACTAAAATTCCCGTGTATTCTTGCAAAAGACCCTCAGGAGTATTCATGTCCCTCTTCATAACTGACTGGATCTTCGCACTCAAGGCGGATCTCCAGAATGGGACACATTTGCTTTGGAATGAGACGGCTTCGACCAAAAGTTGCACAAGCTTGAGACCTTTGATTAAAAAAATTTTAGATTACTGTCGAACTTGCTATACTGATGTCAAGAAAGAGGAGGTCTCGGTGAAAAGGCGACAGGCAGGAACGCGGCGTCACTTTGCCGATCCCGGATATGAGTAGCGGAGCCCCAAACTGACCGCATCTCAAGAGTCCGCACAAGTTTGGTTGTTTCATTTATCAACAAGAAGACTTTGAACTACAAAGGAGGTCCTGCAGGCGAAAATTAGTATTTTGAGCTTTTTCCTTTGCTCAAGGCAAATTCACGGCAACGTGAAGACGCAAAGCTAAAGGGACTGCTGGGATGAATTTGCAACCCGTCAGTTTGCCAGCTGCCAGAGGACGATGAATCAAAACATCGCCATGGGATTATGAAAGAGAAAAAGCGATCCTACCCTACGAAAATTCAGGTTTCATTCCCCTAACCCGCGGTCAGGATTTTAGAGTCCACCGCGGGTTTCTTTTTTCTCACTCGCAAAAACTGGATAAGGTCGAGCTTTCAATTTCTTGCGATGCAAAGTTGCAAGCTTTTTGGGAGTCGGATGTTTGCCCTTCTTGGCCCGATGGACAGGCGCACTCGCGACCTGTCGATAACGACGCCTTCCGTGAGTTGTCGAATTGACAGTTGTCCCGGGCTTCGTTTTGACCGGTATCAGAAGTGTTGTGCCCTCGCCAATTTTGGCACGCTTTTTCAGACCATTCAGCGTCAGAATTTCTTTCAAAGTCACGCCGTACTGTTTCGCAATCGAAGTCAGATTCTCGCCCGCTTTCACTTGATGCGAGACTGTTTCGGCCACAACTTCGGATTTTCCGCTGCCGGGCTCAAGATCGGTGGGCAAGCCTTCGTCTTTCGGCACCCTCAGCTTCATTCCCACTTTGAGCACGGCTCCCTTGCCAAGTTTGTTCATTTTGCGCAATTCAAAAATAGTCGAATCGTATTCGTCGGCGATCGATGTCAGAGTGTCACCCGGCTGCACCAAGTAATAAATCCCTTTGGTAGTTACGACTTCTGTTTTGGCTACGGCTGACTCCTGATCCTCGGTCGACTTCCCGACAACTCCTGCTCCCAAGTTGGCCGTGTTGGCAACTTCGGTTGTCGCCACAGGCGCGTCAGATTTCAAGGCCTCCGGAGGAACCACCGCATTTGTCGCAGCGACAGTTTTGGCAGACTCAGGTAATTTTTTGGGAGCTTTGGTGCGACGTCCAGAGCTCGGATCAGGGACTTGAATTCGCATACCGATTCTCAGCTTGCGACCCGCCTTCATATCGTTGACATCGCGCAACCACGAAACCGTCGTGTGATACTTGCGCGCAATCGTAAACAGCGAATCCCCCGGGCGAACTTTGTAAGTTTCGGTTTCGCCGGCATCCGCTACAAATTCGACTTTTTCAACGCCACTTTCTTGCGCCGCCACCAGAGCCTGCTCACGCTGGCCAACTGGCACTCGCAACTCAACGCCTTGATCGCGAACTGGGGCAATTTCTCCGCGATATTTTGGATTCATCAGCTTGAACTCTTCGTAATCCAAATTCATTTTGTCAGCCATTTTGTGAAGGTTGACCGCCTTGTTGACTTTCACCAACTCAAACTCCATGGGCTTT
>Ga0209067_10000667_pt1 | contig 21464 bp, 27 predicted proteins | sample ColStrG_CSR_2013_FD_187199 | JGI IMG/M metagenome (GOLD analysis project Ga0209067, IMG submission 187199) | Freshwater sediment microbial communities in response to fracking from Pennsylvania, USA - Cold Stream Run_MetaG_CSR_2013 (SPAdes)... | ecosystem: Environmental > Aquatic > Freshwater >...
GATGGCGATGATCGCCTCGATGCCGCTGATATCGGGCATCTGCAGATCCATGAGGGTGATGTCCGGCCGGTGCCGCCGGAACTGCTCGATGGCCTCGCGTCCCGTCGAGGCCTGCGCCACCAGTTCCATGTCCGGCTCGAGGTCGACCAGCGCCGCGATGCCCTGGCGGAGAAGCGCATGGTCGTCGGCGGCGAGGATTCGGATCGTCTTCGTTTCAGCGTTCATGGATCCACAGCTTTCTCCGGAGGAAGGCAAAGCGGCCGCCATTCGAGGTTGCGTACGCGGCCGCCGCCGGCACGGTCAACACCGTTTCAGTGCCGGCCCCCCCTTCGCTCCAGAAGTCCAATTTTCCGCCGAATCGACCGGCGCGTTCCCGCATTCCCGCCAGCCCCCAATGCCCGGCGCGCCCGCCGGCCTTGAGGATTTCGGGGTCGATTCCCTTTCCGTCGTCGCGGACGTGCACGCGAAGCTGGCGGCTCTCGTACCGGATCTCGGCCTCGATCCGGCCGGCCTGAGCGTGCCGGAACGCGTTCCGCAGCAATTCCCGGGCGATCCGGTAGACCTCGTCCTGGAGCAGCGGTTCCAGATCCCGACGCTCCCCTTCCACCGTAAGGCGGAAGACGGGTGGATTCTCTGGCGTTTCGTCGGAGTGTGCCAGCTCTTGTCCTGCCGCCGTGAGCAGTTGCGCGAGATCGTCTCCGCCTGCTGGCTGGGCGCGCAAGTTCTGGATCGCGTCGCGCCCCTCGGCAACGGCCCCCGCGGCGGTCGTAATGGCTTTGTCGAGGCTCTGCTCGGCCTTTTCCGGGCGCCGGGTAAGCACATTGCGCGCTGCCTGCATCTGGATCAGCGAAGCCTGAAAGCTCTGCAGGAGCGTGTCGTGCAATTCGCGGGCGACGCGCATGCGCTCGTCCACGCGCCCGTCCAACTGCGCGTTGAACTCCCGCCGGACCTGATATACCCGTAGCTGATACAGCCCCCAGAGCATCGCCAGAAACGCGGCCACGCACAACGCGTCGAACCACGCGGTCTGATAGTACGCAGGTGCGATGGAGAAGTCCAGCGTGTCGCCGGTTTCGTTCCACACGCCGCTGTTGTTCGAGGCGATAACGTGGAAGCGGTACTGGCGCGGGGGAATGTTGGTGTAAAAGGCCTGCCGGCGGTTACCCGCGTCCTGCCAGTCGTGATCGTATCCCACCAGCATGTATTTGAAATGGATCTGCTCTGGCGCGACAAGGCTGAGAGCTGTATAACGGATCTCCAGGCGGTGCGTCAGCGCGGGCAGACTCGCGTGCGCAAGCGAAACGTCCTTCAGGTTTTGCCAAAAGGTCTTCTCGTCGGCGATGACCTCCTCCACATGGACCGGTGGCGCCATCTTGTTGACGCCAAGATGGCGGGGGTCGACCACGCTAACGCCATCTTTTGGCAAGAACCATATCTTTCCATCTTGGGACTTGGCTACGATCGGGTTGGCGTCGGTCGACGTCAGATTGCTCCTGACCCCGTCCGGGTTGTCCAAGACTGTGGTGCTCACGCTCCTCTTCGGATCGGCCACCCACCTCTCCAACTCGGACCGGGCGACGCGTACCAGGCCGCACGCGGTGTACAACCAGAAGAAATGGTCGTTATCCTCCAGCACCCAGTGAACGATGTCGCATGCCAATCCGTTCGCGCGCGAAAGCCGGAACGTCAGGCCGCTCCGAATCAGATTCAGCCCGCTGCCTGTCGCCGCCCAAATCGCCCCGTCATCGTCCAGCTTAAGCCCGCTCACCTGGCGTTCGCCGAACCCTTGCTCTCGTCCGTACCACAATCGAACCGCATGATCCTTGTAGTACGCCACTCCTCCCAGACGAAAACCAAGCCATAAACCACCTCGCACCGGATCGGGCAGTATGACCCAGGCGAAGTCCTTGCGGCCCAGTTTTGTCCAGGGGATCTCCTCCACAACGGTCCGGCCCTCCAGGTGGTAGAGGTTCCGCTGGTCGCTGATCCAGATGCCGCCGGCTTCATCGCCAACGATGCAGACGATGGATCCCGATCGAACGGCGGGTACGAAAACGAACTTGCCTCGCTCCAGGTAGACGAGTCCACGCCGGGTCGAGACCCAAATCCGCCCGCCTCGGTCTTCATACAATGCCTGTGCATATGCATCTGGAAGTCCCTCTCGCGTCCCATAGACCTCGATGTTCCCGTCCTTCCATCTGTCCAGACCATTCAACGTGCCGAGCCACATGCTCCCGTCGCGGCCGTGCACGATAGAGCCCACAAAGGAGTTGGACAAGCCCTGCTTCTCAGTGATCGCCGGAACTGCAAATTCACGAAAGCGGTCGAGTCCGTCCCGCGTTCCCACCCAGATACTGCCCTCGCGGTCCTCGAACACGCACCGGACGTTATCGCTCGAGAGACCGTCCGCATGGGTAAACCGGCGTGTCTTTCCGCGATAAATACGCAACAGGCCGCCATCGTAGGTCCCCGCCCAAATACCTCCGTCGCGATCGCGCAGCAGCTTGCCGAATTTTGAGGTCTGCCCGCCCGCGCGAACCAGGTACGATCCGGGTTGCTCATTAACGAGCATCCTGATCCCGTCCAGGGTCGTGATGAAGAGTTCGCCTTCATCGCCTTCGGCAAAGCTCGAGGTAACGATGGGCATCGGAAAAAACTTGGCGGGCCCCGGCTTCCATCGCCAGACCCCGTCCACGGTTCCGGCCCACAATTTGCCGCCTCGATCCTCATATAGGCCGTCAATGCCGTTGCCCAGCCTGCCGTCATCTCCGTAACACTGAACACGGTTGTCGCGAATCGTGCAGAGCCGGCCGTCTGTGCTTGCCACAGTCCACGCGGCGGCCCAGACCGTTGCTTCATGATCCTCGAGGATCGACAACACGGTTTTTCCGGCAAGCTCCCGGTACTGGGTCAGCTTGCCATCCTTCCAACTGGCAAGCCCCTCATCGGCTCCAATCCAAAGCCGGCCGTCTCGCGCCGCCAGCAGACTGCGTATTCGCCCGCCCGGCAGTTGCTCGCCGTTCGGCGGTCGCCACGGCACGCTGCGCACTCCATCGAAGCGCTCCAGCCCGAAATCCGTGCCCAGCCAGAGATACCCATCCGGCATCTGCGCGATTGCGTAGATCGAGCCCCTGAAAAAGCCGTCACGGACCGTCCACGCCTGGTGCGCGTATTGATTGATGTCAAGGGCCGGATTCAGAGCGAAGGCGCACGGGCACAACGCCCCGGCCACCAAAAAACGAACGGCGGCTTGTATTTTTCCGACGCTGTTCACTTCAGCTTCATTATCCCGCTTTCCCCACCCCGCAAATAAATTTCAGTTCCGCGCCGAGTTTTTCAACCTGTTCAACAACCTGAGCCTTCACGGTGCCGGGCCTGGGTTCGGCCAGTCCTAATCAGTCCGCCGCCGGAGATATCGTGGGCACTGGCAACTTCGGCAAACTCACTCTTGCCGCCGACCCGCGAATTCTTCAATTCGCGCTAGAGTTCACCTTTTGATATGGACCGACTCCGGACAGGCGAAGCGTTCTCGGAATTCAGGCCGACGGCAATCTCCTTTTCGAATAGAGACGCCGCTGGCCCCTGAGGGAGGCCTGACAGGCGGCCTCAATCCGCTCTACCAAATCAGCGGCCCGCGCCCGGCGCCACTGGGGCTGAAGCTCATATTCTAAAGAACGCAAGTCAGGCGCTACTCAGTTGCACGGTTGCGCTGGTGTACCGACGGCATCGAGTACGAACCGTGAAGCGGCGCGCGAAGCCAATTTACCTGGAAACCAGCCGCAACGCGACGACCGCACCCGGATCGGTCTGAATGCCCAGAACCTCACGACCGTCGTCGACCAGAATGGCGCGGAAGTGCATCGCGGCGGTTTTGTGCTCGTCGGCCGGCAGCTCCAGGACGAGCGTCACGAAGCAATCCTCCGCGACCTCGTAGTTTCCCGCGGCCAGCGCCGGCTCGTCGGGCCCGGAGTCGAAGGAAAGATTGCGGGCGCCGTCGGCGATCAGCACGCCCCGGACCGAAACGTGGCCGGAGTCCACTCCGGTATTGGGGTCTACGGTTCTGCCGGACGCCTTCACCTTGAATGCCCCCGCCAGGCTGGATGCGGAACACCCGTTCGTGGTCCGGAGCAGGATGCCGTTCTGTGCTCCGCCGGGATCGGTCTGCCGGAACGCAACACGCCCGCTGTCGGCGTTTATCGTCCCGGCGAAGTGCTGGAAATTTCCGGAGTCATCCTGCAAGGTCAAGGTGACAGAGCAGTCCGTTTGAGGCAGAACTTTGCCCGTGACGTGATTACCGAGAATCAATCCTGTAAAGCTCGCGGATGAGATGCCGCTCAGATTCCCGGAATCGTCCACGACCACCCGGCCTACCACTGCTACAGGCCGCGCCGGACCGCCGATTGTGGTGGTGCCGGTCAACGAAAAGCCGTAGGCGCCATGGAAGGCTCGGGGGTCGCAGACCGCCGCATGCGCCACTGAAAGCGCGAAAATCCACGCGAACATCTGGAAGAAATACCGCCGAACGCTGCTGGTCCCAATTCGCATCTGCCCCTTTCCAGTCATCGGCCAATAGACCAGCTCACCCGGCAAGCTCCGTCGTCGGCCGGCACCCTGGCGCATGCCACAAGCGATTCCGGACAGAATCTCAGAACCATACGGGCGGCGTCCACGACCCCTTCCGCGTACTGCTGCGCGTGTGCCTGAGCCGTCGCACCTTTGTGCCGCAGGGTAGCAAGCCACAATCCGAACGCCATGCAGGCATGCACCACATATGGCACCAGGTGGATCGCAAGGGGGGTGCGGACAGCCGGCTCTGCAAACCGGTTGCGAATTTCACCGTCCCACATGGCCTCGGTGGCGCCGATCTCGCGGCGGTAGACGTCCGCTGCGAATTCGGGCATTTCCAACAGCGCCCAGACCATTACGGAGGCATTGCCCTCGCCATCCGCACACGCCAGTATCGTTGCTTCGGCCATGCGATCGATAGACTCGAGGGGCGGAAGGTTCGGAATCGAAGAGAACCGGCCTTCCAGCCCGGCCAAACGTTGCTGGGTATTGCGCTCCACCACGATTTCGAACAGCTTCTGCTTGGCGCCAAAGTGCCGGTACAGGATTGCCTCGGAGATACCCGCCGCCTTCGCCAATGCGGCTGTCGTGGTCGATCTCAGACCCGTAGCGGCAAACTGCAGCTCGGCCGATTTCAGAATCTGCTCCCGCCGCCGTTCGCGCGAGAGCCTGACTCGCCGCCATGCACGCGGTTTGTCGGGACCCTTCTCATCCATACAAGATTTCCTTCCGTGAAAACCACACCCTCACTCACCTCGGCCACTCAAACACCACTGCCGGCCGCTGGAGCCGACGCTCCAACTGGCCGGCAGCGCTGCGCGCGCGAACGTCGTCAACAAACGTGAATCAGAATCGGAACCCGAGACCGATAGAGGGCTCGGCGCGGTGCGTGGTGCGATCCGTGCCTGCCAGCCCCGCGATGTTATAGGTCGGCGAGTTGTAGACCAGCCCTCGACACTCCGCCCGCAGGAACAAGCGGCGGGTGAGGTTGTAGTCGGCGCCCCCGCCGTAGACGAATGCGGCACGCGCCTGGTAATCGATTCCGCGGAGGTCTTTCGGATTGAACACGATCGCTCCCGCCCCAACAAGAGCGAATACGGAAAAGCGCTTGAACGGCACGCGATAAACCAGGGCGCCGGTTGTTTCATGCGAGTAACTGTTGATGCCGGTTGTGCCTGACGACAGGAAATACTTCTGGGTGTTCAGCGTATAACCATAATTCATTTCCGCGCCGATGTGCCGGGTGAAGTAGAAGCGATACCCCGCCAGAACGCCTCCGGTATTGGTGGCGTCTTGCTTGATTCCGGACTGGGTCGTCTCTTTGGTAAAGCTACCCATGCCTTGGACCGTCACTTCCGAGCGGTAGTCTTCCTGAGAATACGCCGGAACCCCCACGATTACGGCAGCGGCGAACAACGTTAAAAAAGAATTGAGTTTGGACATCTCTTGACTCCTGTTTTTTTTCGAGACCGAAGCGGTTTCGACTGCCTGCCGCTTCGCTTCTGGTAAAGGCACTCCAATTACCAGACACCTGCGAGCGGCCCTGTTGTTGAACCCGGTGGCCGCAGATTCCTGTATCGCGGCGACTTATCGATCGCGCGGCGCGCTAACGCGTGTCCACCGGAGTGCCTCCTAAGGTCCCGTCCGCCGCCAAACATGGGCAGGCGCCGAGATAGGTTGCCGAGATCGGCACTCTGGCGGATCGTCTGAACTGCGCGGCGCGCTGCAAATGCTCGACAAGCGATGACTCTGCAGTTGGATGTTCGTGTGCACTTGCTTCATGCGGATTGCCGTCTTATGTCACCGCACATGCCCGCTAAATGGATTCTCGTGCTACTCGCCTCGGCCTGTAGCGTTCAAGGTCAAACGCCCCCTCCGGGAGGCGCGCGCCCTCTAGCCGTGATCGTTCTTGACCAGTCACGCTTGCCGGTGCCTGGCGCGGAAGTCGAAATTGCACTCTGGGACCAATCGTTAGCGACTGTCTTCAGCGACCAGAGCGGGCGCACGGTGTTCCCGCCGCGGAAGCCCGGGCGGTACACTATTCGAGTTTCGAAAGCGGGCTTCGAGACTGCCGCGGTGCCGGATTTCGCATGGGACGAGGCCGCTCCCGCTTCGCTGGAAGTGACGCTCATGGCCGCGGGAACCAGAGAGAGCATCGAAGTGCATGCCGAGGCATCAGCCGTTACCACTGCCGCCGCCGCGCCCAGCGCCAGTATCAGCGCGGACGCGGTCAAGGCCGTTCCCAGCCGCCCGGCAACCGTGGCGGATGCGCTGCCCTTGATTCCGGCTGTCGTCCGGCAGCCCGGAGGCGCATTGCAGCTCTCCGGAACGGGCGAGCATCGCAATGCGATGCTCGTCAATTCCGCCGATGTTACCGACCCTGCTACCGGCGAGTTCGGACTGACCGTCCCGATCGATATCGTGGAAAGAGTCAATTACTTCCAGACTCCGTATCTCGCGGAGTATGGGCGTTTCTCCTCGGGAGTCGTCTCGGTGGATACGAAGCGTGGGGGAGAGGAATGGAAATGGGAATTGAACGATCCGCTGCCGGAGTTCAATATTCGCAGTTGGCACATGCGCGGCCTGCGTACGACGACTCCACGCCTCAATGTGGAAGGGCCCATTCTTCCCGGGAAGCTCTATTTCTCCCAGGGCTTCGATTACGAAATGCGGAAGACGCCGGTTTTCACGCTTCCGTTTCCGTTCAATCAGAAGAAGACCGCGGGATTTAATTCCTTCACCCAAATCGATTGGATCGCTTCCGCCAGAAACTTGTTGACTGGAAGTGTCCACATGGCGCCGCAGCGTCTCCAATTTGTCAATCTGAACTACTACAACCCGCAACCCACCACACCGGACGCCAACACGAGCAACTACACCGCGACCGTTTCCGACAAGTGGGGTGTCCTGGGAGGAATCTGGGAGAATACGGTCTCGGCGACCAGATTCCACGCCGGCGTTTGGCCAAAAGGCGATGCAGACTACGTGATGCAGCCCAAATCGATGCCGGGAACTACTTCGCGGAACAGCATCGCAGTGCCAAGCGCGTGAGCTGGGCGTCGTCATTTGCATTTGCGGAAAGGAAAGGCTGGGGCACCCACGACTGGAAGGCCGGAGTCTACCTCTCCCGCAGCGTGGAGGACGGATTGATGACGGAACATCCGGTCGACATCGAAAACACCGCCGGCCGACTCTTGGAGAGGATTGCCTTCCAGGCCGGAGCGCGATTCCGCGACCACGATATCGAAGCCGCCATCTTCGTCCAGGACCATTGGATTCTGAATCCGCGCCTGGCGTTGGATTTCGGATTGCGCACCGAGACTCAAACCACTTCGGAAAACGCGCGCTTTGCTCCTCGCGGCGGTATCGCGTGGAGCCCCTTCCGGCGCGCAGGTACAGTGGTTCGCGCGGGGGCCGGAGTCTTCTACGATCGCGTTCCCCTGGGCGTGTATTCCTTCGACCGGTACCCGGAACGCGTGGTCACCTTCTACGACGCTGCCGGTGCAATTTCCGCGGGACCGTTCACTTATATAAACGGGTTGGGAGAAGTCGTCTCCCACCGGACGCTAACCTACAGCCACGACTTTCCTGGAAACTTCGCCCCCGCAGCACCACCGGAAGCGTGCAGATCGAACAGCCGCTGACCAGGAACATCCAGCTACGCGTAGGCTATCTTCACGCGGTCTCGAGCAGCCTAGTGATTCTCGATGCCACCGGCATAGACCCCGTAACCAATACCGGCCGCATGCTACTCTCGGGCGGCGGCACGGGAAGATACCGGCAATTCGACATCACCGCAAAGGTCCGGCGCGGCGAAGGGCGCGAACTGTTCTTTTCTTACGTGCGCAGCCGGACGACTGGCGATTTGAACGACTTCGCCGGATATATCGGCAGCTTTCCTCAACCCATTGTGCGCCCAAACACGCTGGCGACGTCGCCCACGGATCTGCCCAATCGCTTTCTCGCTTGGGGACACCTGTCGTTTCCCCACGGCTTCGGTCTGGCGCCCGTACTCGAGTACCGCAACGGATTTCCCTACTCGCAGCTCAATGAGCTGCAGCGCTACGTGGGCGTGCCGAACTCCAGCCGCTTTCCCGATTTCTTTTCCCTGGATGCCCGTGTATGGCGAGACTTTAAGGTGACGTCGAAGCGCTCGATCCGGTTGTCGGTCAGTTCCTTCAACCTGACCAATCACTTCAATCCGGAGGCGACCCACTGGAACACCTCCGATCCCGCCCGGGGTTTATTCTTCGGCGAGCGCCATCGCCGGTTCACCGCCGACTTCGACGTGCTCTTCTAACGGCATTGCCTCAAGCAGTGCCGCGTCACCTGACGTGACAGGTGCCGATCTCGGCGGGCGGAGTCACCGGTGAGAATGCTGCCGGCCCGGGTGGGCGGATTGGATCTCGTCCACGACATAGGAGCTGTAAATACCCCTGGCCTTCAGCCCCACGCCTGTTCTGGCGAGTTCCCGAAGCAGCGTCCAGCCCCGCTCGTCGATCGAGGAGACGTCGCGGAGGTAAAGCCGCACCGCTTTCCCTTTTGAGATCGCCTGTTTACAGCAGGTTTCCACCGGATCTAGCCGTGATCGTGGTGCTTGCCAGTTCGTCTGCCGTCATAACCCTTATCATTACTGATTACCTCTTCGATGATTGATTTGCAGGCCGACAGCCACTACACTTCGCGCGGGTACGATGGTGGTTTATGCGGTGAGCCCGAACAGCCGCCGGAGGCCCAATATCCAAGGGCTGCCACGCCGGGGCGGCGCCACCACCAGCACTCCCAGGGACCGGAGGAATCCCTCGGAGTGTGGCGGCAGCGCCGCCCTCAAGCGGGCGCCCGACCCTGTCATGCGATCGAGCAATTCGATGCCCTGGGCGTCCGCAGCTCTCAGGGCGGAGACGTCGACCAGCACTTCCTTGCCATTCAGGATCGATGTCGCGGTAATCCACGCGTACTCCAGGCTCTGCACGGAATTGCCTGTCAGTTCACCTTGCAGAACAAACTCGAAGGTCTTGACGCTGTCGTTCAGGTACATTTGCATTGGCGTCTATCCAGGGTTTCGCACTGTGTCGAGCCGTGCGTATTTCGGACGAGAATCTTCAAGTAGCACGTTCGTATCCATATGGTGCTCTCCATCTCGCGGCGGAAGACTCGCATTTGCAGGATGGCAGTTGGCTGATTGCCGCTGGTTTGAGATGAAGCCTGGGCGCAAGGTCCGGCATGCGCCGCAGAGCCGGCATTGACGTCGGCACCTGCCAACTTCCGGCACCGGCGGCGGACAGCGTTAAGGAGTGAAGGCCTACTATCGACACGGGCAAGCGCGGTTCGTCGGCGTGGCACCAGAGCTGCACTACTTGAAGTGTGAATGAGGAAAGGAGTTGCCATGAGTACCTCGATCATCCAGCCGGCGTCGCGCCCAAAGCTCACAACCCGAACCCACCTGGAAATCGGAAGCCAGATCTTCCACAACGGTACGCCGGTTGAGTTGCTCTACCGTGTGGATCATGACCGGCAACACGAGACATGGCGCGTCCGGCCTCTGTTCATCGAGGCGCCCGACCGCAACGAGCAATTCCGTCCCCCCGATCGCATCTCCTTCCTGCACACGATCAGGACACACTGCTGGAGCCGTGCAGCGTAATCGGAGACTTCCACACGAAGCCCTGCGACTCATTTCTTCCGGCTGCCTGTTTGCCGTAACGGAGTAGCATAGCGTTGGGAAGTGCGGCCTCCCGGTTTCCGCTGCGCCGTTGGCAGTGTCCGTCACCAGAAAAAGATCGCGCAAAGGAGCGGCTCAACCAATGGTTCATGGCCCCGCCCGCTTCGGCAGGAGGAAGTTTGTTGCGGGTGGACTGGGCTGCTTTCCCTCGCCGCCAACAGAGCATTGGGACAGCGTAGCGCCTACTCGGACAGCAGTTTTGCAGGCGGCCCGATTACTGGTCCCTTCCGGCCCTATTGGGAATCGCTGAAGGCTTACCGCTACCCTGAATGGTTTCAGGACGCAAAGTTCGGAATGTGGGTTCATTGGAGTCCGCAGTGCGTTCCGGAACAAGGCGATTGGTGTGCTCGCGGCATGTATGTGCAGGGCAATGCGCAGTAAAACTACCACCTCAAGACTTATGGGCACCCCTCGCAGTTTGGTTATAAAGACATCTGTCATGCCTGGCGGGCGGAAAGCTGGAATCCCGAGGAACTCATTCGCCTCTACGCCAAAACCGGGGCCAAGTACTTCGTCGCGCTCGGCAACCACCACGACAATTTCGATTGTTGGGATTCGAAATACCAGCCGTGGAACTGCGTGAACGTCGGGCCGAAAAAGGACATCGTAGGGACGTGGGAGAAGATTGCTCGCGCGCACGGACTGAAATTCGGGATCACCTACCAAGGGACACCGGGACGGGCGTGGAGGGAGTTCATGCCGGTCCGCTATCGCAGTGATGCGACTGGCCCGCTGCAGGGCGTGCCCTATGACGGCATCCTGACGAAGGCCGACGGCAAAGGCAAATGGTGGGATGGCATGGACCCTCAACAGCTCAATGGACCTCCGCACGAAAAGGACGATCCCTGCCCGGAGTACGTTGAGAACATCTTTCTGCGCGTCCAGGACGTGATCGATAAGTACAACCCGGACCTCCTGTGTTTTGACGACAACCGCGATTGGGAATTCGACCGCGGCGGCGGGGCCGTGTGGCTAGGCATGCCGGAACTCACGCCGCACATCATGGCTTACTACTACAACGCCAATATCCGGCGGAACGGCGGCAAGTTGGACGCCGTGTTCAACATCAAGAACGTGCCTGCTGCGGTTGTAAATACTCTGGTCCGCGATTTCGAGATGAGCCAGGCGGGCGCGATCGAGCCGAATCCATGGCAAACCGACGCCTGTATCGGGAGCTGGCATTACAGCCGTCCGGTTTTCGAAGACCACAAGTACCGCACGCCAGAATCGATGGTTCATCTTCTGGTTGACGTGGTCAGCAAGAACGGCAACCTGCTGCTCAATATCCCACTGCCGGGACATGGCGAGCCCGATGACGACGAGATGGCGTTTATCGATGAGTTCGGCGGGTGGATGACGCTCAACAGCGAGGCGATTTACGCCACCCGGCCGTGGAAACTCGCTGGGGAGGGCACGACAAAGGCCGGCGGTTCACTTTACGGAGGCGCTGGGCCCCGTTTGTCGCGGGCGACATTCGGTTCACGACCAAAGGGAGCACGTTGTACGCCATCGCGCTGGGCTGGCCCGACGACAGGAGATTGGCAATCAAGTCCCTCGCCGCCGATTCTCCTCATTATCGCGGCGAAATCGCCAGGATCGGACTGCTTGGCTCGGAATCAAACCTGGTGTGGTCGCGCAGCGCCGAAGGGGTGACGGTCAACTTACCGGAAAAGCCACCTTGTGAGTACGCCTACATGTTTCGGATTACCCCCTCGGGGCGTGACCGGCTTGTGGTTTGGTGTATCGGCTAGTTGTTGACTACCAGTCCCTCAAAAACCGAGAAAGAATCAACGCCCGCTTGCGGGCGCGTTCCTTCTCACCTTCTGAGGGGTTAGTTATCAAAGTTGCCAGTGGTCCCCTTAAATCCGTGGAGAGCTTGTTTGAGCGTCCACCGAATCGCACGAGACGCGTTGTAGCAGTACGCCAGGTTGTGGTTCAGGGTGGAAAAACAGCGCTTCTGACACTCCACCTTCATATCGGCCAGGTGTTCCTTCTCGAATTGCGGCCGGCCGGCCGTTCCCCAGTCGTGCGCGGCGCTATACATCGGGAAGCAGGGAGCAAGCGTTCCATCGGTGCGGATAATCAGCGAGTTCTGTCCCGCGCGGCAGTCCCACTGTTGCAGCTTGCCGCGCATGAACGCCTTCATCTCCTGCAGCCGCGGCACGGAGTTCACCATCTTATAGCCCGACTGATTCTTTTCGATGAGCCAATCGATCGTCGCGTCCACCTCCGGCCAATCCTCCTTCGTAATGTAGGTGCTGTTGCTGTCTTTACGTTTGAAGTGGGGCTGCTCGAGCATCGGCGTCTCGTTGATGTGGTAGTCGGTCGCGATCCCGACATCATGGGCGATTTCCGTCAACCGGCGGACGTCTTCCAGGTTAATGCGCGTGATGTTGATATTGAAGAAAACGCTGAAATCGTAAACGTACTGCTTCTTGACCAGATAATCGAAATAAGGCCGGATCGGTTGGAGTGCCTTGGGCAGCTCTTTGCGGTCGGCGACGGAATCCACCGCGACATTGAAGGTGGCCACGCCGGCATCGGCCAACCGGTCGATGACCTCGGGGCGCATCAGACGGCCGTTGGTGGGGATATACACCCAGAATCCCTTTCGGACGGCATAATCGGCCACTTTGTGCGCAAAATCCGGCCGGAGCAGGACCTCGCCTCCCATCAGTGCCAGAACCCGGCAACCGCTGTCGTGCAGCCAGTCAATGGAGCGGCGCGCAACGTCCTCGGTCATGCCCTTCACCCGGTTATCGAACGCCCAGCAGTAGTGGCAGTCGAGATTGCATTTCCATTCGGTGAACAGGTACGAAATGATGGGATGGAACTCGCCCGGCTTTACGCGCGACCCGATATACGGGTAGAGCCATCCGCGCATCGCTCGGCGGATCATCGGAAAAGTCACGCTCGTCCGGTAGGTGTTTCCCTCGCGCGGCATGAGTCGCGGGTCTGGCTCCACATCGCCGCATTTCTCCGGGTGTCTCGGAAACACAGGAACCGGCAGGCTCTGCGGCGCCGCCGTGGATGGAACCCTGGCCGGACCGGGTGCGCCCAGAATCGGCAACTCGACAATCGCGATCCCGTTAACTCCATTTTTGCCGTTTGCGCCATGATGAGGCTCTGGCTCTGCCACAATGCTATTGGCTGTCTTGTTCATTGTCCCCTGACCTCCATGCATGAATCTAAAACTGGGTTCATCGTGCCAACCGGCACTGAACTCCCGATTTGCACGTCGGCAGCCAGAGAATCAACTCCATATTTGGCTGCTGCTTGGCTCTTTTGCGTGCCGACTATTCGGCACCTGCCCTCGGCACACGACGTCATGACGGCGTCGAACGCCTCATAACAAAGCGCGTTCACACCGCGGTCGCTTGGCCTTCGAAATGCACATTGAGGTAATGGAAAGTGCCACCGAAGGATGCGTGGAATTTGTCCTGGAGTTCTGATGCCGATGTTACCTACACTTCTCTTTCTCGCCACGATGCAAGGTAGTACCCAGCCATCTCTGACCGCTCCTGAAATCCTGGAGCGCATGGTTCAAGCCGACAATGACAGGGCCGCCACGCTGGCCGGGTATTCCGGTGTAAGGCGCTACCGTTTCGACAACCTGAAGTCCGGCAAGCACGCCGAGTTGACGGTGCGGATGTCTCGCGGCAGCGATGGCGTCAAGACGTTTGAGGTTCTTTCCGAAAGTGGTTCCGGATTCGTTCGCGATCATATCCTCCGCAAGATGATTGAGGCGGAAGTGGAATCCAGCCAGAAGGGCGAACGCAAAGAGACCCGAATCATCCCCGAGAACTACGATTTTCGTCTGGTTGGAACCGAAGCCTCAGACGGTCGCGACAGCTATGTCCTGGAGATCAATCCCAAGAGGCCGAGCAAGTTCTCTATTCGCGGCCGGATCTGGGTGGATGCGGCGGACTTTGCCATCGCACGCATTGAAGGTCAGCCCGCGAAGAACCCTTCGTTCTGGATTCGCAGCGTGCAGGTGGTGCAACGCTACGGTCGCACCGATCAATTCTGGCTGCCTGCCATGAACCACTCGGTAGCGCAGGCGAGAATTTTCGGCGCAACGGAAGTCGTCATCGAGTACTCCGACTACAAGACCGAGGTCCGTGAAGTGCAGGCGCGCACCCGTCCCGAGGAAAGTTGCACCGGTAAACACAAGGCTCCGATGCTTGCCCGCGGTGCTCAACTAAACTGGCGTGCGATGTTGTATTTTCGCATGCGGGATTGCAAGGTCGTCCGCTTAAGTCCAAGGCGAGCCGCCGCGCCCTCCGGACCTCCTATCTGGCCTCTTGCTTCCTCCAGCGCCTTCAGAATCGTTGCCCTTTCGGCGTCGGGCGACTCAGCCGGCGATCTTTCGTACAAGGCAATCGCACCCGCCTTGCCGATGAGCTCGGGCATCGCAACTTGAAGCACGTTGCCGCTGGTCAGGATGACCGATCGCTCCAGAACATTCTGCAGTTCGCGGATGTTGCCCGGCCAATCGTAATTCGTGAGTGCGTCCAGAACTGAAGCGGGAATCGTATCGATGTTGCGGCCCATGCGCTGCGCATGTTTCTGGACGAAATAGCGCGTGAGCAGCGTTATGTCTTCACGGCGCTCCCGCAATGGTGGAACGTTCAACGGAAAAACATGCAGCCGGTAGTAGAGGTCGGCTCGAAAACTGTTGCCCGCCACCATCGCCTTCAAGTCGCGGTTGGTGGCGGCCACGAACCGGGCGTCGGTCCGGATCGTGCGATTGCCGCCCACACGCTCGAATTCCTGGTCCTGAATCGCGCGGAGCAGCTTCGGCTGGAGTTCCAGCGGCATTTCGCCGATCTCGTCGAGAAACAAAGTTCCATGATGCGCCAGTTCGAAGCGTCCGATCTTCTGCGCCACCGCTCCGGTGAATGAGCCCTTCTCGTGCCCGAACAGTTCGCTTTCCAGCAGGCTGGCGGGGATCGCCGCGCAGTTCACTTTGACGAAACTGCCCTTGCTGCGGCCGCTCAATTCGTGAATTGCCCGGGCAACCAGTTCTTTTCCAGTGCCTGTTTCGCCCGTTACTAGAACGGTCGCATCCGTCCGCGCCACGGTTTGAACACTCTTCAGAACGGCTTGAAAAGCCGGCCCCCCGCCCACCATGTTCCCGATATTGTGGTCGAGGCGGATCTCGTCTTCAAGGTAGACCTTCTCGATTGCGAGCCGTTCCTTGATTTGTGACAGCTCCCGATAGGTGAGCGAATTCTCCACGGCGATAGCAATCTGGCTCGCGACCTGCACCAAAAACTCGACATCCTCGGGCGTCCACTCATCATCGGTCATTCTAGAGAGCGCCAGGGTTCCGAAGATGCGATCTCGTGTAATCAACGGAACCGAGCAGATGGACTTTAGTCCTAGCGCCAGAAACCGGCGCGTCGCCGGATAGCGGTCAACATCCGTATCGCGAGCCACCACGGGTTTCCCGGTGGCGAGCACTTCGGCAGCCGGCATGCCCGCGGGGTCGAACGGTTCCTTGAGTTCATCGAAGATCCTCGGACCTGTCGAATGCAGCGCGTACGGATCGAGGCCGCCGGTGTCATTGCATAACGTCAGCATTGCGTAATCGTGCCTGATGACCTTCGAGAGCTGGTCCGATATCGCGGAAAACAATTCGTCCCATCCCAGCTTCGACACAAGCGCATTCGTGATATCGAACAGCGTGCGCAGCCGGTCCCGCTCTCGGACTGCCTGCTGCTTTGCGAGGAAGGACTCGACCGCAACGGCAAACTCGCTGGCAACGCGCTCCAGGAACGCGATTTCGGCCGGACCAGGATCGAGCGGCGCTACCGAGCTGACACCCAACGCACCGAGCCGGTGATCGCCGGCCGTTAGGGGCACGAGCACCAGAGTACTGATCCCCAACTCGCGAGCGACTCGTGCGCCCCCCGGCCAGCGAGTTTCAGATTCGAAATCTGAGATCACGAGCGGCTGCTGGTTCAGCCATACCCAACCAGACGGGTCCTGGTCAACCGGCAGCCGAAGGCGCGTGATGACGGGATTGCGGGGTTCATTCAGAATGTACCCCTGCATGACGTCTCCGTTGGGATCATGCAGAACCAGCCCGACATGGTCGAACCGCACAATTCGGCGAAGGGATGTGGCTACACCCGAGACCAGGGCGTCGAGGTCAGTTCGGCCTGCAATACTCCGGGAGAGCGCCACAACAGCCTCATAAAGTTCGTTCGACGAAGCTCCCACAGGCCCGATCATACACGATTTCCTCGCGGAGCGGATTCCCGTGGGGGCCTCTCGACGCCTGCACCACGGGCGGCACTGCCCATTCGGTGCAGTGCGTGCCGAATCTCAGCAGTTGCTTCGGCGCGTGCCGAACAAGTAATCATCTCGCGCAACTAAAGCCTTTGGCAGAGCCCCAGGTATTTGGTAACCACCGTGCTTTATTACGCGCAGAACCCGGACTGAAACAATCGCGGGAAGCCGGCACTCGGTCGGTGCCACAGATGAGAGGTCGTCGTTATGAAAGAAGCTGACGTAAGTGAATTCAGGAAGTTACTCATGGCTAAGCGCGAGGACATCGTGGGTCAGTCGCTCCGGCGTGAGGACCTTTGGATTGTCCAATCCAACGAACAGATCGAGACGGTGCAACTCGCAGGTCAACGGGAGTTCGCGGCCCGCACTCTGGAACGCGAGACTAAGAACCTGACGCAGATTGACGCGGCGCTTAAGCGTATCGAACACGGCGAATTTGGGACATGCCTCGACTGCGAGGAGGCGATCGCTCGGAAACGCCTGGTGGCTCTGCCGTGGGCTGGATACTGTCTGCACTGCCAGGAATTGCATGACGTTCAATCGGCGATGGATACTGTCGAGGCGAAACTGGCCGCATGAGGCCCCCCAGGCGTGGCAGTGTCATGGCTCTCGGACGTTTCACCTTATCCGCGATATGCACTTCCAGCAATGCCGAGCCTGCGCATCTTAGTGTGCAGCTTCGTGTTTTCAGCCGCAGCCACTGGGCAGCGCCTTCCCTACCTGAGATTTTGCCTTTGGCTGCTTTCAATGCATGAATGATCGCGTTTCGTTCACTGTCGCGAAAAGTCAGGAGCGGCGCCACCGGTACTCTCGAAGGACGCAGCTCGCCGATCGGAGCAGTCAACTTATCGGCCGACGTCAGAATCACGGCGCGCTCAATAAGATTTTCCAACTCACGGATGTTGCCGGGCCAATCCCAGCTCACGAGGGCATCCATGGTTTTCCGGGGGATGCTGGTGATGGACTTCCGCATCCGGCGGCAAAAACGCGAGAGAAAATACTGTACGAGAAGCGGGATGTCTTCGCGGCGATCGTGAAAGGGTGGCACTTCGATGGGAAAGACATTGAGCCTATAGAAGAGGTCCTCGCGGAAGATCCTTCGTGAATCATTTTGTGCAGATCGCAATGCGTAGCCGCGAATCGCCCGCCAGATCATGGGGACGGCCGTGATCGGCGGGATGTTCTCCGTAACAGCCATCGTTATCTGGCTGTTGCTGGCCGTCGCAGCGGCCATCTGCGGCGCGGTTCTTGCCCTTGCCCAGCGCGATCTGAAGCGCGTGCTGGCATTCTCCACGATCACGGATATGGGCCTGTGACTGCCGGTGTGGTGTTGGGCGGCCAGTATGGTCTGGCCGGCGCAACGCCGGAAGCGGCGGTGCATGCTATCGGAAAGGCTCTACTCTTTGCGAGCGTGACCGGTCCCGAGGCCGAGGGCGAACGCCTGCGAAATGCGCGTGGCCTCGCGAGCCGGCCTGAGCGGCGGGAGTTGGCACTTGCCGAACCGCCGCTGTCACTTGCCGAACCGATGGTATGCAGCAACATTCGGCTCTCCTGCGAAACCATTACGATTGTTGAATCAACGAAGCGCACGCGAACGGTCAGCCAAGTGCACTATTCGGTCGTGTGAAACGACGAGAAGAACGCGAGATGCCTGAATTTGATGTTGTCGGCGTGGGCCTGAATGCCACCGACACGATGATCCTCATCCCGCACTTCCCGGCCTACGGCGGGAAGGTCCCCTTCCTCGAGGAAATCTGGAGCCCGGGTGGACAGGTGGCCAGTGCCATCGTGGCCTGTTCGGTGCTCGGTTTGCGTGCCAAGTACATCGGCACGATCGGTGACGACGAGCGCGGGCGCATCCAGGCCGAGAGTCTGCGCGGCACCGGGGTGAACCTCGACCACGTCCAGATGCGTACGGGTTGCCCGAATCAATCCGCCTACATCCTCATCGACCAGACCACCGGCGAGCGGACGGTGTTCTGGAACCGTCCGGACTGCCTGCGCCTAAACGCTTCGGAGATCACCGAGGAGCAAATTGTGTGCGCCCGAATGTTGCACATCGACGGCCATGACACGGACGCGGTGGCGCACGCCGCCCGCATCGCCCGTCGGCACGGGATTCTCGTCACGGCGGACGTGGACACCATCTACAAGGGCTTCGACGAGGTTCTGCCCAACGTGGACTATCTCGTCACTAGCTCGGAGTTCCCAGAGCGCTGGACCGGCGAACGGGATCCGTTCCGGGCACTGGCGCTGCTGCAGGACACATTCGGTATGAAGGTCACAGGAATGACGCTGGGAGCCCAGGGTGCTCTGGTTCGGTCCGGCGGCCGCTTCTTTTATTCTCCGGCCTTCGTCGTCAATTGCATCGACACGACGGGAGCGGGCGACATTTTCCACGGCGCATTCTGTTACGCGATCCTAAAGGGAATGGAGATTCCGGAGGCTCTGGACTTTTCCAACGCGATGGCCGCGCTGAATTGTACATCCCTGGGCGCCCGTGGCGGCATCAAGTTTGAGGTGGAGGCACGGGCACTGATCGCCCGCGGCGAGCGCCGCGTGGCCGGGGAGTTCGAAAAGTATCGGTGCTGAAACACCATGATCCCGTCTTGGGCTTCTTCTTCGGCAACGGCAGGGAGCTGGTTTCTATCGTGTCGTTCGGGCCCACGTTGAGGTACTCGGCCACCGGTTCTAAGCCTAAGTGGGGCGCGATCCATTGTCCGGTCACAAGGACTCCATCGCCGAACTGTGCCTATCGCAAAGTCCGAATTGCCTGGCCAGCCGGATGAGTTGAGAATGAGCACCGCCGAGTCGCCCCGGGGAATTTCACCCCGAGGCGCTCACAGAACCGTGCGTGAGCGTCTCCGCTCACACGGCTCGTGCCACCCATTGAAGACTGCCGCCTTCTATCGGGACCATCGAGTTCCTCCCGTTTCCCGTTGACCCTTTGCGATCCCAATGCGGGTGACCTGCTCCCTTTGCTCCACGGGCATTACCCGTCTCTTCGCTACTTCGAGCAGTCCGCCCCTACCCGGTAGATCCGTACTTTCAGCCTCGCGGATCTGCCGCTTGCGCCTTTTCCGTTATCACCACCGGGCAGGTTCTCAAGTTCCGTACGAAAGCCCGAATTAGGGTCACGCCTCCTGAACACCGGACATCGCGTGATCGGTAAGTAGGTGACCTCCACGCTGTTCCCGGAGTCGAAGGGCAACCCCAGTTTTGATGCCGTCCTTGGAGTTTCGATGCGTCGTCGGAGGTTCATTCGCATTCGTCTCTCAAATCCATGATTTACTTCACGCCCTTTAACCATGGCGTTCACCACCGCGGCTTTTGTCCGAAGCAGCCTATGGGCGATTTGAAGCCTCTTCCTACAGGGCGACCGGAGGGACCTACCCTCATCTCTCGCACAGCATGACGCCTTCGCGTCTTCTTGACACAACCCTTCACGCGATCGGGCGACCAGACCCGCAAGACTGTCGAGGTCCCAGTGCGGGTGAACTTTGGGGATGTACTGGCGTTACTCCGCTTGGCGGAATCTCGGACGCAGATCGCGTTCCTTCAGTAGCGCTGTGGCTTCCCGGCGCGGCGGATCTTCAGGCATAGTCTGCAACTGGAGATACCTCCTGAGAAGTGCTTCGGCCTCGTCGAGTTTCCGCTTGTTCTGAATATATGCAGCCGCTTGGGCAAAGAGCACTTTAGAACATAACCGGAGACTGACTGGTGGTCAGGCGGCAGACTTTGGGAACGCTCGGCGCAGGCGCTTTTGGCCAGGGACAATGTGCGCCGGCAATGTGCGGACCGTGATCGCGTCAAACGGAGGTCTTCATCCTCTGGAAATCTTCGGATGGATTTGGTGCGGAAACGTCCGCAGCGATCGAGGTTGTTGGGGCCCCTTGCGATACGGCTGAAATCTCAGTCAAGCTAGACGGGCTCGCGGTGGGCCCCTTTGTCGGTCAACGGCGGCTCCCGCGAGATCAGCCGCAGATCGAACCGAAAAGTCTCAGGGTGGGCAAACTCGATTCGCGCAAAGTCTGAGTGCGCGGGATTCAGAACGTAGTTCCGCTCGCCAACGATTACGGAAGGCACGGACAAAACTGCCGATCGCTGCCGCGCAATCCAGGCGTCTCCAAGAAGCCTGGTCGCAACCTGCTCGCCAGGGCTTAATGCCGACCAACCCACCGGCAAATCCTCATCAGCAATTCTCTCGATGGCCACTTCATCCGGAATGTCGACTGCGCCGAGAAGGTATTTGTCAGGCAGCGTACCGGACAAGTGCACGAGAACTTCGAGCACCGCGAGCGAGCGGTTTTCGCTCATGTACAGGACAGGGACTCCTTTTGAGTTCCACCGCCCACCAACGCGGCGAGCGCCCTCGCCATCGTATGCCGGGTAGGAACTCCGGCACAATCGGAATGCCCGCATCACCCAAGGACACCGAATTCAATTCGCGTCAGGACTTCGTCTGCCTCCTGGAAGCCCGCTTCTGTGGCGGTGGCCTCCAGCGGTGTGCGGCCGCTAAGGGAGGGATTCGGTGTTTGTAGCCAACCCAAGGCCTTCTGGTGGTTGGCGAAAACCTCGCCCGCGCGCACCGACAGCGTGATGAACCGGCCGGGCGGTACTGTCTCAATCTCGCGATTTGACGGCGTCGTCGCCACGTTGCAAACCTCACCTTAAATATACGCCCTTTTCGGCAGCTTCACCTACTCCGCCCGGAGCCGGAGCGGCGCCGCATTAAGGCACTGCGCAAAAACTACTTGGTCATTTAGACCCGGGGTGAGATGCGATAGTTCCATTCGCCATGGAACTCGGCCTTCTCCATACAGACTTGTGCCAGGTCTTCGTCGCTGACCTGAATTCCCGTAGGATACTGGCCCGTGTC
>Ga0209067_10000668_pt1 | contig 21435 bp, 25 predicted proteins | sample ColStrG_CSR_2013_FD_187199 | JGI IMG/M metagenome (GOLD analysis project Ga0209067, IMG submission 187199) | Freshwater sediment microbial communities in response to fracking from Pennsylvania, USA - Cold Stream Run_MetaG_CSR_2013 (SPAdes)... | ecosystem: Environmental > Aquatic > Freshwater >...
CGTCAATTTCATCGGCTGAATTCACCACATGGTTGTTGGTAATGATATAACCGGCGGTACTGACGATGACGCCGGAGCCCAGACTGGATTGCTTTTGCGGGCGCGGGTCGGGATTTTTACCAAAAAACCGGCGGAACAGCGGGTCATTGAAAAACGGATTGGTGGATTGCCGGATTTCCTTGGTGGTAAAAATATTCACCACCGACGGCATGGCCAGTTTGGCCGCTTCCCGGTAACTGCCCGGCGCCACCACATTGACGGGTGCTTCGTTGATTGGCACTGTGGTCAGGTGGGCACCTTTGACCGCAGCAGGCAATTTGTTGATCCATTCCGGTTTTAACGTGTTTACAATAAGCAGGATCGCCAGACCGACCGTTGCAGCCTGGGCAAAAAGTAGCCAGAGTCGTCGCATAATTATTTCAGTTAAAAGGGTAAGTCAAAATGAGTCAAAAAATGAATCAGGTAAGTAGGGGCGATCTGGGCCGATTTCTAGCCGAGAAACTACAAATTTTAAAAATAAATGATTATTGTCCAAATGGCCTGCAGGTGGAAGGTATTGAGCAAATTAAAGTTGTGGTTAGTGGCGTTACTGCCAGTCTCGCACTGATCGAGGCTGCCATCGACCTGAAGGCCGACTGCATTCTGGTCCATCACGGTTACTTCTGGCGTGGCGAAAATCCGTGCCTGACCGGCCAGAAATTCCAGCGCATCAAAAAACTGATCCAGAATGAAATCAACCTGTTTGCCTATCACCTGCCGCTCGACCTGCATCCTGAACTGGGCAATAACGCCCAGCTGGCCAATGCGCTGGAATTGCGCTGTGAAGGCACGTTTGCCGAGCAGGGCTTGGGCAGTTACGGCTCTGCCATCAACCTGAATCTGCGCACCGTCGGCGATCTGCGCGACTGGGTAGCGCTGAAATTGGGCCGCACGCCAATGCTGATTGGTTCACCCGACCAGCCGCTGGGACGGATTGCCTGGTGTACCGGAGCCGCGCAAAATTTTCTGGGTGACGCGATTTCTGCCGGTGCCACGGTGTATCTGTCCGGCGAAATATCGGAGCCAACTGTGCACCTGGCACGCGAATCCGGTGTGGCGTATCTGTCCTGCGGACATCATGCTACCGAGCGCTATGGCATTCATGCGCTCGGTCAGGCAGTGGCACAGCAATTCGGCATCCAGCACCATTTTGTCGATGTGCCCAACCCGGTTTGATTATTTTTTCAGGGAATCCCGAATCTCGCGCAACAGCAGGACTTCTTCCGGTGTTGCTGGCGGTTCTGTCGGCGCGGCGTCCGCTTCCGCTTTGCGTCTGGCGATGTTGACCAGCTTGACCATATGAAAAATGATGAACGCCAGAATCAGAAAATTCAGCGTGATCGTCAGGAAATTGCCGTATGCGAAAACCGCGCCCAATTTTTTCGCCTCGGCCAGCGTCAGTGACGTGTCCTGATGATTCAACGGCAGATAGTAGTTGCCGAAATCCAGTCCCCCCACAAATTTGCCGACCACCGGCATGATCAGATCCTGCACCAGCGAATCGACAATTTTGCTGAAGGCCGCGCCAACGATCACACCCACTGCCAGATCAACAACATTGCCGCGCGTAATAAACGATTTGAATTCTTGCATCATCGACATGCTAACTCCTTGGTTTGAATGAAAAGGGTGCTGAATCCGCATTCTGCCTCACTGACGATAATTTTTCCAATTCGACATTGAGATGGCAGAAGTTGCATTAAGTTTAATTTAATATTAATAATATTCGCTTATTTTCGATTAAATACCGCGTTTGATTGCATCTATCGTAAGGTTTTTCTTTAATTCGTGCTCTGGCTCAATTATAATTTCGGGTTGCTGGAGCTTATAAATAGGGCTTACCCAAAATCGTATTTTCATTTAAAAAATAAATGTTGATGCGGTTTTGTGTAAGTCCTATAAATGTAATGGTTTACTGCATAAAAGCTTGAAGAAGACTGATAATTTTATTAACAAATAAGTTTTGACGAATGGGGTTGGTATGAGTAACGAAAAGCAGGTCGATTCCGGCCGTCGCGGATTGCTCGTCGCAACGTGCGCGGCGGGTGGTGTTGTAGGTTTGTCTGCAACGGGAGCATTTGTAAGTACATTTCAGCCATCAGAACGTGCCAAAGCTGGCGGAGCACCGGTGGAAGTGGATATCTCCACGCTGAAACCAGGTGAAATGACTACCGCCGAATGGCGCGGCAAGCCAGTCTGGATTCTGAAACGCACTCCGGAAATGATGGCGTCACTGAAAGCAACCCAAAGTGAAGTTGCCGATCCGGATTCCGCCAAGCCGTACACCATGCCACTGCCCGAATACTGCGAAAAACAGAGCCGTGCCCGCAAAGAACATGAAGATGTTCTGATTGCCGTCGGTATCTGCTCTCATCTGGGCTGCTCGCCAAGCAAAAAATTCACACCCGGTGCACAACCATCGCTGCCAGACAACTGGGCTGGCGGTTTCCTGTGCCCATGCCACGGTTCCACGTTCGACCTGTCAGGCCGCGTATTCAAAAACAAACCGGCTCCGCAGAATCTGGACGTTCCACGCCACATGTACATTTCCGATACCAAAATCGTTATCGGTAAAGATGAGAAAGGTGAGGCTTAATCATGGCATTTGTTGAGAAAAAACTCCCGGCAGACGCGCCGGTCATCGATAAAGCCCTGAACTGGGTTGACTCACGCTTTCCACTGACCAAATTGTGGAATGACCAGTGGGGTCAGTACTACGCACCAAAAAACTTCAACTTCTGGTACATCTTCGGTTCACTGGCGATGCTGGTGCTGGTGATCCAGATCGTTACCGGTATTTTCCTGGTCATGAACTACAAACCGGATGCCGGTCTGGCCTTTACGTCGGTTGAGTTCATCATGCGCGAAGTACCATGGGGCTGGCTGATTCGCTACATGCACTCGACCGGCGCCTCGGCGTTCTTCATCATTATTTATTTGCACATGGCGCGCGCGCTGATGTACGGTTCGTATCGCAAACCGCGTGAACTGGTCTGGCTGTTTGGTTTTGCCATTTTCCTGTGCCTGATGGCCGAAGCATTCTTCGGTTACCTGCTGCCATGGGGTCAGATGTCGTACTGGGGTGCGCAGGTTATCGTCAACCTGTTTGGTGCCATCCCTGTTATCGGACCTGACCTGTCGCTGTGGATTCGTGGTGACTACGTTGTTTCTGACGCGACACTGAACCGCTTCTTCTCGTTCCACGTGATCGCCATCCCTTTGGTACTGTTGGGCCTGGTCGTAGCGCATCTGATCGCGTTGCACGAAGTCGGTTCGAACAATCCGGACGGTATTGAGATCAAAGAAAATCTGGATGCAAACGGCCATCCGGTAGACGGCGTGCCATCGCATCCGTACTACACTTTCCACGATATTTTCGGCGTGACCGTGTTCCTGATCCTGTTCTCCGCAGTCGTGTTCTTCGCCCCGGAAATGGGCGGCTATTTCCTGGAATCGAATAACTTCATTCCGGCAGATTCCCTGAAGACACCGTTGCACATTGCACCGACCTGGTACTTCACACCGTTCTACTCGATTTTGCGTGCCACCACCAGTGACTTCCTGTACATCGTTCAGGCCGGTATTGCTGCGTATGTCGTGCTGATCTACCTGAAGTCGTCATTGCCGGCACTGATCAAGGCCGCCATTGCAGGTATCGGTCTGGTCATGATCGTGGGCATGATGCCTTTCGGTCTGGATGCCAAATTCTGGGGTGTGGTGCTGTTCGGTTCGTCCGTGATGATTCTGGCCGGTATGCCTTGGCTGGATCAGTCACCGGTCAAATCGATCCGTTATCGTCCTGACTGGCACAAGATCGTTCTGGTCGTGTTCGGCATTACCTTCATGACGCTGGGTTACCTGGGTGTACAACCACCTTCACCAACCCGCAACCTGATCGCTCAGGTCAGCGCCGTGTTGTATTTTGCCTTCTTCCTGTTAATGCCTTGGTGGAGTGCGATGGGTACATTCAAACCAGTACCTAAACGCGTTACTTTCAAGCCTCACTAGCATCCAAAGGGACATAAGATATGAAATTCATCAAAACAATTATCGCCACCTTGGTTTTGCTGCCAGCTTTGGCACTTGCCGGTGAGGGATATCCGTTAGACCACGCACCAGACCGTTCGAACAACATGGCAGCTTTGCAAAATGGCGCCAAGCTGTTTGTGAACTACTGCCTGAACTGCCACGCCGCGGCATCGATGCGTTACAGCCGTCTGGCCGACCTTGGCCTGACTGAAGACCAGATTCGTGCCAACCTGCTGCTGTCCGGCGACAAAGTCGGTGACCTGATGACCAGAACCCTGAGCGTCAAGGATGCCAAAGCCTGGTTCGGTGTTTCACCACCGGATTTATCCGTCATTGCCCGTGCCAAAGCTTCCGAGTCAGGTACCGGCCCGGACTGGTTGTACACCTATCTGCGCAGTTACTACAAAGACGATACCCGTCCTACCGGCTGGAACAACATGGTATTCCCGAACGTGGGTATGCCTCACGTTCTGTGGGAACTGCAGGGTGTGCGCGGTGCCGAGTTTGAAGAAGTTGAGGACGAAAACGACCACAGCAAAAAAACGCTGGAATTCAAAAAATTCACCACCATCACTCCGGGTAAATTGACCGCAGCAGAATACGACAGCAATGTCGCTGATCTGGTGGCCTACCTGAACTGGATGGGCGAACCGGAACAAAGCACCCGCAAACGTCTCGGCGTCTGGGTATTGATCTGGCTGAGTTTGCTGAGCGTGTTGGCCTGGCGTTTGAATGCTTCTTACTGGAAAGAAGTGAAGTAAGGCAGATTAAAGTAATTTAAGTAATAGAGCCGTTGCTGCTTGCCGTAACTGTTTCTATGTGTTGTACGCTGTCTGTACTATCAGGGTGAGCCTTAAATACGAAAATAAGGCCTCACCCTATTTGTTTTAAAGGAACTGCAAAAATGATGGTTCTCTACTCAGGTACTACCTGTCCATTCTCACAACGTTGTCGTTTGGTATTGTTTGAAAAAGGCATGGATTTCGAAATCCGTGATGTCGATCTGTTCAACAAACCGGAAGATATTTCGGTCATGAACCCGTACGGCCAGGTGCCGATTCTGGTCGAACGTGATCTGATCCTGTATGAATCAAACATCATCAACGAATACATCGATGAACGTTTTCCTCATCCGCAACTGATGCCGGCTGATCCGTTAATGCGTTCGCGCGCCCGTCTGATGCTGTTCAATTTTGAAAAAGAACTGTTCATTCACGTGCATACGTTAGAAAATGACAAATCAGGCACCAACAGCAAAACTCTGGAAAAAGCCCGCGCAGAAATTCGCGACCGGCTGACCACGCTGGCACCGTTGTTTGTCAAAAACAAATACATGCTGGGCGAAGAGTTCTCCATGCTGGACGTGGCAATTGCGCCGTTACTGTGGCGTCTGGATCATTACGGCATTGAAATCTCCAAAACAGCAGCGCCGTTAATGAAGTATGCTGAGCGCATCTTTTCGCGCCCGGCCTATATTGAAGCACTGACCCCGTCAGAAAAGGTCATGCGTCGTTAATCAAACGGCTAAGGCAATCCGGTCTGGCCGGATTGCCTGTGAAGTGAATAAATTATGTCGGAAACCGTCTCCACCAAACCCTATCTGATTCGTGCCCTGTACGAATGGTGCACAGATAACGGTTACACCCCCCACATTGCAGTCAAAGTCCTGTCCGGCGTGCGCGTTCCGATGGAATTTGTGCGTAACGGCGATATCGTTTTGAATATTGCCTTTTCAGCCACCAGTGGCCTGCATATGGACAACGCTGCCATCTCGTTCAAAGCCCGTTTCGGCGGTGTGTCGCGTGATATTTATGTGCCTGTCAACGCCGTCGCAGCCATCTACGCCAGCGAAAACGGCCAGGGCATGGCGTTTGACGTGATCGCCGAACTGGCCGCAAGTGACGACATTAAAGAAGAAATTCGAACGCAGCCGCAAAGTGAAAAACCGGCAATGAGCCTGGCTGTCACCAATGAAGAAAGCGACAAAACCGGCGACGATCCCGGATCAAAAGAAGCCAGAAAAAAACCTAGCTTTACGGTAATAAAGTAGGTTAGAATACCGTTCTTTCAAAGTAAGCCGACTTAGCTCATCTGGTAGAGCACCTGACTTGTAATCAGGGGGTGGCGGGTTCAAGTCCTGCAGTCGGCACCAGTATCTATAAGGGTTAGCACCGTAGCAGGCGCTAACCCTTTGCCATTTCTGGGGTTCGTGTAGGCACTATGTAGGAAATTATCGGTTGCCGATACGCAGTGCATCCCTTATAAGGTTCAATTATTTAACAAGCCCCCCCCACCCGGAGAGCAAGCAATGGATGATTCCCTCGCCCAGCGATTTCATGCCCTAGACGCAGGGGCCATCTTTGCACTAAGGGGGGAGGTCGAAGGTCAGCGACTAGACTGCAAAACGGTATTGGACGCAAATTTAAATCGGGAATTGAGGAAAGTTTTCGCCATTGCTGTTTCAGGGTTTGCAAATGCAGAAGGCGGAATTATTCTTTGGGGGTTGGTAGCGGCCAAAAACGATGAGGGAATTGACTGTATTAATGATTTTCCTGGAGTGCAAAATGCTGAACTATTTCTATCACGTCTAAACGTTCTGACTCCAGATGCGGTTAGCCCAGGTGTTCCTGGCATCGTGCATAAGATAATTGCCGATGAAGTGGGTGGCCGAAAATTCGTCGTGACATTAATTCCTGAAAGCGACTCTGGCCCTCACATGGCGAAGCTCGGGGAAAACCGCTACTACATGCGGGTCGGGCATGCAATGATGCCCATGGAGCACCACCAGATAGCGGATATGTTTGGTCGTCGACCACAGCCATCGATGACACTTGAAATTGGACAAAACGCAGGTCTGGCCTATATATTGACGGCAAATCTAGTCAATAATGGAAGGGGAATCGCAGTCGCACCCTATCTTCTATTTAATGTACGGCCCCAATACGTTGTTTCACCATATCCACAAAGTGGAAATCCCGCGGACTTCCCTTTGCCGCGAACGAAGCCGGGGGCCCAGCTGGGAGTCGAAGGTTTTGTCGGTGGCATGAATAATCTGATACACCCTGGTCTTCACCTTTCTTTTCGAGCATTACAAATTCCTAACCATTATCAAGGTGTGCCTCCAAGTCACTGCATTGCTGAATTTCGGTATGGTGCCGTTGGTGTTCCTGAAACAAGGGGGCGATTGACGTATGACTTTGCCAGAGAAATATTTGAGGTACTTGAGGGCGCGAACGAGCTTCCAAAATGACGCACTTACCCTAGCACCGCCAACGAAACGTAGTAACTATCGCAGTAACTTTGCGACGGCCGCTCCGCAAGGTTCCGCCAATGAGATTCCTTGGTAACAAGTCCGGTAACTGGCTCCAAGGGGTTCGTTTCAATCTGCTCAAAATCGGAATTTAACCAGGTGCTTATGGGGTTGTTTCAAAATGTCAGGAATAGTGTCAATTCGCCTGCTTATGGGGTTGGTTTCAAATACTCAGCAAACTTGAATTTTTGTGCCTCTTAAGGGCTATATTAAAATTAGCTAATATGCAATTTTTAGGCTTGACATGTTCTTTCATGGGGTGAGTTTCAAAACGCACCAAATCCGGATCCAATGGAGTCAAGCGAGTAAAAATTTAATAAATACTAAAGCCGCAAATAATCCGAATGCCAGCATAACCAGCCCGACAATCAATATAATCAGGCCCATAAGTACTATATAAAATCGCTGCCAAACCGGCATTGCGTATTTAAATGCAATCAAAGGAGGCTTGCTGACGCTGTCAATCGTATGCAGGTCATCATGAAATGGAGTTTTCCCAATTTCGGATAGTTGCTTTAACTTCCACTTATAGTTTGGCGTGTACATATTCGATACCCTTAAAAAAGTTGAGGTCATCGGTCAAGGTGAACTGGCCCGGGCCGGTTCCCTCTCCCTTTAACTATATACCAGTTGCGCCAGCCAGGCTTAACCTGATGTTTTGCAATGCCCGGCAATCGATGAATTTCATAATTGCCGGGGCGGTTTTGGACTGATAATTTTGATTTCTTTTATATCAACGCTTGAGTTTCAGGAGACATATTTTTAGCTGAAACATGCATCGAATAGCCGCCATCCCAATCCATGCGCCGGGTAATGCTGTCGGGATAATATGTCTGGTCATAAGATGTATTTGTACCAATCACCCGTATCACCGATGACGTGTCGAGTACGTTGTCACCAGGCAGTTCAGCGCTAAGTCGCATTTCGTGCACAACAATCTGCTCATATAGCGACTGGGCTCTTTTGTCTGCTTGGTCCTGCGTTAAATTAGGAATTGTCCGGACATAGGTCTGACCTTGGCCAAACGGTGTCGCTTTGCCGATTTGAGTTGATTTGCCTTCGCTTGGAAAGTAGGCCGTAAATCCCTTTGCCTGCTTCTGATTCCATGACCGAATAATCACAGAAACTCCCCGTGTAACCGTCAACGCCCTCGTAAATTGTATTGTCTGGACATTCGCGGTTGCATATTTCAACTCACCTGGCTGATTCCATTGAATGACGTACGGGTCTGCATTTTCCGTATCGGGCTTTGGCTCAAAATTCAGCGTATCTCCAGAGACCCACACGTTAAAATTTTCAATATTCGCCAGATACAAAAGTAAATCCCAGTCCGACTTTTCATCTGTCATTGTTGCGTGGTCAATCTCGTAATACTTGCCGACTGGCTGCGTGGTTTCCGCTACATTGAAATTCAATCCGTGCGCTCGGGCTAAATTCATTGCGATTTGGCAGGAGGTTAAATTTGGATATTTTTCAGTTGATTTTGTATCGATAAACATCCGGGTAAGGTCGCGACCGGTCAATTCCAGAGTGAAATTCACAGGGTCAAATTCCATGCTATCTACTTGGCCCAAAATGTACTGCGTCAAATCTGAGATGGAATAATTCTCAGGGTTCTTAGGCAAGCCCATATAAATTTTCACATACAAGTCCTTCTGTCTTGAAAACCAGTCGAGGCTGTACATATCTTGCGCCGGCAACGATGAACTTGAAAGTATCACGCGAAAGGTATCAGCGGAAGAAAGGACATTGTTCGACACTTCCACACTGACCCATTCATTTATATCAATCTGATTTCCCCAGACTCCAATTTGAACAATTGCACGAGGTGTTCGCTTGGTACCGCCTAAAGTCGTATTTGTGCTCATTAAAAATTCTCCAATAAATTTAAATTAAGTCGCCCAGCATTCCATGGCGACGTCCTGCCTTCGTCAATCCGTAACCGAGACCGGTCACACCTTCAATTTTCAATTCTGCGGCTCTGCCTGAGCTGACTCAGCACATCGTGGCAATCGCGCGCCACGAAGGCCACGCCACCGGCTGCCCGGATGCGCTCAAGAAATTGTGTTTGCTCAATGCTGAGTTTTCCATTTTCGGCTTTGACCTCGATGCCCAGAAGTCGGCCATCTTTCAATTGACCCAGCACGTCTGGACAGCCAACAAACCCGAACCGGACAAACCGTCCGCCCATCTTTGCAACCCCGCTGTTCATGCGCTCGCACCAGGCAACCATTGGATGCGCGCGCAGTACCTGCAACACCTCGGCCTGCACGGCAGATTCCGACTTTGACTCGGTCATGGGTTTGCTCTGGACTTGAGCGTGTACCGGATTGGCGGCGCGCCAATCTTTTCTAGGTACTGCATTGAATCAGGATGAAACCAGAATCCCAGCATGCCCTCCCATTCGCCGTTGCGCTGCTTATCGCATTTGAGTATTGCTGTCGGGTCTTGGGTTTGTTCGCGCTCAGCCCTCTTATTGCGCCAGACGGTGAACACGTTGTCGACCTGGTCGGTTATGGCGCCGGCCCCCTTAATGTCGAATTTACCCGGGGCTTTGTCCTCGCTCTCACCCTTACGGACATGGTGCACCAGGTGGACATGCGCGTGCCTGGCCTGTGCAAACCCGCACAGTTCATTTACAAAGTCCTTCTGCGCGTTGTAGTCGTCGTCGCCCTTGACGCACTTCATCATGCTGTCAATAATGAATTGAGTGATACCGAATTTCTCGCTGGCATACCGGCAAACGGCCATTACCTGCTGCCAGTGCACGGCGCCAGTGTGGTCATACATCCATAACTTTCCGTCCGTCCATTGGTGAAATTGTTTCAGGAATGGGACCGGAGGCACATCGCTGGCATAGGCTTGCCGGCTCATGCGTTGCATCTGGCGCGCCGGTTTCATCTCGAACGAAAGAATCAGTATTTTCTGGTCCTGAATGAGAAGGTCAAGCGCCACCTGGGAAAGCATCATTGATTTGCCATGGCCGTTGATGCCAGCCCACAGCGAAACCTCACCAGGGCGAAATGCTATTCTCCCGTTGGCTTTGTCCCAAAGTGGCCGGGGCGGCGTGGGCGCTCCTGGTGGTGGATAGAATGCCTCGATGGTCTCCTGCAAAAAGTCGCAGGCAGGGCGCACCTTGTGGTTTTCGGTTTCTTCCATGTACTGGCTGAAATCGATGTCGTCTTGAATAATGTTCATTGAATACCCATAAAATTTTTGTTTTGATAATCGGTCCATTCCATAAAGCTGAACTCCCATTCCCACATTGACCGCGGTAAGTGGATAGTTTCGGCATTGGGTAGGTACCAGGCTGAAAAGCCCTCGTTGTGGTCTGAATCCCAAATCAATAGGGATTTGGGCAAACGGTCTTTTAACGCCTTGCAGACGTTTTCGAGGTGAGAGAGTAGGTTGACGTCAACCGAGCCATAAAAAATGAATGGCAGATTAACCAACCAGCGCCAGTCGTATTCTTGGATGCCATCAATAGTCACAATCGGATTTTCAAACGGTAATTTGCCAACATTCGACACAATCACCATGTCGGCCGGCCGTTTGCCAGATTTGCGGATTGCCAGAATTTGACCAGCGCCAGACGGTAGGGTCATTCCCATTGCAGCCCCTTTGGCTGGCTACCTGCTTCCCCGATGTACTGCGCGAACTTCTCAGCGTTGAACAGCGTTCCCGGTCGCAAGTACTTAACCATCTTGGTATCGCCCGACCAGTCCGCAGTCTTTGCATCGATGACCGACCTGCAATCATCAACGGTGGCACCTTCTTTCAGTCTGGCAGCAATCAACTTCAGATTTGCAGGAACGGAGCGAAAGCGACTGCCAGTTTTTGAGTTCAGGTAGTTGAGGACCGCGATGCAGTCGGATTTATCCGACATAGTATTCTCCACTCCACTCCTCTCCGTAGCCGAGGAGGTGTCGAGTACTCGTCGAGTATTCGTCGAATTGTCGTCGAGTTGCGTCTGAACCTCCCGTAAAGCAGGTTCGTCTGATGGCGCTGGATGCCGGTATGTAGGTCGGTCAATTCGTTGATGTTTGGACCAGCCAGTAACCTGCCAGTAATGGTCATTGCCTACCTGGTATTCAGTCAGCAGGCTGGCCTGCACCAGTTCATCGATGCATGACTGTAACTCAGCATTGGAAATAGAATCAGCTGGAAATATTTGGAGCTTTAGCCTTGTGATTGATGCCGGGTGAATTCCGTTGTCATCGCAGAAGGTCCATATACCAATGAAAAGCAATCGGGCAGTGGGAGAGCAGGACACGACCTGCTCCGAAGTCCAGAACTCCGGCTTAATTGAGCGAATGCGTGCCATATCAAACCCCCAACTTGGTTGCGATTTGATTTATTGCTGTGTCACGCTCGCGGGTTGTTGCTGATGGGTTGTCGGCGTCCCACTGGTTCTTGAGCTGCTCGTACAGAGCATGCAGGCTCGGACTTGCGCCATCATCCTTGGGCAGATTGCAGGCCTTTTGGATTGTTTCATTGGATAGCCAGTACTCGCGGATTGGACGCCCGGACCCGAAGCCGGCCGGGCAGGGCACATCAGCCTTTTCAATCGGCCAGTTCAAATAATCAAGGTCTTTGATGTACGCGGCCAGTCGCCAGCAGTTCAGGCCAAACCGGGGCTGGGTCAGGCGTTCACCCTGCAGCATCCGTGACAATGCCGTGTATGCCAAGGATTGAGGTGATGGGAATATTGGATTAAACTCTGGCTCAGGCAGAAATGAATATTGAATAGACCCAGAGGATGCTTGCCGGCTCTCTGGGTTTTTCATTTTGCGCACCCGTTAAGAAGGGAGGCAATTTCATCAGCAGGCCAAGCGAGCCGACCATTTATGCGGACCGGTCTGATTGGACCGTTTTCAAGGCATGCCCATTGCCGAAGTGTCTGGGGAGCTCGGTTTAATGCCTTGGCTGCGTCTGCAGTGGTGAAAGTTTTACGTACTTCATCGAGTGTTTGCATCGTCGTTTCCTTTTCACGGATTTCCGTGTGTTTATGACGATGCCAAAGTTATTATCTACGTTGATTTTCCCCTATAGATGTGAGCGCTACCGAGCGCTACCGAGCGTTATTGAGCGTTACCGGCGTCTCGCCCCATCTTTTGGCGCAGCGCATTTAATGAGAAATATGCCTGTTTATTTTCTGCGTTCGTATAGGCCAGCCCCTTTTTGTCGTCAACTTCCCCTGTAAATGGTAATTCCTCAGACAAGGCCATTTTTTTGAGGTTAGGCCAAACCGATTTTGGGTCGGTGGCGTCAACTGCTTGCTCCTTGGCTGTGTCGATTAGCGCACCAAGTGGATGTGTGCGGCGTTTAATTTTGTGGGTCGAAATGCCGTTGCCGGCCTTGACCTGCACTGGCTGCAGCGATGGGGGTTCTGTCTGCACTGGTAGGTCATCCCGCACCAATTCAAGCAGGAGAGTTTCAAGGTATCTTTTCGCATCCCAAAAGCTGGTTATTGTCCCTGGTTCAAACTTATCGGTTGGAATGTGACTCGCGGTAAGTACCCTTACGGCTCCGGTGCTTATTGCTTTCGCCAATAATTTAAAGTGGTCATTCCTTGCATTTTGCCAGCTCTGCTTGGCAGCTTGCCGTGGAAATATGAATTTTGGTTGAAGTTTCCACCCTGGGTTTTTGGGTGATGAATTGAAGGCATCAATGTGCGCTTGAATATCTAATTTATAATTTTTGTCGCCTATATCACTGAGTCCGGGCATTTCAGACCAAATAGCGTCGCAAATTGCCATATCAGCGCTATTGACTTCACAAATTTGCGTTTTACCGTCAACAATAATTTTCTTCTCAACCCCACCTGTAACTTTGACAGGCAAATTGTCCGGTATCGGAGCCAAAGTATCTGCTATCCAATTTGGAATTTCGCCGGCGTCAACATAATCTGTGCCTGGCGGGACTCTATTTAATATTTTTCTCATACGCGCCCCTTCAAGCGCCTTCAATTATTGGGTTCCCAGTCAGGCCAGTGAAGGGCTGGCTTTTCGTCCGCTAAAACTAGACTGGGAATTAAACTGGCTAATGGAGATAAGTTGACCGGTCCGGCTCCAAATTGTCAACGCTGATTATTCCTTCGGCTTTGAGAATCTCAATAATTGTGACAGCCTGGGCGACATAGTCCGCCTGTATCTCGGCTGGCATCATTTCAAGATACTCCAAAATTTTCTTTTCATTATTGGTCATGATTGGCTGCTTTCAACGGATGGGAACTGATGGAATCGAACAAATTGAAGATTTGTGCTTTTTGTTTGGGTTTTGTGACCAGAAACCCTTTCGATAGTGCGAGTAAAACTTGCCGACCGTGTTCATCGATATTCAGGAAACAATCGATAATGGTTGCCAAATACATTGCCTCAGAGCTTCTCATTTTAATTGCCCCTCATTTTGCCGAAATTTCGGATACCAAGCGCAATCCAGCTTGGGTCGGTACAAATTTGATTCCGGCCTGTTCCAAAATCCACGCTTCGATTTTTTCGTGCCATACCCGTAGCAAGTCCAATGGGCGGCGCCGGTAATGCTTTTCAGCGATGGCACTGGGCTTGTGGCCCATTATCTGTGCTGATATACCGGCTGGCATTTCGACCCATTCGCACAGGGTGCCGAACGACCGGCGCAATCCATGGATGGATAAATGCGGCAATCCGGAAATAGTCAATGCTGATTCATGGGCGTATCTCGGTTCTGTCACCCGGCCGGCATCTGCTCCTGGTGCGCTGAACACCCATTCGTTTCGACGTGGCAGGTTTTCCAATAAACTTGCAAGATATGGAGTCAGGGGAATGATGCGCATGCCTTCAATCTTGTCGTGAATTGTTAAACCCTTCCACTGAAAATCGATGTCTACCCACTTCAAAGCCGCCATTTCTTCGCGGCGAGCGCCGGTCAGTAGCAGTGCTTGCAAATAGGCGCTGGCAACCGGATTGGGTATTTTTCGCACCGCCTCGAACCATGCCGGCAACTGCTCACGCTGCAAGCTATCGCCTTCCTTGGTTTGGGGCTTGGGCAAGACGTCGCGCACTGTTCTGGCGCTGTATGCATTGGCAGGGATGATGCCTTCATAAGCTGGCTGTTCGTCGGCCCAGCGGATGAAGGCGCGCAACATGCGGTAACTTAAAGCGGTGGCGGTCGGGCGGGTCAGCGATTCTGTTTCAAGCCATGCCGCAATGCGCTCACTGTTCAAGTCAACCAGCCTGAGCTGGAGCAGGGAGGCAAGTGCACCTGGCATGGTTTTACCCTTGCCGCGTTTTTTGTCCCGCCCACCTGTTGATGAGTTGGCAATATGGTCGTCATAATGCCCAGTGCTCCATTTTGATTTTCTGGCTTTTAGATATTCAGCCCAAGCTTCGCTGACAGTAACCTGCTGGCGAATTACTGTGGCTTTGGCTTTGACCGCCTTCAAGCGGCGCTCTTCTGCCTGCTCCCTCGGGTCAATCCCTTGGTCTGTCAGAGCCTTCAGCCTGGTTGCTTCCGATTGAGCTTTGCCGACCGTCCATGTGCGGGTGTCACCTATTGTGATGCGCAGCGTTTTCCCATGCAAACGCGATTCAAATACGTATGATTTGGCATTCTTGGCGGTTACGCGCAGGCCTAGCCCGGGTGTTTTCCCATCCCAAAATATGCTTTGTTGCTTGCCTGCTTCGCAGGCAAAGCCATTAATTCGGCCATCTGTAAAGTTGTCCCATTTCATCATTTACCTCTGAATGTAGGCACTGTGTAGGTTTTATCAGTATATATCAATCAATTTAAATCCGTGTCAATAACTGTCACGATTTATTAATTATTTGATTTATATGGGTAAAATTTTATTTTCTGAATGTCAATCAACGTCGATGAATGTCGAGTTAGTCTGACTTGTAATCAGGGGGTGGCGGGTTCAAGTCCTGCAGTCGGCACCAGTATTTCGATAACCCCTTGTTTCGGCAAGGGGTTATTTCATTTTCAGGGTCTGTTTTTTTGTTGGCGTCACAAATCAGTGTCACAAACAGGGCAAAAAATTGCCATTACACTCGCCTCAAATTAGTGCGGCATCAAAAATCAATGTGGTTCCATGTTTGATTGGCCCTTGGTCGACACTGGCGCCTGAATAGCTGAGAATTTGAATTGCTACGGAAATATTCGTATGCTATTATTTCTGCAGAAATAGGGGGCAATATGACTACGGTTCTCGCAGGAAGAGAAAAGCCAAGTGAGTCGCTCGTCTTATCGAAGGCGGTGTTACGGGCTGCGGCCAAATTGGGATTGAGCAAAACTCGACTGGCCCAAATTATGGGCGTCAGTGCGGCCACTGTCAGCCGATTAGATAGTGGGCAATACCAGTTGGACAAAAACCGCAAAGAATGGGAGTTTGCTTTGCTGTTTGTCCGCTTGTTTCGATCACTGGACTCTATTGTAGGCAATGAAGGGACTGCACGTGCCTGGATGGAAAGTGCCAATTCGGCACTCGCCGGACGTCCGATCGATCTAATCACAAGCACGGAAGGATTGGTACGTGTTGTCACCTACCTGGACGCCAGCCGCGGTATCATCTAAAGCACTCGCCTGGAACGGACGAGTATGGCGTGTTGTGGAGGCTCAGCATATTGCCTCCACCATGAAGATTGTTGATTCGGTGGATGAGCAATCAGTGCTCGAACAGTTGCTGGAGTCGTCCAAGCCGAAACAACCGGACGGGCTATCACATCTGGACTATTTGTTGGCCACACCCTTTCGATATGCCCCGCATCGGGGCGGATCGCGTTTCCGCCACGAGACGGACGAAGGTGTATTTTATGCCGCGTCTGAACTGCGAACGGCCTGCGCTGAATTGGGATTTTGGCGATGGCGATTTCTGCAGCATTCGACGGATTTGAGAGAGCTCGATCCGGTGGCGCATACAGCTTTTCAGTCGATCATCGACACTACAGTAGTTGATGTACGCAACGCGCCTTTCACTCGGTACAGAGAACGATGGACACATCCCATCGATTACTCGTTCTGCCAAGCCTTCGCACGAACAGTCCGGCGGGCCAAAGTTGTTGCACTCTTGTATGAATCCGTCAGGGATCCAGAAAAGGGTCAATGCGTGGCATTATTCACCCCCGCAGGATTTGCCAGACCCAAACCGGTGGCTTCTCAAACCTGGTTCTTGCGAGTGACCCGTCGATCGGTAGCGTGGAGCGATGGTGCTGGGCAGCGCTTGGAATTCGAGTTTGATGTGTGATTTCTCAAGCCATGTGAGGGTGCAGTCCGCGCCGCTCTTGCCGGGTTGACCAAGCAGAACTTTGATGTGAGGTTGAAACGGATTGATTTCAATCCGGACCAGATGTCAATTTTGACGGCAAGGGTCGGCTCTGCCTCCCGTCAACTACCCCCCTTTGGCGCATCCGTTCCTTCCCGCGACAGGAGCAACAAGTCTACGGCTTCTTCTGCATCTTTGAGGAGCATCTTGCGCGGGAAACCTAACTGCGCACGCATGGTCAGGCCGCGAGCAAAATCCATGACCTGGATCGCCCGCACGGCGACGGGGAAGTCAGGCGGGATTTCTCCAGCGCTGATCGCGTCGCGAAAGCGACGTTCTATTAATGCCGCAGCGCCAGTGGCTGCGTTATGCAGGATCTCCCGGACCTGATCATTATCGACGAGCGGCGCGACGCATATTGCAAGACATCCCGGCGCGGACCCTTTTTCAGTCGCACTCTCGACTGCGAATCTCAAGAATCCGGCGAGCGAATCGCGAAGCCCCTTGGGCGTAAGCAGTGCCTTCGCTGCGCGCGCGCCCTTCTTTTCAGAATAGGTCTTCAGGGCGCGCAAGAAAATGGCCTGTTTATTGCCAAAGATGGAGTACAGGCTCGGTCGCCCCACGCCCATCCCGGCAACGAGATCATCGATCGTCACCCCGTCGTAACCTTTCAACCTGAACACCTGAATCGCCTTTTCCAGCGCTTCATTTTCGTCGAAGTTACGTGGTCGCCCATTAGGCTTAGCTATATTTTGAAACATTTAGTTCAAAACTCCTTGACCTTGTACTATGCACAGGTATATTGTAACTAAACAGTTCTAAACCTACAAGGTGACTTTGAGTTCACAGGCACGATTTCCTGATATGACCTTTAGCGACAGAACACCCAGTGAACCATGTGAAAAGGATAAGCATATGAACGAAATTATATTAATCACCGGTGCAAATATCGGGCTTGGAAAAGAGACTGCCAGACAATTTGCACTAAAGCCAGAAACAAAAAAATAATTCTTTTTTGCAGAAATCGAGCGCGGGCAGGGGGTGCAAAAAAAGATCTTGAAGAAAAAACGGGGAGAGAGATTTTTGAAATTATTATTGGGGATGTGACGGACGCAAATTCTGTCAGAAAAGCAGTAGAAGAAATAAAGGAACCTGTTGATGCAGTCATTTTAAACGCAGGTGGAGTAATCGGTAAAACCGCTGCGAACGTTACGCATTCAGGTATGAATGAATTATCTGCTACGAATATATTGGGTAATGTAATTTTAGTGGACGAATTAATCAAACGTGACAAGTTAAAAAAAGCAGTTCTGATAGTCAGTGCCGAAGCTGTACCAGGAGTAAAGATGCTCGGTGTAAAACCAGTTTCAATGAGGACTTCCTCTGCGGATGAGTTTGCTGCCGTGCTTGATGGTTCCTATTTTGGTAAAAGGTTCGATGCATTGCAAGCCTATGCCTATGTCAAATATGCAGCATCCATGTGGGCGTTATCCATGGCAAGAAAGTACCCTGAGCTCAAGTTTATTGTTGTGAGCCCTGGGAATACAAAAGGAACCCAGGCGCCGAATGCACTTCCTCCGCCAATGCGGTTTATGTTGAAGTTTGTGATGATGCCTGTCGTATTTCCATTGATGGGCGAAATGGTGCATACGCTGGAAGTTGGTGCAAAACGCTTTGTCGATGCCATTTCAGATGAGCGATATAAAAGCGGCGTTTTTTATGCCAGTAAAGAGGGTAAATTATCAGGGGCCATGGTGGACCAGAGTACCTTTTTTACCGATTTGAAAAATACTGCATTTCAAGATAGCGCCAACGAGGCTATTCACCGTTTCATCAATTAGACCGAAAAGTCGTAGTGCTTCAATTTGAGTTTGGCATGGATTTGATAAACATATTTTTTGATCCTGCTTGCATTGGGATGAAGTTCTGTATGGCGGCGCCTTGATATTTCACACCAGGCTGGGAGCAAAGCAATCAATGAGTTCAGAATTTTTTCACTGGACGGTCCGGGTGGAGTGAACCTTTGCCCCGCTTTTTTTGCGGATCCGGATACGATCGAACAAAACTGGAAGCCGTGTCAAAAGAGCCTGGTGCGATTTCTGGTTCGAGTCAATGGCAGTTCTTTACGACTCCCAAGGTATCGTTAAAAGGGAAGACGCCGTTGGAGGCAAGTCGGACATCACCAAACCAGCAAACCATGTTTCCTGCAAAGTGGTCTGTTGTATTCCCGATTCTGTCTTACATGAAAACGTTGCCAAATCTTAATTTTCCAACTAATCTCACAAAATGCCACAGGACAACTAAACCAGTCAACGCTATTGACTCGAATACGCAGGCCCTGAAGGTTTGATAAGCATTCCGATTGTCAGACTTGGTACCCAACATTGATCCAATATGCAACGCGGTTGGAAACCGTAAGCGCGCATAAATCAGGCCTGGCCGAAAGAATAATTAATGAATCGATTGTCAAAGTACTTTGCGCGCCCCATAACCATTTACACAATTTTCTTATTTCTCAGTTCGGCTTCATCTTCAGTGCACGCTGCGCTTGGTGGTGATCAAGACAGTGTGCTGAACGACCAGAAAGCGCTGAATGCCTCGCTCACCGTCTCTGACAGAGACGGCTATAAAGATTATGGCCTGGCGTTGCCGACCGGCGGCACAGTACATGAATTTGTTGCTCCATCCGGTCGCGTTTTTGAAATTACCTGGAGTAAAAAAGGATCGCGCCCGGACATGAATCAACTATTGGGTGAGTATAAAAACGGTTTTACCGGGCAATTCAATGGTGGTACGCCCACTAGTCGCCACGCCGACCGAACTGACGCCGATTTTGTTATGCACTCAAAAGTATTGAACCGTTACTTTTCGGGTACTGCACACGTACCTTCATTACTACCGAACAGTTTGCACGGACCAGTTCATCAGCCGGTGGAGCATGCGCAATGAATACTATGCTCACCTTCGCTTCCGTGCGTAACAATAAAAATCAAACCAGATTCATTGCCCTGCTCGTCCTGACGCTGATGCTGTCCGCCTGTGGCGGGGGCAATACAACGACGGCGGTTACGACTGACAACGCAGGCAGTACTGCCAGTGCCGGCAGTGCCGGAAGCTCTGCCGGCACGACTAATACAACCAGTACCACCACACCGGGTGCTACCGGAAGTACAGGTAGCACAGGTAATACCGGTAGCAGCGGTGGCATTGGCGTTATCGGCAGTACCCCAAGTTTTGCCGGTGCTGGCTCGGGAAGCAAGATTATTACGAGTCCAATGGGTTGTGGAACGGTTACATCGACGGGCACGGGTAATTCAACGCCGATCGTCGTGGACGGATTTCCCTGCGCAGTTGCCGGCGGCGCCGGTACAGTCAACGTGCCGCAGCGACCCTATATCAGCGTAAAAATTTGTGCACCAAACAGCACAACCAACTGCCAGATCGTCGACCATATTCTGCTGGACACCGGCTCCACCGGACTGCGTATTGCCGCTTCCGCACTTCTGCCAACCTTACAACCGGGCGCCACAGGATTGCCGCTGTTGGCAGGCTCGAATTCAACGGTGACGTTGACCGAGTGTGAAACCTATGTCGACTCGTACGTATATGGCCCGCTCGTGAATGTCGATGTCACCATTGCGGGCGAATTTGCAAAAAATTCGACGATGCAGGTGATCGGAACTCCTGGCTTTCCCGTACCGTCGGGATGCAGCAGTGTCGGTGGGTTTGAAATCAATTCGGTGCAGACCTTTGGTGCCAATGGGTTGATGGGAGTTAATTTGGATACGGTGGACACTGCCCTGTTTTTCGACTGCAATAACGGCGCCTTCGGTGCCTGCTGGCAAAATTTAACGTATGCAGGAATGCCGAGTGTTGTCACCCAATTTGCAACGGATAATAACGGTGTCGTGATATCGCTCCCGGCCATCGATGCGACAGGCGCTACCGATGTTGTAACCGGCACCTTGCTGTTTGGTGTCAGTACACAGAACAACAACACACCGGTCTGGCCAACCCTGACTTTAAATACAGTCAACAATACCGACAATTACAACTTCGGATCATTTTCGGCGCAAATCGACGGAAACTGGTATTCCGCTTACCTCGACAGCGGCACCGAACAGGTCTTTTTCGACGAACCCACCAACACCGGTTTGAACCCATGCGCCACTGCCTCCATCTACGCTGGCCTGTACTGTCCGACCCGAACACAAAACCTGTCGTTCTATGTAACCGATTACGGCTCGAAATCAATTTTGGGGATCTTGCCATTCTCGTTAGTGAATCCTGCCAATTTAAACAGCAATACGATCGCCTACAGCAATGTCGGCGGACCGATCAGTTCAAGCAGTACGGTTGATCAGGAAGTCGCATTCGGATTGGCGACGTTCTTTGGGCATACCAATTATTTTCTGTTTAACGGTTACGCAGTACCTTCGACCGGATTTTTCCCACCTGTCACTTCCAATGCCGGTCAACGTGCGACCGGACCAATTATTGGCATTCAATTCAAATAACAACATTCACTATGAAACTCAAACCCGGTTTGGCTCAGATAGCTGTACTTCTTTTTATATTACTGCTCAATGGTTGCGGCGGGGGCGGTGGCGGGGGGGGAGGTGGCTCCGGTTCCGGTTCCGGTTCCGGTCCGACCGTGGCGATCGTCGCCAACGCTGCCATTAAGGCTGACACAGGCAAACAGTTTCTCGCTGCTGTCGGCAGCCAGATCACCCTTGATGGTACAAGCAGTACCGACGCCGGTGGTTCAATCAGTACTTATGCCTGGACCATGACAGTCAAACCCGCCGGAAGCACC